>MDSZ01040738.1_pt1 | contig 24143 bp, 22 predicted proteins | sample 811201 | NCBI WGS metagenome assembly MDSZ01 (sample SAMN05326647, study PRJNA326480) | marine metagenome | isolation source: seawater | place: Indian Ocean: North | collected 2010
AAAAAGAGACCCAATTTTTATTATTGGTCACTGGAGAAGTGGTACAACTTTATTGCATAACTTGTTAAGTATTAATAAAGATATTGGATATATAAATACTTATAACTCACTGTTTATCAATAATATATATACTAGTTTTTTATTTAAAACTTTAATGAAAATAACTATGCCTAATGAGAGGCCAAGTGATAGGATTAAATTAGATGTAGACCTACCTCAAGAAGATGAATTTGCAGTATCTAATTATGTAAATATTTCTCATTATAATTTCTTTTTTTTTCCTAATGACTATAAAAAATTTTATTCTGAGGCAATCCGTTTTAATAATAATAAATATTCAAAGTGGTTAAATGCTTATTATAGCATTCTTAATAAAATTTATTTGTATACTAATAAATCACAGATAATTATTAAAAACCCATCAAATACTGCTAGAATAAAGTATTTATTAAAAAAATATCCAAAAGCAAAGTTTATTCATATTTATAGAAACCCGGTTTATGTTTACCTTTCTACATTTAAGTTTTTCTCTGAACTTTTTCCATCTGTAAATCTTCAAAAGATAGATAATAAATTATTACATGATTTGATAATATATAACTATAGAGAGATGTATAAGGACTATTACGATCAACAAAAGCTAATTCCTAAAGAAAATCTTATCGAAATTAAGTTTGAGGAATTTAAAAAAGATTCAATATCATATTTAAATCAAATTCATAAAAAGTTTAATTTAAGCCTTTCAGATGAGCTTTTATCAGATTACAATAAGTATTTAGAATCGCAAAAATCTCATAAAATGAACACTTATAGGATTAAAAAAAATATTCTTAATGAGATAAAAAAAGAATATGCATTTTCATTTAATAAAATGAAATATAATGTACCAAAAAATCTTGATATTAATTAAGTCTTTCCAATTCAATATCAATACTAATAAGTACCGCTTGATCAGTTACACCAGAAAACTGACTATTTATTGAAGATAATAATAAAGGAGGGACAGGAATAGAAGCAACATTACCTGCAATACTTGTCGAAGATTCAACTAAGTTTGAAAGTTTTAATGGCACTGGGGTACCTTGAATTAATAAAGTCATTGTAAATTCAGTTCTTGCTTCATTAATAGCCCATGATCCTTGATCTTGTGGAGCTTTATCCTCAAGTCTACAGACAAAATATATTTTATTATTTTCAGCAACTTCAATTGCTTTATTAGCAGAGCTTGTACACTGAATTTCACTTAAAAAAGCAGTTACTATTGCATCTGTAATGTCTGTTCCTGAAGGGATGCTAACTAAACCATTTTGTGAAGTTGCGTCAGATGTTAATACTGACTTCGAAATTGTGTAAATTCCTAATAGAGGTTCTTTATTTACATCATCTGATTCTTCATCGCATGAAACAAAAACAAAGGAGAAGATTAATAAATAGCTTAATAACTTAATTTTCATGATTTTATATATTTAATTTTTATATAAATTTAACAAACTTTAGTAATGAGACTAATTATTATACTTCTTTTTAAAGTATTATGTTTTAATATCACTTACTCTCAAAACATAATTTCTGGTAAAATTATTGACGAAAATAATGATCCATTAGTGGGAATTAATATTTTTTTTGAAGATAATAAACTTATTGGCACTACATCTGATTTTAATGGTAATTATAAATTGAAACTAGATAAAGATTATCCAGTAACTATTATTGTATCTGGAATAGGTTATGAAACTCAGAATATTACTTTAAGTTCAGATAAAGATCTTATCACAAATATAGTTTTATCAGAGTCAGTCTTACTAGGGGATGAAGTGGTAGTATCAGCCTCTTTATTTGAACAAAATATTCTTACTGCACCTGTTTCAATTGAAAAACTTGATATAATTGATATTGAACAATCCTCTGCTGCTAATTTTTATGATGAATTATATAAGATTAAGGGTGTAGACATGATAGTTCAAAGTCTATCAATGCGTTTTCCAAATACTCGAGGATTTAATGGTAATACAAACTATAGAATTAATCAGTTAGTTGATGGGGTCAATAATTCTGCACCAGGTCTAAGTTTTTCTCCTGGTAATATTTTTGGACTTGTTCAACTTGATGTTGAATCAGTCGAGTTAGTTGTTGGAGCATCATCAGCATTATATGGTCCTGGAGGTATGAATGGAACCCTTTTAATGACAAGTAAAAACCCTTTTGAATATGAAGGATTATCAATTTCTTTACAAGGTGGTGTTATGCATTTTAATAATGATTATGATAAGGATTTATCCTTAATGAATGATTTTTCATTTCGGTACGGAAAAAAAATCTCAGATAAAGCAGCATTTAAAATTACCGGTGGATACTTAAAAGCAGATGATTGGAATGCTACAGACTATAGAAACAAAAGAAATTTAGATAATCCTAGTAGTAACAGATGGACAGATTCAGGTTATGATGGAGTAAACGTTTATGGTGATGAAGTTTCAATTAATTTAGAAGATATAGAAGAGCAAATTGCTGAAGGATTTGCAGATAGTCAGGGTCATTCTGTTGGATCAAAAGAATATGATGATGCAGTCACTATGATAAAATCAATTATTCCTAATAAAGAACTCACAAGAACTGGCTTTTCTGAAAGAGATTTAGTCGATTATAATGCTGAAAATATAAAAATAGGAGGTAGTTTTCACTATAACTTTAATAGTAATTTAAAATCTATTTTTCAATTAAATTATGCTAAAGGTAGTAGTGTTTATTCTGCTCAAAATAGATTTTCCCTTAACAACTTTTCTATTTTTAATTATAAAGCAGAATTACAGTCAAAAAATATGTTATTAAGGTTTTCTGGTGCAAATGAAAACTCTGGTGAAACGTTTGATGCCGGTACTCTTGCTATTCAAATAAATGAATTATGGAAATCAAGTGAGTTATGGTACCAAGATTTTTTTACTGGATTCTTAACTGGAAAATTAGGTTTTGCAATGAATGATGATGAAGCTTCAAAATATGCGAGGATGGTAGCAGATAATATAGATGAATTTGGCAATATTTTAGATCCTTCAAAACCATCTCTTCCTAAATCAGGAACAGATTTATTTAATAGCCTAAAAAATCAAGCTGTTTCAAAAAATATCTCTGATGGAGGAGCTAGAGTGTTTGATAAAAGTTCTTTTTATAATTTGGATTTTAATTATAATTTCAGTGATATAATTTCATCTTTTAATTTATTATTTGGTGCAAATCTTAAGTATACAGTAATTAATAGTGAAGGATCAATTTTTTATGATAAACCAGGTGATCCACTTGAAATTTTTGAAATTGGTGCATTTTTACAATTTACTGACAGTTGGGCTTCAGATAGATTATTTCCTAACTTTTCTGTTAGAATGGATAAAAATGAATACTTTCCTATAAGAGCAACTCCTAGATTTTCAATTGTTTATTCAGTTGATGACTCACAACAAAAGTTTGTTAGGGCATCAGCACAAACAGCATTTAGGTTTCCATCAGTTGTAGATCAGTGGACAGATCTATTTGTAGCACCTGTAAATGTTGTTGGTGGACAAAAAGTATTGCAAGATAACTATAACCTTCATGCAGGTAATATATATGCTTTAGATGGCAATAATCCTGTTCTTTCAAAACCTATTTTGTCAGAAGAGTTTGTTTTACCTGAGTTTGGCCCTGAACAGGTTACAGCATTTGAAATTGGTTATAAAGGATTATATAACAATAGAAAGATTCTATTTGATGGATATATTTTCTATAATAATTATAATGGTTTTTTAGCATCTCAGTTACTTGCTCAAAATCCTAACACACCTGATGAAAAAAGATTTATTACAACAATTAGTTTAGATCAACCTGTAAGTTCTTATGGTTGGGCACTTGGTTTAGATTATAGGATGAATAATAACTATGAAATTTCATCAAATGTTTCATATAATGATGTTAATACAGTTTTAAAACCTGGTTTTCAAATTCAGTTTAATACACCTGATTATAGATTTAATCTATCATTTGGAAATCGAAAACTTACAAGAAATTTAGGGTTTAATGTAAATTATAGATGGCAAAACTCTTTTCTTTGGGAATCTTCTTTTGGTGTAGGAACTATACCACAAATCCATAATATTGATGCTCAAGTGACATATTCATTAAATTCAATTAATTCTAAAATAAAAATTGGTGGATCGAATATTCTGAATAATTATTATACTACTAGTTTCGGTAGTGCAAGCGTAGGAGCTTTATATTATATTACATTTCTTTTAGATAATATCTTGTGAGATTTTTTTGATAAGTTTCCATGAAGATTTTATATTTTTAATGTTAACAGTAGTACTTCCAATTGGCATTCTGATTGAATAAATGTCATTTATCATTGTATGTGATAAATAGATTTTTCCTGTTTTATTTAATTCATTCATCAGTTTTATATTTAACCTATTAACCTCATTGTTATTTTTTGACTTCTTTGGATTAAATCTAAAATTTATCATATTCATATTCTGCTTAGTAGTTAACTCAAAACTTTCATCATTTAAAATTAAATCTTTTAAATACTTAGCAAGATCTATATGATTTTTTAAATATTTTTTAATCCCATTAATTCCATAAGATCGAATTACAAACCATAGCTTAAGTGCTCTAAATCTTCTTCCTAATTGTATGCTCCAATCCTTATAGTTTTTAATGTTTTTATTATTAGATTTTAAATATTCAGGATGAATTTCTAATGTTTTAATTAGTTTTTCTTCATCTTTAACGTAATACAAGCTACAATCAAAGTTAGTTAACATCCATTTATGTGGATTAAAAAGAAAAGAATCAGCATGTTTTATGTTTTTAATATCATTCTTGTACTCATCCAAAAAAAGAGCGCTACCAGCATAAGCTGCATCAACATGGTGCCATATTTTGTATTTTTTCGCAATAAGAGCTATTTCATTTATTGAATCGAAAGCTACAGTTCCAGTAGTTCCATATGTCGAAATTATAGCTAATGGAATATTATTTGATTCAATATCTTTTACAATTTGATTTTCTAATTTTTTTAAATCCATTGATAGATTAGTATCAGTATTTATTTTATTCAAGTTTTTAGATCCAAGACCAATAATTTTTACTGCTTTTTCTACACTGCTATGAGTTTCTGTGGAACAATAAACTTTGTATTTATTATCTGAAAAACCATCAGTGTTAATCTTGAATTTAGATTGATTTTCTCTTGCTGTTAGAAGTGAACATATTGTTCCAACTGATGCGGTGTCATTAATTACGCCACTCCAATTTGAAGGGAGACCGATAGAGTCTCTTATCCACTCAGTCACTTTCTGTTCTAGTTCTGTTGCTGATGGGGACGTATCCCACATCATACATTGCGCACCAATTGTTGAAATTAACATTTCAGCTAATATTGAAGGGTAACTATTGTTTGCAGGGAAGAATGCATGAAAATTTGGACTCTGCCAATGAGTTATTCCAGGGATAATTATTTCATTAAAATCTTTAAATATTTTATCAAATGGTTCACCATTCTTTGGAGGGTTTTTAGGTAAAGAATTATATATTTCTCCTGGTTTAATATTTGGTTTAATAGGATGTTTTTCAATTTCTTTAAGATAATTAAACATCCAATCAACTAACTCATGAGAATACTTTTGAAAATCTTCAATTTTCATTATTTAACTAAATTTTGTTGACTAATAAATTTTGTTGTTGTAATTATGCAATACAATAATAATCTAAATAACAATAAAATGTTTGATTGGAAAAAACCAACAGTTCAGATGCTAGGAAGATGGCAGCCTTGGCATGATGGACATCAAGCGTTATTTAAAAGATGTGTTGCCAAAACAGGTCAAGTAATAATTCAAGTTAGGGATGTTCAAGGCTCTTCAGGTGGAGATGGTCAAGACGATAACCCATTCGATTGGGATTCGGTTTGTAAAAATATTGAAGATGGATTAATAAATGATAATTTTAAAAGGGGAGTGGATTATGAAATTATGCTTGTTCCAAATATTGTAAATATAACATACGGAAGAGGAGTTGGATATGCATTTGATGAAGAAGTATTTGATGAGGCAACCCATTCGATAAGCGCTACTAAGATCAGAAAAAAGATGAGAGATGAAGGTAAATTAAAATAATTTATGTCATCAATTAAGATAATTTCATGGAATGTTAATGGTATAAGGGCTATTATTAAAAAAGATTTTCTAAAAGATATAAAGGAGATTAATCCTGATATTATATGTCTTCAAGAAACAAAAGCTGGAGATGAAGATGCAATAAAAGCTCTTTCTGTTTTAGATAATTATAAATATCAAATTAATTCTTCTAAAGCTAGAAAAGGGTACTCTGGAACTGCAATTTTATCAAAAAAATCTCCAATTAGAATCAGTAATGATATTGGTATATCTGAACATGATCAAGAGGGAAGAGTAATCAAAGCTGAGTTTGAAAATTTTAATCTTATAAATGTATATGTTCCTAATAGTGGGCAAGAATTGAAAAGACTTGAATACAGAAAAAAATGGGATAAAGAATTTTTAAGTTTTTGTTTAGAATCTGAAAAACAGAAACCTACTATAATTACAGGAGATCTTAATGTAGCTCATAAAGAAATTGATATTGCTAGACCTAAACCAAATTATAATAAATCAGCTGGTTATACTCAAACTGAAATTGATGGTCTTCAAAGATTTCTAGATAATGATTTTGTTGATATTTATAGAGACAAAAATCCTGATACTATTAAGTATTCTTGGTGGAATTATAGATTTAGATCTAGAGAAAGAAATGTTGGTTGGAGAATAGATTATTTTTTAATATCTCCAAGTCTCTCTGAAAATGTTTTATCTACTGAAGTTCATAATGAATACTTTGGATCGGATCATTGCCCTATTTCACTAGAATTAACTTTTTAATTCAAGAAAATCAGCATTTTTCTTTAGAACATATATTATGTTAGATATATGTTGATCTAAATCAAAATTTATTAATTCTATTCCTTTTGCTATTTCTTCTCTATCAACAGAAGCTGCAAAAGATTTCTTTTTAAGACTTTTTTTGACAGATTTAGGTTTTAAATCTGAAATTCCATTAGGTCTAACCTTTGTACAAGCTACTATAAATCCTGTTAGCTCATCACATGCTAATAAGTATTTATCTAATATATTTTTAGTTTTTATTCCCCATTTTGAATAATGACATGAAATTGCATAAGCTATTTCTTCTTCATTCATTTCATTAAGTTTTTTTACTATAACATTAGGATGTTCATTAGGATGTTTTTCATAATCTGCATCATGAAGAAGTCCAGTTATATAAAAAATATCACTATTTTCATTTAAAATTTTACTGTAATATTCCATAACTAGAGCAACACTATAAGAATGAATAATTAAACTTTTGTTTGAAAGCATATTATTTAATATTAATATTGCTTGATCTCGATTAATACTGTTTTTATTCATGAGGTTATACGTTATATTATTATATCTACTTTTTTCACATCAAGGTGAAGTTTATTCCCAAACAAAAATCAATTGGATTGAACTCAATAATAATACAGAAATAAATAATAATGGCAAAAAAATGATTATTGATTTATATACGGATTGGTGTGGATGGTGTAAAGTGATGGATAAAAATACCTTTACAGATTCAGATGTAATTACACATATAAATGAAAACTTTGTAGCAATTAAATTTGATGCTGAATATTCAAATTCTGTAACTTTTAATAATAATTTATACAAATATGTAAGTTCGGGTAGAAAAGGAATTAATGAATTAGCATACTACCTCACAAATGGAAACTTGTCTTATCCTATGACTGTTTTTTTAGATGAAAATTATCAGCTAATAACTTTATTGCCTGGTTATCATAAGCCAAATTTTTATAATTTAGTTCTTAAATATATTGGTGAAGATCATTGGAAAAGCAAAACTTGGGATGAGTATTTAAAAAAATCGTCAAAACAATGATAATAAAACAGATATATACTAATTGTTTATCACAAGCTTCATATTATATAGAATCTAATGGTGAATCATTAATAATTGATCCAATTAGAGATATTGATCAGTATGATAATTTATTAAAAAAAAATAAATCTAATCTGCAATATATCTTAGAGACTCATTTTCATGCAGATTTTATATCAGGTCACATTGAATTATCAAAAAAGTATGGTGTTCCAATAGTTTTTGGTCCACATGCTAACACAAAATTTAATTCGGTTAATAAGGAGGATGGTGATATAATTAAATTGGGAGATGTAGAAATTAAAGTCATTCATACACCAGGACATACTCTTGAGTCTGTTTGTTATCTTTTATATGATAAGAATAAAAAGCAAAAAGCTTTATTTACTGGTGATACATTGTTTATTGGTGATATAGGAAGACCTGATCTTGCTGTAAATAATAACTTATCAATTAATGATTTAGCTTGTATGCTTTACGATTCTTTATACAATAAAATAATGAATTTAGATGAGAATATTATTATTTATCCAGCTCATGGACCTGGTACTCAATGTGGTAAAAATTTATCGGAGAAAACTTTTTCTACATTGAATGAACAGAAGAAATTAAATTATGCTTTAAAATTTAAATCTAAAAGAGATTTTGTTTCGAGTATCACAAAAAATCTACCCCCTGCACCTGATTATTTTAAGGATTCTGCAATGCTAAATAAGAATGGATATAAAACCAAAATAGGTGATATTAAAAATTTTACAATATCTGAAATCAAGTTATTATATAACAAAGGAGTTAATTTGTTAGATTCTAGAGAAGCATCTGATTTTTCAAACATTCATATTAAAAAATCTATTAATATTCCATTAAATGGAAGGTATGCAATTACAGCTGCAAATATTATTGATGTTAATAAAAACGTAATAATTGTATGTAATAAAGGAGATCAAAATGAAAGTGTCGTAAGATTAAGAAGGGTAGGTTTTGAAAATATAATTGGGTGTTTTATTTCAGATATGAATGTAATTGAATTGAAATCATTAACCTCATCATTAACTTCTGAGTCCTCAAATAATGCCCATAATAATAAAGATTATAAATTTATTGATGTTAGAACTAAAAATGAGTATAGTTCGAAACATGTTGAATCTTCTATAAATATCCCCCTTTTTGATCTTAATAATAATATTTCTCTTATAGATAAAAATGAAAAATATATGGTTTATTGTAGATCAGGATATAGGTCTAGTGTTGCAACTTCAATTTTGAAGAAAAATAAAATTAATAATCTAATAAATATTAGAGAAGGAATGAATGGTCTGCTTAATAATAAGAGTATTAGATTTAATTAGTGTTTTTAATTAAAACAGATAAAAAAAAAGAGGTTAATTAATCAACCTCTTTTTTTAAAATTCAAATAATAAATTTTACATCATTCCACCCATTCCACCTCCAGGAGGCATAGCTGGTGGTGCAGGAGCTTCTGTTTCAGGCTCATCAACAACAACACATTCAGTTGTAATTAATAATCCTGCAATAGAAGCAGCATTTTCCAATGCAAGTCTTGATACTTTAGTTGGATCAATAATACCTGCTTTAAACATTGATTCAAATTTATCATTTGCAGCGTTATATCCATAATCACCTTTACCTTCTTTTACTTTTTGGATAACAACTGATCCTTCACCACCTGAATTTTCAACAATTGTTCTTATTGGTGATTCAAGAGCTGTTTTTACGATTAAAACACCCGTATTTTGATCATCATTATCTAAATTTAATTTATCAAGAGATGATACTGCTCTAAGAAAAGAAGTTCCACCACCTGCTACTATTCCTTCTTGTACAGCAGCTCTAGTTGCATGAAGAGCATCATCAACTCTGTCTTTCTTTTCTTTCATTTCAACTTCAGTTGCGGCTCCAACATACAAAATAGCAACTCCACCGGAAAGTTTGGCTAATCTTTCTTGAAGTTTTTCTTTATCATATTCAGAGGTTGTACTTTCAATTTGTTTTTTCAACTGATTAACTCTTGCAACTATATCATCTTTTTTTCCAGCACCACTTACAACAGTTGTGTTATCTTTATCTATGTTTACTTTTTCAGCAGTACCAAGATAATCTATTGTAGCACTTTCTAATTTGTATCCTCTTTCTTCTGAAATTACCGTTCCTCCAGTTAGGATAGCGATATCTTCCAACATAGCTTTTCTCCTATCACCAAATCCTGGTGCTTTAACTGCTGCTACTTTAAGTGCGCCTCTAATTTTATTAACAACAATCGTAGCAAGAGCTTCTCCTTCAATATCTTCTGCAATAATCAATAAAGGCTTACCAGTTTGAGAAACAGCTTCTAAAACAGGAAGCAATTCTTTCATTGCAGATATTTTTTTATCATAAATTAGTATATATGGATTTTCTAATTCCGCTTCCATTTTATCACTATTTGTAACAAAATATGGAGATAGATAGCCCCTGTCAAATTGCATTCCTTCTACTGTTTTTACCTCAGTTTCAGTACCTTTTGCTTCTTCAACTGTAATAACACCATCTTTGCCAACTTTGTCCATAGCATCGGCAATCATCTTACCAATTTCATGATCATTATTAGCTGAAACTGTTGCAACTTGTGATATTTCACTAGAGTCTTTAATATCTTTTGATTGAGACTTTAAATTCTCAACTACAGATTTTACAGCTTTATCTACACCTCTTTTTAAATCCATAGGATTTGCACCAGCTGCTACATTTTTAATTCCAGTATTAAAAATTGCTTGTGCTAAAACCGTAGCTGTTGTTGTGCCATCTCCAGCATCATCAGCTGTTTTAGAAGCGACTTCTTTAACAAGTTGAGCACCCATATTTTCAACTGGATCTTTTAGCTCAATTTCTTTAGCAACAGATACACCATCTTTTGTGACCGTAGGTGCACCAAATTTTTTATCCAATATAACATTTCTTCCTTTAGGACCTAATGTTACTTTCACAGCATTAGCAAGAATATCTACTCCTTTTCTTAGATTTTCTCTTGATTCAGTATTAAAATGTATTTCTTTAGCCATAATATTATATTTTAAAATTATTTAACAATACCAAAAATGTCAGATTCCTTCATAATAAGATAATCTGTATCATCTATAGTTAATTCAGTTCCAGAATATTTACCATATAATATTCTATCACCAACATTTACACTCATTTTATGATCAGATGTACCATTACCAACAGCAATAATCTTACCTTTTTGTGGTTTTTCTTTTGCAGTATCTGGAATAATTATACCAGATGCTGTTTTTTCTTCAGCTGCTTCAGGTTCTACAAGAACTCTGTCAGCTAATGGTTTAAAATTTACTTTACTCATATTTCTAATAGTTAATAATTATTAAAGTTCTTTCTTAAATTATAGTTTGCATATTTTATGCCAAAATAATTTTTTTGACAAAATGGCAATTATAATAGTGAATCTAAATCGTTAGGAACTTCACCTATATCTTGTGGAATAGGAGAGTTTTGAATAATATTTTGCTCATTTGCTCTGTCAATATTTGGGCTAAGACCTTCAATGTTACCGTCTGGAGAAGAAATAAATAAATTAGATAACATTGTAAGTAAAACTATAAAAATAGCAAGTGTCCATGTGGTTTTTTCTAGTAAGTCATTTGTTTTTTGAACACCCATAAGTTGATTTGAGCTATTTCCTCCAAATTGAGAAGATAATCCTCCTCCTTTAGAATTCTGAACTAATACAACAAGTATTAGAAGAACAGAAACAAAAATTATTAATCCTACAATTATTGAGTACATATTAATTTTTTAGATTTTGAATTTTTTTTGCAAAATAACTCTTTTTTTTTGAATTAAGAGAAATAAGTTTTTCATAAATTTTAATTGCTTCTTTTATTTTATTTTGCTTGATATATATTTTAGCCATATTTTCAGTTATGAATTCTTTTTCCGTCATTCTTTTTAATGCTAAGTCATCTTGTTTAATAAGTGTTTTTTTCTTTTTAATCTTAGGATTTTTTTTAATAAAATCATTAATAAAATTTAGGTTTATTAAATTTTTATTTTCTATAAATTCTTTTAAATAAACCCTATTAGGGTGTCTAATTGCTAATGAATTTAGGTGTTTTTTAAAACTATTTTTATTTAATTTAAATAAATAAGGTAGAAACAAATAGGGGTAATCCAAAGCTAACTTATCTAAGTCTTTAATATCTATACTTTTCATATTACCAGTTAGCTACAGAAGCATTAAAAATATCTAAAATTATTTGATCAAAAATCTCCTCTAAAAATTCTTGTTCATTAGAAGATAATTCTTCAGTGTTTTGATTAAAATCTTTAAAAAAAGAAAATGATTTGTTTTCATAATTGAATTGATCATCAAACTTATTCAAATAAGTAGCATTAACTCTTATTGTTAATCTTGTAAGACCAGTAAAATATTGAGAATTTCTTCCACCTTCTGCTGTAGGTGCAACTGGTGATAGTGAAAAATCTTCAATCGTACCATCTATTTCTAAGTCTCCATTTTCTTCAACAATTGTTAAGCTAGTATTTCTTTCAAAATAATCTTTAATTTTTTCATTAAATAACACACTCATGTTAGATGGTCCAAGTGGAGAGTTATTAAAGAAATCTTGAAAAGATATAGTCTTTACTTCAGGTGATATTGAAGCACCTGTAAAGGAATAAACTCCACATCCACAGATAAAAAACATTAAAAAGAAATAGTTAATGGTCTTTTTCAAGGTTATAATATTTAATTTTTCTATAGAGTGTTCTTTCTGAAATACCCAAATCTTTTGCTGCATATTTTCTTTTATTTTTATTTTTGATAAGTGCTTTAATAATTAATTCTTTTTCCTTTAATTCAATACTCAATGACTCATTTTCATTAACAAGTTCAGTTATTTCTTGGTATTGATTTTCTCCTAACTTTGATGGTTTATCAATAATTATATTTTTATTGGAAACTTTTCTACCTTCTTGAAGATAACTTTTTGATTCATTTGTTATTGTATTGGAATCGTTATTAATTATTGAATCAATTATTTTTTTCATTTCATTCATGTCTGATTTTAAATCAAAAAGAATTTTATATAAAATATCTCTCTCATTATAATTATTATCAGATTCAATCTCTGAAATATTACTTAAAGCAGGTAAATTTGAGTTTTTTGGTAAGTATTTATCTAAAACTTCAGGTATGATATTTCTTTCTATCTCAAGAATTGAAATTTGCTCGGTTAAATTTTTTAACTCTCTAATATTACCTGGAAATCTATATTTAGCTAATAATAGTTTAGATTCTTCATTTAGTCTTACTGGTTCAATATTATTTTTATCTGAAAAATCAGAAGCAAATTTTCTGAAAAGAAGAGAAATGTCTTCACCTCTATCTCTAAGAGGAGGAACAATGATTGGTACTGTATTAAGTCTATAATAAAGATCTTCTCTGAATTTTCTTTTTTCTACAGCTTCTTTTAATTTAATATTTGTAGCAGCAATAATTCTAACATTGGTTTTTTGAACTTTAGAAGAGCCAACTTTTATAAATTCTCCATTTTCTAATATTCGTAATAATCTAGATTGAGTAGATAATGGCATTTCTCCAATTTCATCAAGAAATATTGTTCCTCCATCTGTTACTTCAAAGTAACCTTTTCTGGATTCATTAGCACCTGTGAACGATCCTTTTTCATGACCAAAAAGTTCTGAATCTATTGTACCTTCAGGAATAGCACCACAATTAACAGCTATAAATTCCCCATGCTTTCTCTTACTCATTGAATGTATTATTTTAGAGAAAGATTCTTTTCCTGTTCCACTTTCTCCATTAATTAATACGGTCATATCAGTAGGAGCTACTTGAATGGCTACCTGAATAGCATGGTTTAAAGTGTTTGAGTTACCTACTATTCCAAATTTTTGTTTAACTGTTTTTATTTTATCTAGCATAGCTCTCCAAATAATGTTGCAGAATTACAATTTTTTACTTTTATATCAACGTATTTTCCAATTAATCCTTCTTTTTTTGGGAAAACAACCATCTTATTCTCTGAAGTTCTTCCTTTAAGAAAATCATTAGATTTCTTTGAATTACCTTCTACTAATACTTTATAGTTATTATCAATTGTTAGTTGATTTCTCTCTAAAGAATGGGCATTTTGTTTTTTAATAATTTCACTTAACCTTCTCTTCTTGATCTTTAAAGGTATATCATCTTTATACTTTCTTTGAGCTAATGTTCCTGGTCTTTCGGAATAATAAAACATGTATGAGTAATCATATATTACATTATCCATTAAAGTTAAAGTATCATTATGTTCATTTTCGGTCTCAGAACAAAAACCTGTAATAAAATCTGAGGAAATACCACATTCTTTTCCAATTATAGATTTTATGTCCTTTACCTTATTAAGGTACCATTCTCTATCATAAGTTCTATTCATTTTTTTAAGAATTCTAGAGCTTCCACTTTGGGCAGGTAAATGAATATAATTACATACATTTTCATAATTTTTAATAACATTTAAAACATCAACTGTAATATCTTTTGGATGAGATGTTGAAAACCTTATTCTTAAGTCAGGACTAATTTTAGCTGTCATTTCTAATAAATCAGAAAATTTAATTATTTCATTAATTTCTGATGATTTTTCAAGTTTTTTCTTGTTATTAGTTAATTCTGACCATTTATAGGAATCAACGTTCTGGCCTAACAATGTAATTTCTTTATATCCCTGTTTAAATAGATTTTTTGCTTCGTTAACTATACTATAAGGATCTCTACTTCTTTCTCTTCCTCTAGTAAAAGGTACAACACAAAATGAACACATATTATCACAGCCCCTCATGATTGATATAAATGCTGTAATACCATTGGTGTTTATTCTAACTGGTTCTATATTTTCATAAGTTTCTTCCAATGATAGGATTGTATTTACTGATTTTTCTTTATTATTTTTAACGTTATTCACAAGGTTAGGTAAATCCCTATAAGCGTCAGGTCCAGCAACTATATCAACGATTTTTTCCTCATTCAATAGTTTTTCTTTTAATCTTTCTGCCATACAACCTAAAATTCCAATAATAAGTGATGGTTTTCTATTTTTTAAATTATTAAAATTTTCAAGCCTTTTTCTAATTGTTTCTTCAGCTTTTTCTCTGATGGAGCAAGTATTTAGTAATATAAGATCAGACTCTTCTAAATTATTTGTCAAAGAATATCCTTCTTTTTTTAATATAGAAGCAACTATTTCACTATCTGAAAAGTTCATTGCACATCCATAGCTTTGAATGAAAAGTTTTTCCATTTTATATATTTTAGACAAATTTACACTAAGACTGACAAAATGTCAATTATGTATTTTGTAAAAAAAATAATAAATTGATTTTTAAATAAACATATAAACCATGAAATTACTTTTTACACTTATTATTTTCATTTCTTTTAGTTTTCAAGCTGAAAGTCAAAAAAAATCAAATTTAAAAAAACAAAAATCTTATAATGAGGAGCTCTATAGTTCTATTAAGTATAGGTTGGTTGGTCCTTTTCGGGGTGGAAGAGCTGGCACTGTTGCTGGAGTTCTAAATAACAATAATCTTTATTATATGGGTACTGCTGGAGGAGGTGTATGGAAAACTGAAGATGCAGGAAATACTTGGGAACCAATAAGTGATGGATATTTTGGGGGTAGTATTGGAGCTGTTGCTGTAAGTGAATCTGATCCAAACATAATATATGTTGGGGAAGGTGAGCAAACATTAAGGGGTAATGTTTCATCTGGAAAAGGAATGTGGAAGAGTTTAGATGCTGGTGAAACATGGGAGTTTATTGGTTTACCAAATTCTGAACATATCTCTAGAATAAGAATACATCCAGAAAACCCAGATGTAGTATACGTGGGTGTTATTGGTAATTTGTGGAAACCAAATAATGAAAGAGGTCTATACAAAAGTATAGACGGTGGAAAAAATTGGTCAAGAATATTATATGTTTCAGATAAAGCCGGTGTTGGAGATGTTATTTTAGATCCAAATAATTCAAGAATTATATATGCAGCAACATGGCAAATGAAAAGAAATGGCTATAGAATGGATAGTGGTGGTCCTGACAGCAAAGTTTTTAGAAGTTTTGATGAAGGGAAGACATGGGAAGATATTTCACAATTTAATGGTCTTCCATCATTTCCATTGGGAATTGTAGGTATTGCTATATCTCCTGTTAATTCAAAAAGAATTTGGATGATGATAGAAGCTGATAACGGTGGATTATTTAGATCTGATGATGGTGGTAATAATTGGAAAAAAGTTAATTCTAATAGAGCCTTAAGACAAAGAGCATGGTATTATACGAGAGTTTATGCTGATACACAAAACGAAGATAAGGTATATGTGCTTAATGTTAGTTATGGGGTTTCAACTGATGGAGGAAATACATTTACTCTTAAAAATGCTCCTCATGGAGATCATCATGATTTATGGATTGATCCAAATAATAATATGAGGATGGCTATGGCAGATGATGGTGGTGCTCAGATTTCAAATGACGGTGGTGATAATTGGACAACATATTTTAATCAACCAACTGCACAATTTTATAGAGTAACAACTGATAATTCTTTTCCTTATAGAATTTATGGTGCTCAACAAGATAATAGCACAATAAGAATCAAACATAGATCATCATCTTCATCAATTACTGAGAGTGATTGGGAGCCAACTGCAGGAGGGGAAAGTGCACATTTAGCACCTGATCCTAAGAATAATGATATAGTGTTTGGTGGTACATATAAAGGTTATATGATGATGAGAGATCATTCGAATGGTCAAAATAGATCAGTTAATGTTTGGCCCGATAATCCAGCTGGATCTGGAGCTGAGGTTATGAAATATAGATTCAATTGGAATTTTCCAATACTTTTTAGTCCAAATGATCCAAATAAACTATATGCAGGATCTAATTACCTTCATTTGTCAACAAATGGAGGTCAGTCTTGGAAAACAATTTCCGGGGATCTTACAAGAAATTTACCTGAAACAATTAAATCATCTGGTGGTCCAATTACTCAAGATAATACTGGAGCTGAATTTTATGCAAACATCTTTGCTATAGCTGAGTCAGAATTAGAGGAGGATGTTATTTGGACAGGAAGTGATGATGGTTTAATTCATGTGACAAAAGATGGTGGAAATACGTGGGAAAATGTTACGCCGCCTTCAAATATTTCTCCAAGATTAAATATGATTAATAGTATTGATACTAGTCCTTTTGATAAAGGAAAAGTTTATGTTGCTGCTACGTCATATAAATTTGGTGATTATACGCCTTATTTATACAAAACTGATAATTATGGTAAAACATGGGAAATAATTACAGATGGTATACCTAAAAATTATTATACAAGAGCATTAAGAAGTGATAAAAAAAGACCTGGTTTGTTATATGCTGGAACAGAGTGGGGTATGTTTATAAGTTTTGATGATGGTCTTTCTTGGAGTGATTTTCAATTGAATTTACCCGTAACCTCTATTAGAGATATTCATATTAAAGATAATGATTTAATTGTTGCTACTCATGGTAGAAGTTTTTGGATGATAGATGATTTAACACCTTTACACCAATTAAATGAAAATCTAACTCAATCAAATGCTATTTTATTTAAACCAGATATATCATACAGACTAGCTCAATCTGGTGGATGGAGAAAACCAAACACATTACTTGTTGGTGAAAATCACCCAAATGGAGTTATAATTAATTATTATCTAAAAAATTATGAAGCTAATAAAGACTTTATAAAAATTGATATTTTAAATAAGGATGGGTCAATGATTAGAACATTTACAAATGATATTAAAAAAATGGAAAAAGCCGTCAAAGAAAATCCTGTTTTAAGTAATACTAATGATATTGATTATGCTCTTTCAGCATCTAATGTTAGATCAATTAATCCAAAATCTGGTGGAAATAGATTGATTTGGGATATGAGATATCCTGGATTTGTATCTTTTGAAGGTATGGTTTTTTATTCTTCGCCTAATACTGGGCCTAAGGTTGTTCCTGGTAAATATGATATTATCCTAACATATAATGAGGATGTCTTTAAAGAAGAATTTGAAATTCTAAAGGATCCTAGAGTATCAGTAACAGATCAAGATTATAAAAAACAACTTGACTTTTTATTACTAGTAAGAGACGAGGTATCAAAAGCAAATCAGATAATTATAGATATAAGGAAGATAAAAAGTGATTTAGACTTTCTTATTAATAAAGTTGGTGATAAAACTCAAATAGTTGATCTTATTAAAAATTATAAGTCTGAACTTGAGATTGTTGAAAATAATATACATATGACTAAAAATCAGAGTAGACAAGACCCACTTAATTATGGTATAAGGATTAATAATCGAATCGCTTTTTTACTAGCCGATTCTCAAAGAGGTGATTATCCACCAACTGATCAAGCTTTAGAGTTTTTTGAGTCTATAAAAGATGAATTAAATGTAGAAATATCAAATTTTAAAAGAATACTAAACACTTATACCAATGAATTAAATAATATGATAGAGGACAATGGAATTAAATTTATTTCTTACTAAGTGTGTTTAAGAATCTTTTTCCAGTCATCATTGTATTTGATCATTGTTTTTTCTAGATAATCTTTTTCTATTAAAGGTTTCTTAACTACTAATTTTTTTGGTAATAATATAGCAAAATACATTACAAGATGAAATAATAACCACCATGGTCTAAAAAACAACCAATGTTTTAATTTGTTATTTGGATAATATTTTGGTGGATTAGGTTTAAAAGTTTTACAAAAACTTTTTAGGAATACTAATTGTTTTTCAGAATAAGATTTATGTACCACATTTAAAGAAATACTATTTTTTATATAACTCGAATTAGTATAATCTGCTATTTTCGATAAATAGGAATGAGGATTCTTTTTAAGTTCATCAAAGTTTAAAACAAGAGGATTATGTTTAGAATATTTATTAATTATACTTAGTTTATTTACATATAACATATCTTCATTTTTCCAATATCCAGAATTATTATTATTATAAAAATCTTCAAATTTAAAATGAAATCCATTTTTTGAAAATCTTTTAAATTGTGATGAAATCCATTTTTTGTGTTCTCTAAATACAATAATTATTTTTGTTTCAGGAAAGTGACTAAGAATTTTTTTTACTTCTCCTTCTAATTGTCTATCAAATTCCCTTGAAATTAAGTATGAATCATAATTTGTTCTTTTAATAATATCTATACACTTTCTGTATTTATGTGTACTTATATATTTTATATTTTGAAGTTTAGGAAAGAAATTTTGTTGAAGAAATGTTGATCCTGTTTTAGCTAAACCAACATGAAAGAAAATTTTTTTATTATTCATGCTAAATATTTTAGTAAATTAAAATATTAATGTGTATTTTTACTAATATTAATAGTATTTATGGTAAATGTTAACGAAAATATAAGGTTTCTTCGTAAGAAAAAAGGTTGGACTCAAGAAAAATTTTCAAAGAAAATAGGTATTAAAAGATCTTTAGTTGGTGCATATGAGGAGGGGAGATCTGATCCAAGATTAAATAATCTTCTTAAAATGTGTGATGTTTTTTCTATTTCTCTAGATAATATCTTAAAAAAAGATGTTAGTCAATTATCTGAAGATAAATATCTAAAATCTGAAGATCAGAATGTTAAAGTTCTTTCAATTACTGTTGATAATTTTGGAAAAGAAAATATTGAATTAATAAATCAAAAGGCTTCTGCTGGATATATAAACTCATATTCTGACTTTGAATTCATTGAAAGTTTACCAAAATTTCAGTTGCCTTTTTTAAATTTTAGTGGAACTCATCGTGCGTTTGAAATTAAAGGAGATTCTATGTTGCCTCTGACTTCAGGAAGTATTGTTATTGGAAAGTATATTGAGAATATATCTTACGTTAAAGATGGGAAAACTTATATTTTGTTGACTAAGGAGGATGGCATTGTTTATAAAAGGGTTGAGGTTCAGGATAAATCATTAAAAATGATATCAGACAACCAAGAATATGATCCATATCTTATTCAAAATAATGATGTTTTAGAAATTTGGGAAGGAATTGCTTTTTTTAGTCTTGATTTTCCAAATCCAAATTCAGAATTTTCTTCTATTAAAAATCATATTAATAATTTATATTCCAATTTGGATGATATTAAGAAAAAGTTGTGATGTTTTTTTTATAATTTTGGCTAATGTCAAAAATCACAATATTATCTGAAATTAAACGTGATAAGCCCTTTGAAGAAAAGGTACCAAAAATTAACTCAAAAGAGTTTGATAAGGTTATAAAATCAAGAAGAAGTGTAAGGGTATTTACTAATGAAGATATACCAAAAAAGGTAATAGATAAATCATTAGATAATTCATTAAAAGCACCAACTTCATCAAATCTTCAAACCTGGGAAATATACTGGATTAAATCAAAAGATGTTAAAAATAAAGTAATTGAAGCTTGTTTGTCTCAACCTGCTGCAAAAACTGCTAAAGAATTATTTGTATTTGTTTCAAGACCTGATCTTTGGAAAAGAAATAATCAGATGATGTTGGACTATTTAAACAAAAAAGAAAAATCTCCTAAATCCGTTTTAAAATATTATAATAAAATTACCAAATTAGCCTACAATCAGGGTTTTATGAATATTTTTGGTTTCTTAAAAAGAATATATGTTTCAATAGTAGGTATTTACAGAGTAATTCCTCGAGAACCTACATCATTTAATGATATGAAAGTTTGGTCACAAAAAACTACTGCTTTGGCTTGTCAAAATTTTATGTTATCGATGAGAGCATATGGATTTGATACATGTCCTATGGAGGGTTTTGACTCTTCAAGACTAAAGAAAATACTTAAATTACCAAAAAAAGCTCAAATTTGTATGACAATTGGTGCTGGAAAAAGAGATCCAAGTGGTGTTTATGGAAAGCAATTTAGATTTGATAACAGTATATTTATAAAAGAAATTTAAGATGTCTAAGATTAAAGTAAAGTTTCCTGATTCATCTACAAAGGAATTTGATTCTGGAATATCATGTTTAGATATTGTAAAATCAATAAGTAATAGTTTAGCTAAAAAAGTATTAGTAGCATCATATAATAATGAACTTTTAGATCTATCATCGAAATTGGTTAATGATGGAGAAATAAAATTTTTAACTTGGGATGATTCTGATGGTAAATCTACATTCTGGCATTCTTCTGCTCATATTTTAGCAGAAGCAGTTGAATCAATTTATCCTGGAGTTAAATTTGGTATTGGTCCTCCAATATCTAATGGTTTTTATTATGATATTGATTTTATAGACTATGATATCTCAAATATTGATATTTCAAAAATTGAAAAAAAATTTTTAGAACTTTCATCTTCAAATTTAATTTTTGCTAAATCTGATATAAGTAAAAAGGATGCTTTAAAATATTTTAAAGATAAAAATGATCCTTATAAAATTGAATTAATTAATGCTTTAAAAGATGGTGAAATATCATTTTATAAACAAGGTAATTTTACTGATTTATGTAGAGGTCCTCATATTCCATCCTCTAAATTTATTAAATCTTTTAAAATATTAAATGTAGCTGGAGCTTATTGGAGAGGAGATGAAAAAAATAAACAGCTAACAAGATTATATGCTATTTCTTTTCCAAATAAGAATCTTTTGGATGATCATTTACACAAATTAGAAGAAGCAAAAAAAAGAGATCACAGGAAATTAGGTAAAGAATTAGAACTATTTTTCTTTAGCGAGAGTGTAGGATCAGGTTTACCTATATGGTTACCAAATGGACATATAGTTAGAGAAAACCTTATTGATTTTATGAGAAAAGAACAAATAAAACAAGGTTATCAACATGTAACTTCTCCTCATATTGGTTCTAAAAATTTATACGTAACATCAGGGCATTACGAGAAATATGGGGAATCTTCTTTTCAACCTATTAAAGTTCCTTCAGAAAATGAAGAATATTTACTTAAACCAATGAATTGTCCTCATCATTGCGAAATATATAAATTTAAACCACATTCTTATAAAGAACTGCCAGTTAGAATAGCTGAATTTGGGACTGTATATAGATATGAACAAAGTGGTGAACTTCATGGTATGACTAGAGTAAGAGGTTTTACTCAAGATGATGCTCACATATTTTGTTCAATAGATCAAGTAAGAGTTGAGGTTTTAGGAGTTATGGATTTAATATTAAAAGTATTTAAGTCATTATCATTTAAAAATTATAAAGTACAGATTTCTCTTAGAGATAAAGAAGATCATTCAAAATATATTGGCGATTCTTCTCTATGGAATAAAGCTGAAAAAGATTTGATTGATGCTGTTAAAGAACGAAATATTAATGCAGAAATAGTTTATGGGGAAGCTGCTTTTTATGGCCCTAAAATCGATTTTATGGTTAATGATTCTCTAGATAGAGAGTGGCAGTTAGGTACTATTCAAGTTGATTATCAACTACCCAAAAGATTTAATTTAGAGTATATTGATAAAGATAACACCAAAAAAACACCAGTTATAATTCACAGAGCCCCATTTGGTTCTCTAGAAAGATTTATTGCTATTATTACAGAACATTGTGAAGGAAATTTTCCATTATGGTTAGCTCCAAACCAATTGATTATATTACCAATAAATGAAAATGTTAATAAATATGCTAATGAGTTAAAAAACAAATTAGAAAATTTAGATTTTAGAGTAATTATTGATACGAGATTTGAAAAAATTTCAAAAAAAATTAGAGATGCTGAAGTAAAAAAAATTCCATATATGTTAATAATTGGTGATAATGAAATGAACTCATCAACTATATCAGTAAGAAAAAAACATGAAGGAGATATAGGAAAGTTATCTTTAGAAGAGCTAGTTAAGATCTTAAAAGAAGAGTTGAAGTCAAATTTAAATTAATTTAAAAATGCTTTTATTTTTTTAAATATTTGAGATATTTGCAAAAAAATTAAACAAAGGAGGGTAAAATTAATAGAATTAGAAAAAGAAGAAACTGGAAGAAACCTGAAGAACAACATAAGATTAATGACAGGATAACTTCTAAAATGGTTAGAGTAGTTGGAGAAAATGTCGAAAGTAATATATACCCAATTTATAAAGCTCAAGAAATGGCTCAACAAAAAGGTTTAGATTTAGTAGAAATATCTCCAAATTCTGATCCTCCTGTATGTAAAATTATTGATTATTCTAAGTTCAAATACATACAAAAGAAGAAACAAAAATCAATAAGATCAAATGCTCAGAAAACAGTTTTAAAAGAGATTAGATTTGGTCCAAATACAGATGAACACGATTTTAATTTTAAATTGAAACATGCCATTAAATTTTTGGAAAGTGGTGCCAAAGTCAAAGCATATGTTCATTTCTATGGAAGAACGATTGTATTCAAAGAAAGAGGAGAAATTTTATTATTAAAACTAGCTCAATCTCTTGAAGATTATGCAAATGTTGAAGAATTACCTAAATTAGAGGGAAAAAGAATGTTTTTAATGTTATCACCTAAAAAATAAATTATGCCTAAAGTAAAAACAAAATCTGGAGCGAAAAAAAGATTTAAGTTAACTGGAACTGGAAAAATTAAAAGAAAAAATGCTTTTAAAAACCATATTTTGACTAAAAAAGAAACTAAACAGAAAAGGAATTTAACTAAGACTTCTATCGTAAATAAGTCTGATGAAAAAAATATTAAAAGAATGATTTAAATTTGTAATTATGCCTAGATCAAGAAATAATGTTGCCTCAAAAGCAAGAAAGAAAAAAGTTTTAAAGTTAGCTAAAGGATATTTTGGCAGGAGAAAAAATGTCTGGACTATTGCAAAAAATGCAGTTGAGAAGGCTTTTCAGTATTCTTATATTCATAGAAAGACTAAAAAGAGAGAAATTAGAAGTTTATGGATACAGAGAATCAATGCAGCTGTAAGAGTTTCAGGATTATCTTATTCAGATTTTATGGATAAGCTGAAGAAAGCTAAGATTGAATTAAACAGAAAAGTTTTAGCTGATATTGCTATGAACGATCCTGAATCATTCAAACAAATTGTAAAGTCCATTTCTTAATTATTTTAAATTATGTTTAATAAA
>MDSZ01216693.1_pt1 | contig 24137 bp, 43 predicted proteins | sample 811201 | NCBI WGS metagenome assembly MDSZ01 (sample SAMN05326647, study PRJNA326480) | marine metagenome | isolation source: seawater | place: Indian Ocean: North | collected 2010
ACCAATTCAAGAACTGTTTAATAAGAAAAAATGGCAAGGTGACCATTATCCAATAAGACACGCAGATAATGGCCCAACCACAATTGAAAATGGTAGAGTAATAGAAACAAAAATAAATAGCGCAACTAAAGATATCAAGGGCCCAATAACTACAACTAGATTTAGATTATCTGATACGGAAGAAGGTAATAGGGTAACTATTTAAATTAAAACTATTGACAACCCCCTAAATATTTGTTACTATGGTACATAGATAAAAGAAAGAGGTTTACATGGACGCATATACACATACAATAGTTGCTGGACTGGCAATATATTTTGCATGGAAGATTGGTAGAACCATGCAAAAAAATAGCTTGATAGAACAAATTGCAAGTGATACACTAGACCGACTCGAAAAGGGTGGTATGGTTAAATATATTATTAAAAATGGCGAAAAGATTTATCAGAGGGTTATTTGAATCTAATTAACAATCATACATTTAGAGCATATAGTTATGTTTAAAATCATATTCTGGATTTTTATAGGGTATATGATTTGTAGCACAAACTCTCATAGCAAAATGAAAGCATTTTTTATAGATTCTGGTGTAAAAGAAATGGTTATTGAAAAAATTGAAAACATTGAATAATAAAAAGGAGATATATTAGTTTGAAATATAATAAACAAAATAACAGTTACAAGAAACCTTTTCGTAAAAAGTATTCCAAAGAGGAAAGACCAAAACAAGGGTTAAAGGTAGAAGTTCGTGGTAATGATATTACAAAGGCATTAAGAATATTAAAAAAACGTATGCAAACAGAAGGCATCTTTAATGAAATGAGAGAACGAACTTCATTTCAAACTAGAAGTGAAAAGAAAAGACTTGCAAAGGCTGCTGGTAGAAGACGGTGGTTAAAGAATAGAGATAAACAAATAGAACAAAGAGGTTACTGATGGCTGAATGGAAAGAGGGTAAATCAAAACGTCCTAAAAAACGTAAACCCATGACAGAAGAACAAAAGAAAGCAGCTGCAGAAAGACTTGCAAGAGCAAGAGAAGCAAAAGGGCCAATACAATATAAAAATGTATCCCCAGATGTTATCGCATTGCCTGACGACCATTTTCTTTCCTATAAAAAAGTGAGAGAATGGATAAAACACAATAGAGAAAAAGCATCACCACTTCGTGCAGAGGTTAGAAGAAATGTCAAAGGTTCTATTGCTAGACTAGCAAGTGTCGAAGGATATATAAGACAAATGAATCACTATATTCAACATGGAGATTGGTGTAATGATTATTATGGTAAAGACGAACACATGAGGATAAAATGGAAGACGATAGCACCAAAGGAACAGTAATAAAGGGGCCTTGGAAAAAACAATCTAAAAAGAAAGTAAAAACTCCAAAAGACCCATTACAAAACCAACTACAAGAAGATTTACTATTTGCAGATGATTTAACAGAGCATCTTATGGTACAACTAATTCACACAATGGGTGAAAATGGTTTTAATTTAAAAGACCATAAATTCATTCGTGATATTGGATTTATAAGTGAATGTTGTAAGAGTATAATATTTAGAGATATAGGACTTAAACACCCAATTCAATCTGTTATAGACAAAATAATGGTAGGAACAAAAGGCCAACTATATCATTTTACCGAAAAAGAATTATTTGAAATGTTAGGAAAAGATAATGGCAAAAAATAAATCACCATTTAGAGGAAGAAAAAAATTCAACAGAGCTGTAATGAATTCTGATATGGACGGTAAAGGAGATAAAGCAAGTCACGTTCAAGGTGGTACAACAAATGCTGGAGAAGAACGTATCGAATTGAGTTGGAAACAAACTTTTAGTCCTACAATATTAGAATCAAGAGTACCACAAAAGTTTATTGATATTATTAACAAAGTTGGAGATGAAGTTTTAGCAGATGATGGTTTATCTAAGAAGTGGGATTTTTCAGAGAGTCTTGTTGGTAAAGTAAGTAAAGAAGTTGCAATACCAATGTATAATAAAGAAGATTCTCAATATGCTTTAATGGTCTTAAGAAAATATTGTCAAGAATATTTAAAACAAATGCAAGAATGGGGTAGGTCATACGAATGGAATAAAATGAGTAATGGTGCAATACCAAAAGAGGAAAACATTAATGTAGCTCAAAGTTGGATTGTAAGTCAATACAAAAATGAATACAACCCATGGCACAAACATAGTGGTCATTTTTCTGGTGTGATATATTTAAAGATACCAGATGGTATGGAAAATCATTTTAATCAAGAAACGAAAGACCATTATCCAGCAAGTGGATTAATTGAGTTTGCATATGGAGAAGCTCAAGATATGAGAAGTGATACTCTAATGGTAAAACCAGAAGTAGGAATGATATTAGTATTTCCTTCATGGTTAAAACATAGTGTCTATCCATTTTATTGTGATGGGGAAAGAAGGTCAATGAGTTTTAATGCCTACTGGCAACCACCAACTAAGGAAAACAAGTGATAATAATTGATATGAATCAAATCTCACTAGCAAGTCTAATGATGCATTTGAATATGACTAAAGAAAAAACAGTTGATGAAGGTATGGTAAGACATATGATTCTTAATTCAATTCGTTTATATAGAAATATGTTTAAGGAAAAGTATGGTGAAGTAATCCTAACTTATGACTCCAAACACTATTGGAGAAGGGATTACTTCCCACAATATAAAATGAATCGTAAAAAAGCAAGAGAGAATGATTCAAAAGATTGGGATAATATCTTTGGTGTTCTGAATAAGATTAAGGCAGAGTTCAAAGAGTATCTACCATACAAATACCTAGAGGTATACGGTGCAGAGGCTGATGATATTATTGGAACACTATGCAAACAAGAGAGTGAGCCAGTTATGATTGTATCTGGTGATAAAGATTTCATACAGTTACACAAATATAAGAATGTAAAACAGTACAGCCCTATTTTAAAGAAGCATGTAAATGGACATAATCCAGACACCTATATAAGAACACACATACTAAAAGGTGATACAAGCGATGGCGTTCCTAATGTATTATCACCAGATATTACATTTACAGAGGGATTACGTCAAAGACCTTTAGGAAAGAAAAAGATAGAAACTTGGTTAGAATCTATGGACAGCATGCCAGATGAAGCCAAGAGAAACTATCAGAGAAATGAGAAGTTAATCAATTTAGATAAAATACCACAAGAACTAGAAGAACAGATTTTATCTGAGATAGATGAGGCTCCTCATGGAGATAGAAGTAAACTACTTAATTATTTTATAGATAATAAACTAAAAGAATTAACTGAATCGATAGGAGATTTTTAAAATGGCAGGTGACACATTATTATTTTCAGAGGTACTTGACAAAGTACACAAAGCAAAGACAAAAGGACAAAAGATAAACATACTGAGAGAACACAATACAGATTCTTTGCGTATGATAATCAAAGCATCTTTTGACCCAAAGATTGAATGGGTATTACCAGAAGGTAATGTTCCATTTAAAAGGAATGATGCTCCAGAGGGAACAGAACATTCCACTCTAGCATACGAAGCTAGAAAACTATGGCACTTCATTAAGGGTGCTGACAACGGAACTGCACAGTTTAAGAAAGAACAAATGTTTATACAGATGTTGGAAGGTTTACACGAAAGTGAGGCAGACCTACTTATTGCAGCTAAAGATAAAAGATTGCATCAAGTATATAAAGGTCTTTCAGAGCCTGTAGTAATAGAAGCATTTGGTTGGACTGAAGATTTTACAGTTCCAGAACCACCAGTTTATCCACAAGGAAGTCGGTCTGCAAGTGGTATAGCTGAATAGGAGAATAAATGCCTGAAATATTTCATGTGGCAATATTACTCATATGTTTTCATGGCAACTGCACAAGTTTTGAAAGTGTGCCTTTCATAAAAGAAACAAGTCAAGAAGAATGTCAAAATATGTTAAGGTGGACTTTTGAGACTCAAGCAGGGCCATACTATGATGAAAGAATAGATTTTGAAAAGGACAGACCAGAGGACATAGATATCGTATATGCTGGGTGTGACCAAACTGGAAGAACACCAGATAATTCTAATCAATGGAGAATTATTGAAGATATAAACCCAGACTTGTATAGACCTACAAACCCAGATGATACACGCTGGCAACAAGGTAATAGTCCACTAACTGATATGCCACCAGAAGACCCAACGGAATGGGATTTAACAAAGTAAAATATATTAATATTTTATGAATATTCTGTTTACAGTATTTGTTTTCAATAAATACTACAGAATATTTTTATTCTATAAGGGAGAAAATAAATGAAATTATTCATAACACTTCTAGCAACATTATTTTTAGTTACGGCGTGCAAAGAAAAAGAAGCTGAGGCTGCTGACAGTAATTGGACTAAATCAGAGCACAACTATACAATACAAAATGGTAATATGGGACTTGATATAAGAACTTATTATCGTTCTGATTATATGCATGTTGAACCTTCATACAAACTTGATAAAAAATGGTATGACGTTACAGCTGCTATTAGAATAGCTGAAGAAGATGGTGCAAGAGAGTATCGTCCCAAATTAACTCACACTCTAATTAAATGGAGTCCAGAGGATACAACTAACGAAGATGGTTCAGTATCTAAATCTAACACAAAGTTTTCGTTAGGACATAGAATTGAACTTAGAAATTATGAAAATGAATCAACTGACGACTATTGGCGTTATCGTTTAATCGGTAAAGTTGCAATTGGTCTAGGTGACAAACTAAGTGTTTGGGGTAAAGTACAACCTCGTTGGACATTTGGTCAAGGACAAGAAGAAGACACTAAAATTGATGATATCAAAAATCAAGCTGGTATAAAAATCAATCTTGATGACAACATGAGTTTTAGTCCTTATGTAGAAGTTATCGCAGATAAAGATATGAAACAACAATCTGCAATGATTGGTACTGCATTATCATTTACATTTTAACAATACCAATTTTCTCTTGGTTGTTCACCGTAATGGTGGTTGCCGTTATTTCAACTTTTGGTGTGGACATTGGAGAAAATGCACTTGATGAATATCTAATTATTTTAGGTATTGTTTGTACTTATATTTTCATAAAGAAAATTAGAAAAAGGGGTTGACAGACCCCTTTTTTTATTGTACAATAGTTATATTGATTCGATAATTAAAAATGAGGTTAAATTATGTTTATATTTTTTATTGGTTTATGTACAACAGTATTAGGAGTTGCTGGTATAGAGGGAAGTATACCCCTATGGCAAGGATTTCTATTATCTTTTAGTGGAATAGTTATAATGTTTTTCGCTATTATTAAAATGAGCTATCAAGGTTCAGAGTATATAGATTAAGAGTTTGGTTCGCATGGCACACCTCTCAACCTCATCATCACAGCCATGCGAATCGCTTCCTAGTGATTCGGTAATTTACAATTTTGAGGTACATTATATTATGAGGTAAGTCATTGTTTTTACTAGGAATTTTTAGAGGGGTTGACAGACCCCTCTTTTTTTTGTATAATAAGGTATATTCAATGATGAGGAAACAAATATGAAAACAGTAACAAAACAATTTACAGATATTCAAGACGGTATTAAAAACTTAATCAAGGCTGCAAACGCAGATTATTGTGATGGAAATACAAATGAAAGAATGTGTGAAGAATTCAAGAACGGTTGGACTATTAAGAATGGTCAAAAATACATTGGTATTTACAAGACATTAGGTAATCAACAATGTATCTGGGGTGGTGTCGTAAAAAAAGATAGTGCCTGTGGTAAGTTAAAAAAGGGTGATATCTTAAAAGCTGCTGGTTACGGTGCATACACAATGGTGGGTGCTGGTAAAAGAGGTAATGTCCTAGAAGGTAACTTTTCAGTTTCTTGGACTGGTGCTAACTATTTATAATTAATGAGAGGAAAATAATATGAGTGATACTTTTTATAATAATGACGATATAATGCAAGAGATAGATGAATTGCATGTTAAAGTTGACAATATAAATGAACAACTTGGTTTGATGATGAAATTTATTGAGGGTTTACAATCTCAACTAGGTAACGAAGTTGATGCTCTTGCAAAATTAGAAAAGACTAATTTTAAAGAGTCTATCGACATTTTAAATAAATTAAAAGTAAAGGTAAATTAATATGGTAACAAATGATGAATTAAATAGTTTAGAAAATATAGCAAAATCAATTTACTTAGATTATCAAGCAGTTATGGCTGGACAATCTAATTTAAATGAAGAGCTACTTGAAAACGAATTTAAAATGATTGCCAAAAAAATGGGGGTTGACCCTCTTGACCTTTGGTGGAAATGTGAGAGTGCATGATGAGTAAATTAGTAGCAATATTAATAGTAGTAATAATTCTAGGTGGAATTACATTGTGTAGCGTGGGGGTATAATGACAGACGCAGAAAAGAAAGCCCACGAAACAGCAACTACGACAAAGACTCCTTTACATACGACAGATTGGTATATAAAGTGGGCTGCAAGTATGATTTTATTGATAGGTATGTTGCTTACTTCTAATAACATCTATCCATTAAATGTATTTGTGCATATGTTAGGTCTTATTGGTTGGTTAATAGTTTCAATCATGTGGAATGATAGAGCGCTTATTATTATAAACGCAGTAGGTATTGCAATTATGGCAAATGGATTAATTGGTTACTTTGTTGGAGAGTAAAATGACGGAAGAAGAAATTTTAGATTTGGATAATACAGAATTAAGTGAAGGTGGTTCTGATTATGATTACGACTGAAAGAGGTAACATAATTGAGGTAAATGGCGGTACTAAAAAACAAAGAGAATTTACAGCCAAAATTGCACATTGGTGTATAAAACAACTTATGCCACGAATGAGAACTTTAGATATCTATATTGATTTAAAAAAAGAATTAGATGGCAAAGCAGATGGCTATTGTTGGGAAGGTGGAGATAACCGACAACATTTTATAGAAATAAAAAAGACATTAGAAGGTGATGATTTTATAACTTGTATCATGCACGAAATGGTTCATGTGAAACAACAGGCTCGTGGCGAGATGCAACCCATGTTAGCTGCAATGGAAGCAGAGGCATATGAGAAACAAGAAATATTATTAGAGAGGTGGAAATATGATAAATGAAATATTAGTAGCAGGATTATTATTCCTAACACCAGCGGTAGATAAGGATAAAACAAATCCTTTTATATTACACGAAGCAACTTGTCTTGCAAAGAATATGTACTACGAAGCTCGTAATCAAGGAACTGCTGGTAAACTTGCAGTAAGTAATGTGGTATTAAATCGTGTAAAGGATAATAGGTTTCCTAATACCGTATGTGAGGTCGTAGAACAAGGGCCTGTGCGTGAGAGTTGGAAGAAGAATGGTGTTATGTACCCTATTAGAAACAAGTGTCAGTTCAGTTGGTTTTGTGATGGCAAAAGTGATGAACCAAAAAATATAAAAGAATACGAAGAAATGTTAGATTTTTCCTTGACAATGTTATCAAATAGTTATATACTTATAGACATAACAGACGGTGCTTTGTTTTATCATGCAGACTATGTAAAACCTAGTTGGTCAAAGACAAAACATAGAACCACAGAAATTGGTGACCACATATTTTATACTTGGGATAAATAATGAATATATTTTACTTACATAAAGACCCTATCAAAAATGCAGAATATCATTGTGATAAACACATTGTAAAGATGGCTACAGAGTATTGTCAGCTGTTATCTACTGCACATAGGATATTAGATGGCAAGATGTATCTAGGTAAGACTAAGAACAATCGTAACATCAAAAGATGGCGTCTACCAGATGAACGTGAAGACATACTAATGAAGGCAAGTCATGTCAATCACCCATCAAATATATGGGTGCGTGAGTCTAGAGAAAACTATATGGAAATGTATTTTATTTACATGGCTACTCTTGCAGAATATACTTACCGATATGGTAAGATTCATGGTTCTAGTAAGGCATCTATGATACTTCAAAGACCACCAAAGAATATTATTTCCAACAAAAATACCGAAATGGTACAAGCAATGCCAGATTATTGTAAGATTAATAATGACCCAATATCTGCATATAGAAACTACTACATAAAAGAAAAGAAAAACTTTGTAACTTGGAAGAACAGGCCTGTTCCAGAGTGGTATCCTTTGGAAAATCAACTTATTAGAAGATGAAAATATAATGCAAACAATAGGGTTATTTCCTAGATTATTGGCTAAGACACAAATTGACTTTACTAAAGATGATTTGAGTTTTGTACTTAAACAAGATTATAAAAGAACTGCACTTGATAATGGTTCTTTGACAACAAATGAAAAGTTATTAGATTTGCCTGAATTAAAAAATTTACATGGCAAAATTACAAAGTCTTTAGAGGAATGTGTTTATAAAGTTTTAATGTTTGAGAATAATGTTAGACCTATAATTACAAGTTCTTGGTGTGTTATAAATAAACCTAAAGATTGGTCTCCGCCACATAAACATTATAACAATAATTTAAGTGCGATTTTATATTTAAACAAACCAGAAAAGTCTGGTGAGATATTATTTCATAGAGAAGATGTTGGAGTAACAGATAGCTTTTCTACACAAATGGTTTATAATTTTAAAGAACAAAATCATTTTAATTCTCACATAGGTTCTACTGCCACAACGACAGGCGATATGATTATTTTTCCGTCTTCACTAAATCATAGCGTACAACAAAACAAATCTAATGAAGACAGAATAGCAATAGCATTAAATGTATTTCTAGAGGGTATGTTTGATGAAAAATTAGCAAGTGTAAATATAAAGGTAATTAAGGAGTAAAAATGGCAGATAATTACGAAACACACGACCAATTTATGAAAAGAATGATGCAAGAAGATTCTGCAAAAAGAGGTCTTTCAGAAGTAGAATTACTTAAAAAAGATATGGAAGAATTAACAGAGGCATACTATACAGCTATAAAAAGAATTAAAGAATTAAATGACGACATTAATCGTTTAAAAACATATCTAAATGCAACACATGAAATGAGAAAAGTAATAACGCCAGAAACTGCTGAGGAAAAACTAAGACACTATATAAATGTAACAGCAGATTTACGAAAAGGTTTAGAAAAAGACGAAGAAATAGACCCTTCAACTTTAGCAGCATTTTATAAAAACTAGTGAGAATATTATGCCAACTTATGTATTGACAAACACAGAAACAAATGAAACTTATACTGAACTTTGTTCATGGGATAAATTACAAACAATATTAAAAGATAACCCACACATCAAACAAGAGATGACAGCACCAGCAATAGTTGGTGACCATGTTGCATCTGGTAATCCATCTGGTAAAGGTATGGACGGTGGTATGAAAGAGGTGTTCGGTAAGATTGCACAGAACCACCCAAACAGCCCACTTGCAGATAGATTTGGTGATGGTAAAAATGTTAGACAGAAGAAGGTTAAATCTGTTGCAAAGAAACATGGAATAATATAAATACAAATGTGTAGAGGAAATATATTTTTAAACGAATATCCTTCTACACAGAGGGAAGAACTTGTGTTTTTCCCTCACTTATTATTAAGGAATGATAATGTCTAAAAAATCAAAGTTAGAAATTGGCTCAGGCAATTTAATATCTATAAAACCCATCACAGACAATCAAAAAATAGTATTTGAAACATGGAAACAAAAAAAGAATCAGTTTCTATTTGGTTGTGCTGGGACTGGTAAAACTTTTATATCTTTATATCTTGCGTTACAAGATGTAATGAACCTACAAACAAAGTATGACAAAGTTGTGTTGGTTCGTTCTCTTATACCTACAAGAGAGATAGGATTTTTGCCAGGCGATGAAGAAGATAAGGCTGCATTGTATCAAGTGCCTTATGCAAATATGGTACAGTTTATGTTTCAACAACCTAATGAACAAGCGTTTAATATGTTGTACGATAAACTAAAACAACAAGGTAGTTTATACTTCTTATCTACCTCTTTTTTAAGAGGATTAACATTTGACAACAGTATTATTATTGTGGACGAATGTCAAAACTTAAACTTTCACGAACTAGACACTATTATCACTAGAGTAGGACAAGATTCAAAAATTGTATTCTGTGGTGATTTTGGTCAATCAGACTTATCAAAAACAAACGAAAAGAATGGTCTGCACGACTTCCTAAGAATATTAGAAGAAATGGAAGAATTCAACTGTGTAGAATTTGATATCGGTGATATTGTTCGTTCTGGATTTGTAAGAAGCTATTTAATTCAGAAAACAAAATTAGGATTAGGAATAGAATAATGGACATACAACAATTAAGAAAACAACTAGAAATAGACGAAGGAGTAAAATATGACATTTACCTTGACCATCTCGGTCTCCCTACTTTTGGTATCGGTCATTTGGTTACTAAGACTGACCCAGAAAGTGGACAAGCAGTTGGGACTCCCATCAGTAAAGAAAGAGTCGCCGAATGTTTTGACATGGATGTCCAGTCCGTAATTAACGATTGTAATAAACTATATGAAGATTTTGAAGATTTGCCTGAAGAAGTACAACAAATCATAGCTAACATGATGTTTAACATGGGTTACACTAGATTGAGTAAATTTAAAGGTATGAAACGTGGTGTAGATTCTAAAGATTGGAATCAAGCTGCAGATGAAATGGTGGATAGCAGATGGTATCGCCAAGTAACTAACAGAGCAAACCGATTGGTCGAAAGAATGAGAGCAGTTGGTACAAAAATTGGAGCTCGTGATTTTTAAGTAAGGTCTATATTATGGAATTCAACCATGAAACAGTAGAGTTGCCTCCTATAACAGCAATAAACAAAGATGGTGTTCGTGTCTACGAAACACCTCAAGGGAAATACTACCCTTCAATCACAACAGTATTATCAATCAGAAATAAAAAGAGTCTTATGGAATGGCGTAAGAAGGTTGGAGATGATGTTGCAAATTATATTGCAAGAACAGCTGCCAATCGTGGTACAAAAGTCCATCACATGTGTGAGGATTATCTAAACAATATGCATTTACATTGGCCCGACAAATGGTCAGAACATCAAAAGAGTTTCTTGCCTTGGTGTATGTTTCAAAAACTTTCTAAAAGATTAGAAAGTATAGACAACATTAGAAAACTAGAGGCTGGTTTATGGAGTGATAAGTATGGTGTTGCTGGACGTGTTGATTGCGTTGCAGAATACGATAACGAATTATCCATAATAGATTTTAAAACATCAACCAAAGAAAAGAAAGATGAATGGATTGAAAACTATTACATACAATGTGCAGCCTATGCTGAAATGTATGAGGAAAGAACTGGTGAAGCAATCAATCAACTAGTAGTCTTGGTTGTTACAGAAGATGGAACTGTCCAAGAATTTGTTAAAGAAAAAACAGAATATGTTCCGTTATTAAAAGAATCAGTTGAAAGCTGGTATGAATCAAAAAACTTATAGGAGAAGATAATGGTGATAGGAAGAAAAGTTCCAGATGATATTACGTTTAATGTAAGAGTTAGGAACGAATATTTGGGTGGGGATAATCCATACCAATGGCAAGAAATGACGACAGACGATTATTTCAAAGATAAAAGAATTTTAATATTTTCATTGCCAGGAGCATTTACACCAACGTGTTCAACAATGCAACTGCCAGGCTTTGAAGAATATTATGATGAACTTAAAGCAACTGGAATTGATGAAATATATTGTGTGTCTGTAAATGATTCATTCGTGATGAACGCATGGGTAAGAGACCAAAAAATTGATAAGGTAAAAGTTATTGCAGATGGTTCTGGAGAATTTACCAGAGGTATGGGAATGTTAGTTGACAAAAGCAATCTTAGTTTTGGTAAAAGGTCTTGGAGATATGCAGCTCTAGTTAATGATGGTGTTGTAGAAATGTTCTGGGAAGAGCCAGGCAGAATGGATAATTGTCCAGATGACCCATATGGTGAGACAAGTCCAGAAAACATATTTGCTACCATAACTGGTGGAAAATAAAATCCTATGTTAAGTATTGACAAAGACAATACTTTTATGGTATATATAATATACGACTTGTTGAAGTGGAACAAAAGGTAGACAGGACTGGGGTGCGATACCCCACGCCTCCACCAAATCTAGATAGTTCCGAATTAGGGGGCGAAATAGGTTCGACTGGTACTGTATAGTGAAACGGAGAGTTGTAGGTTGACTGCTTTATAGGTCAAAAGACTAAATGCAAACGATAATTTTGCGTATGAAGGTTATGCTCTAGCAGCATAGCTATTCGGGGTTTTAGGTGGACTACCTAGCAACAGAATGTCCACCGTAGTTAAAAGGGAGTATTTCTCATGTGGAAATCACCAATAGTTAAAGAAGTATCAGTAGGTTTAGAAATCAACTGTTACGCATGTGCTGAAATATAATTAGTACAAATTGGTGGGGTGCAACGCCCCACCTTAACTTTATTATGACGGAGTAGTTATGGAAGTGAAAGAGCCAGTACAAACACCTAAAGTATTTTCATTAGAAATAGAAAATATAGTCAAAGAAAAAAAGATAACACACATGGATGCTGTTTTATGGTATTGTCAACAAAATGGTATTGAGCCAGATAAAGTGTCTAGTCTTATCACAAAAGCACTCAAAGAAAAAATAGAGAACAATGCTAGAGAGTTAAATTTTCTTCCTAAGACAGCTCAATTACCTATATGAATTTTATAGAAACCTATAAAGTAGACCATGATATTTGTGATAAAATAGTTGATATATTTTGGAAATATAAAAATCATCATGTTGCTGGTAAATCTGGAGATGGTGGTGTTCATAAGGAAATTAAAGATTCAATAGACCTTTATATTTCAGATAAAAGTCTTCACCGTTTAGGTGGTTTCAAACCAATACTCATAGATTATATTACAAAATATTTTAATAAGTACATTATAAAAGAACAAGGGTGGCAAGTTGAAATAGACGAACCTATAAACATACAATATTACAAACCAAGTATGGGATATCCACAACCACATTTTGAAAGAACACAGTATTCTAATCGCAACAGAGCTCTAGTATGGATGCTTTACTTGACAGACACACCAAATGGTGGAACACATTTCATTTATCAAAAACATACAACAGAATGTGTCAAGGGTGATTTAATCGTATGGCCTCCAGACTTTACTCACACACATCATGGAGTCATATCAAAAACACATGATAAGATGATTGTAACTGGGTGGATACATTGGGCAAATAATGGAAGCAGTTGAGGTATATCAAATGTATTGTGCATTGAAAGCACACTTTGCAAAAGGTGATTATGATTTTATCAAATACAATGGTAAATCGTCAGCAACCAAGAGCTCTTTCTGGAAACGTAATGACAGACATTTCTTTGTACGAACATCACGAAAGTACAAAGATAAGGACACAATCAAAGATTATCTATTATCAAACTTTATCAAAAATCAAAAAGGGTGGCTTGGTGATTTTAGTGATGAGAACTATGTGGAGTGGAAGAAACGTATGCAGAGTTTGACCTACACATTTGAGCAAGAGATAACCCCATTACTAGAAAATAATTCATTTAACGACATATTTGAAATACCAGACAACACACACCCAAAACTATTGAAAGAATATTTGGGTAATCGTGTATCTATGGAAGCCATGATTATCCTTGACAGTCTTGTAGAATACACCAAGAATTGGAATAAAAAAATGAAAGATGATGTGGTCTGGCCCAATACAAATAAAATGCTAAAAAACTATGAAAAGTTCTTGACATTCGATAGAAAAAGGTGTAAGATGATTCTTATGACATTAATAAAACAGGAGTAAATTATGTCCAAAAGTTCAGAAGGTTTTTTTGAACAAAAATGTGCAAAGCAATTAGAACGTATTCGTCAATTAGAACATGAATGTGCAGAATTGCAAATTAAATATAATGAAATGGGCGAAAGGGTTAAGAAACTTGCTACTAGACAACCAGAGTGGCCTCAAGGGTATCGTCCAAGACGACATTTCAACAAACGTGTATAAAAAAGTAATAATATACGGCAACGGTGAATCTCGTTTAGGTAAAGTTTGGCCGACAAGTATACCAAATGACATAGAAACATGGGGTTGCAATGCAATCTATCGTGATATGAAAGTAGATAATCTTGTATCTGTAGATTATAATATGCAACAAGAGATATATCAATCCAAATATGCTCACGACAATACTTGTTGGTTTAGCGATTGGCAAATACTACCAGCATTTAGTGGTATCGTGGATATTATGAGAGATACAAATCCGCCTGAAATGATAAAAGAAACACCAAGAATTGGTAGAGGAAATGTTGTTATACAAGGTAAAGAACCAGAAACAGTCCATGCAAATGTAAAACAAGCCATGGAACAAAATCCAGATTTGGACTACAAAGATTTAAAACAAAAAGCAGAAATGAATATAGGAATATACATCACATGGGTTGATGATAATGATATGGTCAAGGGTATCGACTATCCTATTGGTTGGTCTGCTGGGAATACTGCACTACATCTTGCTTGTCAAGGTGGTGCTAACGAGATATACATGTTAGGTTTTGACAGTAGTGACTATTCAGAACCACTAAATAACGTGTATAAGGGTAGTGATAATTATCTGCCCGAAACTGCAAAGGGATTTAATCCAGTCAATTGGAATAATCAACTTAATACTATATTTAATGAATATACTATTGTGAATTTTAAGTGGGTTAATCCAATACATAAAATGATTAGTGAATATCCTAATGTAGAATACATAACATACGAAGATTTATACAATAACATACGATAACATAAGGAGAAAAATATGTCGTTTGATACATTAAAAAAGAGCAATTCGCTTGATAAACTTCTAAATGCAGTAAAAGAAGATTCTGCACCTCAAGAAAAGAAATCCTATAAAGATGATAGATTATGGAAACCAGAGCTAGATAAATCTGGTAATGGTTATGCAGTTATTAGATTTCTTCCATCTTGTGAAGGTGAAGATTTGCCTTGGGCAAAACTGTGGAGTCATGCTTTTCAAGGGCCAACTGGTCAATGGTATATTGAGAATTCTCTCACTACCACAGGTGGTAAAGACCCAGTTTCAGAACTCAACACTTCTCTGTGGAATTCTGGAGTTGAATCAGATAAGGAAATTGCAAGGAAACAAAAACGTAAGTTGCAGTATTACTCAAACATATATGTTGTGAGTGATTCCAAGCACCCAGAAAACGAAGGTAAAGTTTTTCTATTCCGTTATGGAAAGAAAATCTTTGACAAGATTATGGCTGCAATGCAACCAGAGTTTGAAGATGAAAGTGCAATCAATCCTTTTGACTTTTGGAAAGGTGCAAACTTCAAGTTGAAAATCCGTAAGGTAGATGGATATTGGAACTATGATAAATCAGAGTTCGATAGTCCAACTGCTATTTTAGATAATGATGAATCCATAGAAGGTTTGTGGAAATCTCAGTATCCTCTAAGTGAGTTTACTGATGCAAGTAACTTCAAATCATATGATGAGTTGAAGACTAGATTGGACACAGTTCTATCTGGAAAAACGACTGTAGGTAATGTAACAGATTCAATGGAAGAAGAAACTGTAGCCGCACCTAAAGTCGATACAACACCATCTGAGGTGCCACAAGTTGGTGCTATATCAGATAGTGAAACAGTAGATACTGAAGAAGAACAAGACTCTATGGACTACTTTAATAAATTAGCAAATGCTTAATTTATGAATTGGCTGGTCTACCTCTGATGAACTAAACTAGTCCCTGATGATTCAGAAACGACTAAATGCACCCCAAGAGCTCTTAGGGGTGCATTTTTTTTAGAAGAACCCAGCTTCAACAGATTTGATAACTTGGTCTTGGTCTTGTACTGGACTAACATTTGTTTCTGAAGTAACATTCTTTGTTGTGCTTACATTGTTAGTTGTGATAAGTGTTCCACCACCATTACCAGCAACAACTTCTTTCTCTAATGCAGCTCTGTTTAGATAATCAGCATTTTGTCCAGGCCCAAATGGGTCAACCGTACCAATGGCTTTGATATCACCTTTTGCTCTAGCTTCATCAATTTTTGCTTTTGTTTCTGCATCACTTTCCATCATTTCAGCTTCAGCACTACCTTCAGGAACTATACCAAGTTGTTCACCTAACCATCTACCAAGTCTATTGTCTGGTAACAAAGAAGCAGCTAAACCAGCAAAATCTATATCAAATATTCCTTTAAACCAAGCAACAATATCATCAAATATACCACCTATAAACTTTGACATTGAAAACTTTTTGCCTTCAGCTTGTTCATCTTCTTCACCCCATTTAAATAATCCCAAAAACCAATTTTTAATGTTTTTAAATGCATTGCCTATAAATGTTGATAATGACCAACTCTCATCTTCATTATCTGACCCCCATGCAAATATACCTTTAATCCAGTCTACAACATTACAAAATATATTACCAATCCAATCACCAATTGATGTAATCACACCAAAGGCAGCTACTAATTTTTCTTTAACAAATTCCCAACCACCACTAACAAATCCAGCAACTTTATCATATAAGTCAGTAAAGAAACCTTTGATAGAACCAAACACACTATCTGTTGTTTCTAGACCAAATATACTTGCAACAATATTAAAAACTGCTGTTAAACCTATGTCAAGTTGTTTTAAAACAAATTTTCCAATACTCCCAATTATACCCATAATTCCACCAATAATATCACCACACATAATTTTATCAAATGATGCTTTTAAATTGCCAAATAGTTCTTTTATATTTTCCCATGTTTCTGCAAATGCAGTTGTAAAAATTGGTAGTATTTTTTCTTTTAAAAAACTTACAAAGTCTAATAATATTGGAAGAATTTCATCTTTTATGAAATTAAATGCTGGGACAATTGCTTCGTGGTAAAATCTTTTTACTGCTGGTAATGCAGTTTCCATTAAGAATGTTTTAGTTTTATCCCATAGAGGACTGTTGAAGAATAATAAAATAGCTGGTAAAAGTGCTAACATTGCACCTTTCATTATTAAACCAAACAGACTTTGCACACCTTTCATACCCTTTCCACCTATTCCTTTAAGACCACCTGCTAAACCTTTTCCTAATCCTTTTATTCCTTCACCTATTCCTTTTAAAGTAGCAAATTGCAGAGCAGCAGATTTCATTGCCTGTTTTGCTCTTGTTATTCTACCACCCTCTAATTTTTTGTCTGCTCTATCTTTTCTTTTTTGAGCAGCATCAATTTTACTCTGTAATGTAAAATCTTTAACACCTTGCTCTTTTAACATTTCTTGTTGAGAAAGTAAGTCTTGTAAAACATTATTAGAATCTCTAGCATTCTCTTGTAGTTTTACTAATCCTTCTTCTGACACACCTCTAGTTTTTGCTAACATTGCTTGTGTTTGATTGTGTTGTTCTAATCTTGCTTTTGCAGCTTCTTTTTCTTCTTTAGGTGCCATTGAAGCATACTCAACAAAATCTTTTAACTTTTTGGATTGGTCTTTACTTAGTTTGTTTGCTTCAACACTATCCTTATCCATACTTTTGAGTGTATTGTGTTGAGCTTTAATTTCATCAAGAAGGTCTTTAATTTCAGCCATTTACTTACCCTTTTTACTAGACCCTGTGTATAACCCAAACCATGCAGCTCCAGCACCCACAACGATAGATACTAGACCACTTTGTTCCATAGTCGGACTTGGTAGAGCCATATACCATGTTACAACCTTATATAACAGATAGATGTATGTTGTTATGAATATTCTTGGAAATATACGCCATTGGTCAACTGCATGTGCTAAATCAACCCATTTTTGGTACTTATTATCAGCCATTCTTTGATTGCTCCTTTTGTCTTCTTTCATTTTCTTCTTTAATATACTTCATTAACAATCCAACGTAAATTTCTCTTTCCCACGGCATCATGTTATCAAGTTCTGTCAAACTATATTTATGATGTTGCATCAACGAAAAGTTAATTTGGTAGTAATTAAATACGCTATCGTGAGATAGCCCTAACCTAAAAAAGTTTGGAGGCCCTCCAATACTACCTCACTTTTAACCTTTGTATTTGGATTTGTCACCTCTACAAAATGCCGTACTCTTGGCATAGTATTAAAAAATACCATAACTTTTTCTAATTGGTCTATAGTTAATTCCTCAATAAATTCTGTCATTTCTTTTTTTGTTATGTCTACTCTTTTATGCACAGTATCACCATGATGTATTGCTGAAATACAACTATCTAACATTTTAAACACAGTTTCAGTATCACTATTCGTATCGCCTTGTGAATTTTCTATAGTTGGATATTGCATTTGTAATTGTATAGTAGGACTTAATTCTACCATGTTAGTGTGATTATCATCTACAGTACATTCTATATTTGCTATATTGATTGTTTTCATAACTTTTGTCTTATCGTCATCTGGACATGTTATGTTAATTGTAACTTTTTCTCCGACAGATGCAGCTCTAAGTTTCAAAAATAAATGTTCAATATCAAAGATTGGACTAGTTACAGCATCAACTTTTCCAAAGGTGCAAGAGTTTACTAGTTGCATCATAGCATTTGTAATTTGTTTTTCATCATTACTTTCTTGTGCCATCATTAGTACTTTTTGTTCTTTTACTAAAAATGGTCTATATTTAATTATTTCGTTTGTTGAAGGTAGTTGTGTTTCATATGTTGGCGTTTCAATTTTTGGTAAAGCCATAATTTTTCATCCTTTATAATCTTGATAATACCTTTGGTATTTGAGATTGTATTCTTCTCTCAACGGTATTTGATAAAATTTCAATAATTCTATCTTGTAACGGTTTTGGTAGGTCTGCCTCGTCTGTTAAGTTTTTCCAATATCTGTACGACCATGTTACAGATAATGTCATAATATCTCCAGCAGGTGTGTAATCAAGTCCTTGTTCTCCTATGTTAGATGGAAAACATTCTACTAGTTGAACACCATATCTTCTTCTGTCATTTGTATCTAGTAAGTAAATATCCATTGAACCAACATAATCATTATAATAACCCATTGACCAAGTTTGTGGGTTGTATGCTAGTCTTTGCCAAGTGTCTATAAAGTTCTTTTCTCTCATATCATTTGAACATTGAATTACAGATGATAAATCTCCAAATGTGTATCCAGTTGCAATATTTCTTACTGGGCCGTATATGTTTGTGTCTGGTGTTGTATCTAGGGCTTTGCCTGGAAATCCTATTTGACTTACTCTTAATGAAGTTTTTCTAACTGTGCCATCACCTTGATTTTCACCCATAATTTTTGAAAAAATATTTGTTGTATCACCTTGACCAGTTCCTCTTGTGCCAGTGGGTGGGTGTAATACAACCTCATATCTAGATGGTAGTGCCATTCCATCATCACTACGAAATTCACCTAACACTTCATTTAAAATAGCATAAGCTGGGCCCTCAACTAATCTACCCAAATTAAATTTACCCATTAAATCATACTCCTTGAGTCGTTCCAAACTTTAGCTGCAGATGTTTTACTAAATCGTTGAACTGGTAACAATGTTGCAACTGTAAATTCATCTCCGTCTATTCTACGAAATGCTGATTTGACATGACCAGCAAGATATCGTTTAAGTGTTGGTTTAATTAATTTTACATTTTTTAATTGTTGATAATTAGTATTTATTTTTGTTTTCTTGTCAAAATTAGTATCTGTACTATAATCCATTAGTTCATCTAATAATCTTATTCTTAGTGGTATAGGTAAATAATGTAGATTGATACCTAAGAAACCATCTGAATATCTTTCTAGAGGTAGAACTAGAGGAAACCTATCATAGTATGGTAGTTTCTTTTTTAACTTTGGGTCATAGAAAAACATATTTAAATTACCATAAAAAGGTCTAGATGCTTTTTTTCCATCTTTTATTAATTGCATAGCAGTAGGTTTACCAAGCTCTGCGATTTTATCTCTAAACCACGCAGTAGATTTTGGACGACCTTTAGCCGCTTTGACTACACTTTGTATATATTTACTAGGAACTGCCATAATACTATTTATACTGTGGATTCAAATGGTCTTCAGTAAGTATCTTAAATTCCATACCTCTGTTCTCACAATAGTCTGTTGCAGACTTCCACTTTGCTTGATTGATACCCCAAGTTTGCACCTCTTTATACCATTTTCTAGTTTTACGTTTGGGTGTTTTGGTAGGTTCTTTACATTGAGCTTTAGGTTTAACCTCAATAATAAATTTTTTATATGTTCCGTTGGTTTGTTTTACTTTCATATAGAAATCTGGAAAGTATCTGTGTATTTTTCCGTCCCACGGCGACCTATAGGGTACTATAACTTCCTCACTACCCCATTCTATGATGTTATCATTCCTATCACAATACACCATGAGTTTACGTTCCCATAAAGAACGATAAATTACTTGTGATGAATTCCCAACGTATTTCTTGGGATTGATAGGAATATATTTTCCTTTGTATGCCATGTCATATAACTCTTATAAATACTTTAAACCCTATAGGAGTATTTATATATGGCATTAAACTTTGTAAAAGGACAAGCCGTTTCTGTTGGAAATCGTGTTTTTAAAAGAGTTGCTGGAAACTTACCTGGCTTACTAGGTGTCAACAAGGGTAAAGGTAGTGACTCCTCAGATTTTGCTGGTATCACAGCAACAAAATACAATACAAAAAATTATTCATTTCCTCTTGATGTAGAAGGGCCTCCAGGCATAGGTAATCATGGTCATTATATTATGTTTATGATTAATGAACAAAAATCTGCAAAACTAAAATTTGGTGAAAGAGAAAAGAGTAAAGGTAAAGAAGTTATTCGTGAAGAAATGGCAGAAAGAGAAGTACCAGCATATATCAAAGAATTAATTGGTGGAAATTATGAACGTAAAGCAAATACTGACGCAGTTAATACAACTGTACTAGAGGGTGCTACAGACGAAAATTTTGGTGCTACTGCTGTTGATATAAAAAAAATGGGTGGTGGTGCTGGCACACAACAAACAGGTATGAAAGAAACAAAACCAGCTCGTAAAAAAGGTTCAACAGTTTATGTGGATAGAGCTCCTACTGTGAGATTAGATACTGCGATTACTATGTACATGCCACCTTCAGTTAAAGTAACATATGGTGCAAATTATACAGATACAGAAATTGGTGCTGGTGCTGAATTAGCAAATGATATCTATGCAAATATTATGGCAGGAAGGTCAAGTAAAGAAGTTGTACAAAGTTCATTAGATAAAATTGGCCCAGCGGTAAGTGAAACAATCCTGAATGGTTTACTTGCAACAGTTGGTGCAATGCCTGGCATGGCTGGTTCAAGAGAGGCTTTTGAAATGTCTACAGGAGTAGTACAAACAAACAGAATGGAACTTGCATTTAAAGGTATAGGTAAAAGAATGTTTCAATATGATTTTAGAATGTTACCAAAGAGTAAAGAAGAAGCTGATGAAATTAGAAAAATTGTATTTGCATTTAAAGCAAACATGTTACCAGAGTTTGCAAATGGTAATAGGTCTGGAAGAAAATTAAGAGTTCCAAATACTTTTGATATTCAATACATGTACAGTTCAGCTGAAAATTCAACACAAGAAAACAATTACTTACATAAAATATCAACATGTGTGCTTAAAAGTATGGATGTTACTTATGGTGGGGATAGGTATAAAACCTTTACAGCAAATGCTGATGGAGCACCACCTGTGGAAACCTCAATATCACTACAATTTGAAGAACTAGAGTTAATCACAAAAGAACGTGTACACGAAGGATTCTAATCATGTATTTTAATTCATTTCCAGTTATACCCTATGACTCTTTTGGAAACGGTAAATTTAAAGATGTTACAAATCTTTTAAGACGTGTTGCTGTAAGAACAAAAGTAAGAACAAATGCATTGTTATTTGATACCTATGATGTAAAACAAGGTGAAACACCAGAATCTATTGCAGATAAACTATATGGTGATGCAGAATTACATTGGGTTATATTATTAGTTAACGATATAACAGATAGATATCATCAATGGCCAATGTCTGGTGGACAATTTTTAGATTATGTTAATGACAAATACAAAAATACAGACGGAACTTCAAACGTAGATGGCACACATCATTATAAAGTTGCACAGAGTTCTGGTGACACTACAACTTTCATTGAGGTCTATGACCCAACACTATTGACTGATGCTGGTGCTCAAACTGACTCAGATGCGTATTCATCTGCAACTGAAGTTACTAACAGAAATTATGAAGATGACGTGCAAGATGAAATAAGAAAAATAAGATTGCTTGACCCAAAATATATAGAAGATTTTGTAGATGAATTTCAAACACTAATGAAGGAAACAAACATCTAATGGCTGAAATACAGTATGCTGGTGAGTATGAGTTACAAGAACTAAAATTATATTCTTCTACTGGAAATGTAATAGATTTAACTACAACCACCATAGAAATTAATTTATTTGAAGATATATACAGAACTTCTATGTCTGGAAGTATTATCATTGCAGATACTAATAATCTTATAATAAATACGCCAATTGTAGGACAAGAATACGTTAGTTTAAAAATTAAAACTCCTAGTTTAGATGGAGAAGAAATTGATTACACAGACCATGTTTTTTGTGTTTTTAAAATTGGTGTAAGAAGTGATTTATCCCAAACTTCTGAAATTTTTGAAATACATTTGACAACTCCAGAATTTATGAAGAACAACAGAACAAGAGTATCAAAAAGTTATACTGGAACTATAGATGAAGTTGTAGAAGATGTGTTAAGAAATGAATTATTTGTTAACAGCAGAAAACCTTTATTTATTGAACCAACATCTGGTATAAGAAAAATAATTTCCCCAAATGTCAATCCATATGGTCTTATTAGAATGTTAAAAGACCAATCAATATCAGCTCAAAATCAATCTCCACACTTTGTATTTTTTGAAAACACTAAAGGATTACATTTTAGAAGTATACAAAGTTTATATGAACAAGAATCAATGGGTGAGTATCATGCTGGAGATATTGGCGACCATACGGACACTAAAGGTAAGACAGGAGATATAGAACAAGATTTTAAAAGGGTAATGTCTTTTACACAAAGTAAAAATAATGACACATTATTGAATATAAAAACTGGATTTTTGGGTTCTAAAATAACTGTGTTTGATATATATAATAAGAACTATAGTACAACAACACACGATTATTTTGAAAACTTCAAGGACTTTGACAGATTAGAAAAACATCCAATATACAACAACATACCAATAGACACTAAGGACAATACTTTGGGAAGCTTTGCTGATTCAAAAATACATTTATACTCAACTTCTACAACCACAGATTACAAAGATGCACAACATTACAACACAACTACATCATCTTATCCGTATACAAGTCACAAAATTCAAAACACTTTACTTTCAAGAAATGCTAAAATGTTGGAGTTAGAAACTACTTTAAGTCTTGCTCTTCAAGTGAATGGAAATACCACTATTGCTGCTGGACAGGTAATTAGTTTTACTAGACCAATTAGAGGAAGTGGTCATAATGAAGGTGAGGTAGATAAAAAATATTCTGGTAATTATTTGATTACAAGATTAAGACACATGTTTTCACAGACCACAAAAAAACATGAAATATCAATGATTATAGCAAAAGATTCAGTAGGAACATCATTTGAATCATTTGCAGAAGGAAACGAACCAACTGGAAAAATGGGTGTGACAACCAAAAACTTATATTAAGAAAGGAGAACTCTCTATTAAGAACACCAAAACTCAAAATTTAAATTATCGAAGGGATAAACTTATGGCTAATGCAAAACGTAGACACAGAATTAAGAAAATGAACTTTTTACAACAAAATAGGAGAATTGAACCCAATACGAAAACCGATAAATACGAGTTAATAGAGAAGGTCAAAGATGAAATACTTCAACGAACTACAAGAAGGGGTGTACGACCCCAACATATTTAAGGCGTTCTTCATAGCTGGTGGGCCTGGCAGCGGTAAGTCATTCGTTGTCAGACGCACCACAGGTGGATTAGGTTTAAGAGTGGTTAACTCAGATGATGCATTTGAACATCAACTGAAAAA
>MDSZ01214536.1_pt1 | contig 24136 bp, 22 predicted proteins | sample 811201 | NCBI WGS metagenome assembly MDSZ01 (sample SAMN05326647, study PRJNA326480) | marine metagenome | isolation source: seawater | place: Indian Ocean: North | collected 2010
AGCAGATTATAGTGAAGATGAGCTTGAAAGTGTACCTGCTGAAGAAAAGACTAAAGATGGATATCTTAAAGACGGATTTGTAGTTGATACAAATAAAGAAGAGTTTGAAAGTGAATGTGAGGATGAGTATAGTAGTGAAAGTGAAGAAGAAGAACAAGACGATGAGAGGTCTCTAGATAACATTAGCGGTGGTTCAGAACTAGAAGAAGAAGAGTATTATTATTCAGATGAGGATTAAGATAAAGGGAAAATTGAAATGATATAAAGTTTGCTACCACATTATATCATCACAATGCGCAAGATTACTGATTCTACAAAGTTTAGACAGGGTGTCAGAAATGAAATAGCAAAGGTATTGCCACAAAAACATTATGCTAGTAATTTGGAAAAAGGCATATTTAATTGGTCTATTCGAGAAGCAGATAATAAAAATGTTGTTAAAAAATGGGAAAATGTGTACTTTGTTCAAATCTATGTTGATCGATTCAGAATGATTTGGGTGAATCTTAGAAATAAAGATACAGTGGCAAGAATCATGAATAAAGAGATAAAACCGCATGAACTTGGACAAATGACACACCAGGAAATTGCTCCTGAAAAATGGGAAAAATTAATTCAAGAGAAAAAGGAAAAGGATGAGAATCGATACGCTCCTAAGCTTGATGGTAATACAGATATGTTTACATGTAGAAAATGTAAATCGAATAAATGTAGTTATTATCAGCTACAAACCAGATCTGCGGATGAGCCAATGACAACATTTGTTACATGTGTCAACTGCGGTAATCGTTGGAAGTGTTAATCAAAAAAATGAATCGTTTATTTTTATTGTTACATCAATAAAAAATGATGGAACAACTTTCTTATTTGCCATTTGGTAATCCTAATTCAGGAGCTGAAGATGTTCTTTTACATTTGAATATTAGTGATTATCAATATCGTAATGTTTATCGGACCGATAGAAATAAAGTCAAGGCATATGTAGTTAATTTAATGTTTAAAGATGATAGTTTATCCTGCAGTTATGCAGCTTGGTTAGTGTATGGTTGTGAAAAATATATCGGTATAGTTAATAAATATTTACAACGTCGAAAAAAGGCAATAAAAAAAATTAAATCAATTATTAAAACCCTTGGAATACTTTTCAGAATATACCGAAACTCAATTGATAATATTTATAAGCCAGGAGGAATATTTGAAAAAGAAGCAAGTATAAGGTGGAAACAATATGTAGGACAATAATAATAAAATCTGTAATTAATAATCTCTAGATAATATGTATGATAAAAAAATACAGCTTTAAGATGTTTATTTTTGTATTGATCTTAGTGTTAATTTGATGTGTAATAATTATGGTATATTGATACGATAATTATTTAAATTATAAGTTCAAGATCGGTAGTTTTCCAATATTCACTTCCTCCTCCTGGAATAGGACGACGAATGATGAACGGAATCTTTTTATTTTCAAGCTCCATTTGAGCAATAGTGTAGCCTGTAACAATATTTGGTGGTACCTTTACAAATGGTTGTGCACCTTCATTTAATTGTTTTGCTCGAATACCAAGAATACGTGCTTTTTCAAACTTTGTCATAAATGGCAATGTTTTGTGAAGATCATCAATAATTTCACCATTAGCTCCTCTAACAACAGCTGATAAACTTCTTACCTCATCATAGTTATGCATTCGAGATTCAGGATGATAAACATCCACATAGTTTGCTATAACCTCTCTATCAAACTTCTTAAGATAATCTTCATCCTCTTCGTCTTCCTCATCACTTGTATCTTCATCTTCAGTATCTAATGGCTGTTGATCCAAGATTTGATTTTCAACGGGTGTAGTTTCTATTTCAGGACTTTCATCATCTGATGAATCAAAGTCCTCTTCTTCGTCCTCTTCTTCGTTCTCTTCTTCATCATCTTCCCCACCAAAGTCCATTTCATCATCAAGGATAGAATCATTGATTTCAGCACCAATATTAATTTTAGGTTTTACAGTTTCATTGCCGTCTTCACTATCTGAATCACCACCAAATGTTGGATAACCGCCACCTTGATCATAAGTTTGGTCATCACTGAAGTAATCTTCAGATTGTTCGCTGTTATAGCTTGCAGTTTCATCTTCTGGGTCACTCATGGTAATATATAAAAAAGAATATATTTAAATTGTGTACTTCAATTTTCTTATTATTGTTGTTCGCTTGTTTTCCATGTAGTATCGCAGTTAGCACACATGTAAATATATTTGATGTTTGTATCATCATATCTGACAAACATAACTTCATTTTCAGCTTCACCCTTAACAGCAGGACATTCTTGATTGGGACATTTGATTGTTTTGATTCTTGGTAGGGTTGGATCACTCTTTGTATACTCATTAATTACATGTGTATACTTTTCTTCGCTTCTTTTTACCTGCGTCTTAAGTACACAAACATCAGTTTCATTTACATCACCTGATTCATGACCACAGTGTCGGCAGTAATATATAAGTTTATTTGAGTCATCTGCCGTTACTTTCAAATAATACATGTTGTTGCATTTTACGCAGAAGTGCATCTTGTGTATATAATACAAGTATATTGTTTTTAACTTGCTTCAATTTTTAAGAGTAATTACTTTATTGAGTTAGTTTACCTGCCATTTCTAGAAGTTGATCAGATAAAGGTTCGTAATTTATTTCTATTCCCATGCCATAAATTGATGTATAAACAACTTTATTAGCACCAGGCTCAATTTTGCTTTCTTTCCATTCTTTTATTGATCTATCCAAAATCTCCTTTTTATTCTCTAGATTTTCAAGAAAATTATCCTTTGCAATTTCAAATAAATCACCAAACTCATTTTCATAATAATTACTTTTAAAAACACCTATTGTAGCAAGTTCAATATTTTTAAATCGGACAATTTCTTGATATTTGTAGAAGTCTCTATGTCTACTATCCAGACCAGGTTCATGTACCAATGGTTCTTTTGTCATAATACTTCTAATTACTAGTAGAATACTTGTTATAGTGTTACATCCAGTCCAAGCGTCTCCATTCCAAGTATTTAAAAGTGATAAACAAACCTTGCCGTTTTTATACAAATTAGGATGCATTCTTGTTTTTCCATCATTGGTGCAATAAGTTACCTTTGGTGGAGCATGTGGATAATTACTCGGAAATGCGAACTTAAAAAAATAATAGCCACCTTCATATGGTGTATCTGGAGGACCAATAATCAGCGCTTTTCCAGCTAGAATATTGGTTTCATCATGTGCATAAAAAATACCTTTTGGGGCATCTTTGGTTATTGCTCGTATGTCTTTTATCAGTCTTTTGGCAGTATCTTGGGATATTGTAGCCATAATCTCTCTATGAATATGTTTAGTTGGTTTTATATCGAGTTTCAAGGAATGTTTATCTGAGCCCATATATGATATGTCGGAAAATTGAGATAAAATTATGTGGGTTTATTATATCAACCAATAATGTCGAACCAAAAGTCTTCCGTGTTTGAATCCTTTATTAGATCTCGGCCTGCTGGAAATGGTCGGCCAAGCACTCACACACGTATAGGGGATCGTGAGCTTAAAATATATGGGGGAAATTATCACATTCCTGATTCAGATAATGAACAGTTCCTTCAATTGTATTTCAATCACGTCTTTAAAGAAGGCAATTTTGAATATCTAACAGAAAAACAACTTCTTGAAAATGGTCCCATGCTTGTAGATATAGATCTGCAGTACGGAACTGATGTATCGGAACGTAAACATGACAAAGATTACATTCTTGATTTGGTATCTCTTTATCTTGATAAGCTAAGTGCTTACTTGGATGTAGAAAATAATACAGTCATGAATATCTTTGTACTTGAAAAGAAAAACGTAAACAAATTAAATGATAAAACAAAGGATGGTATTCATATTGTCTTTGGATTACAGGTTCATAAAGCTGTGCAAGTTATGATTCGTAATGATATGGTAGGAGAGATTTCCAGTATATGGGATGATCTTCCTATTACTAATACATGGGATCAAGTAGTTGATGAGGGTGTAGCCAAGGGTCACGTTAATTGGCAGTTGTATGGATCAAGAAAACCTGGACACGAGGCGTATTTGATTAGTACTCACTACACTAGTATTTACAATAGCGGTGAATGGGGTCACCCAAGTGAAGAAGATGGTCTATTTGATACAAACCGATTTATCTCACAACTTAGTGCTAGATATACAGGTCATCCAGGGAGTAAAATTAAAGACGAACATAAGGCAGCATTTGAACAAGAAGCGAGTGGCTTGGATAGGCGCGGGCGTAAAAAAGCAGCTTCTGGTTCAAAAGATAATGCTACAGCACAAGTAATTTTGAACACAGGTCGTTTTGATAGAATTAAAAATGAAGAGATGCTGGATGATGTAATTACTTGTCTTACTGATCAGACTAGTGCTGTTGATTACAGACTTCGCGAAACTCATGAGTTTACACTAGCACTTCCTTCAGAATACTATGGACCTGGAAGTTATAACAAATGGATTCGTGTCGGTTGGGCTCTTGCTAATACGAGTCCAAAAATGTTTGTTACCTGGCTAAAACTCTCTAGTCAAGATGGTTGTAGAAATACTCTAAGAGGAGCCAATGGTAAGTTCGATTGGAAAAATAGCGTTCAAGATATGTATGATCTATGGAAGCAATTTGATTGTCATAATCCAGATGGTCTATCTCATCGTTCTATTATGTATTGGTGTAAACGTGATAACTTTGAAAAATATGAGGAAATTAGAAAGTCTACAATAGATTACTTCATTGATCAAACTGTAATTGACAAGACTGAGTTTGATCTTGCCTCGGTGCTATTTAATATCTTTAAAGATCGATTTGTATGTGTGAGTATCAAAAACAATTGCTGGTATGAATATAAAAATCATCGGTGGTTTGAGATTGATTCTGGTACCACACTTCGATTGTGTATTTCAAAAGAAATGCATCATGAATATTTGACACGGATTCATAATCTCACTACACTTATGCAGACAATGGAACAATCTGACGGTCAATATGAAGCTATGCGCAAAAAGACGTCAACTCTTGCATCAATTGCTGTTGATCTTAAAAAGACAGTTTGGAAAAATAACATCATGCGTGAGGCAAGAGAGTTATTCTATGATAAAGACTTCTTTACTAAACTTGATGAGAACCCATATCTATTGTGTTTCAGTAATGGAGTTGTTGATTTCAAGCAAAAAACTTTCCGCCCTGGTCAACCAGATGATTATCTATCGAAGTGCACTAATATTGAATATATTAAACTAAATAGCTATCACGATTCAATTCAAGCTAATATTAATAAGTTCCTTGATGAATTGTTTCCAAATAAAGAGTTGCGTCGTTACATGTTTGATCATCTTGCATCAGTTCTAATAGGAACATTGGATAATCAGACATTCAACATCTACACTGGGTCGGGTCGTAATGGTAAGTCTTGCCTGGTTGATCTTATGAGCAAAGTACTAGGAGATTACAAGGGAACAGTACCAAGTACACTTATTACACAGAAAAGAGCTAGCATCGGTAGCACTTCATCTGAGATTGTACAACTGATGGGTACCAGATATGCAGTAATGCAAGAGCCTTCCAAAGGAGATAAGATTAATGAAGGTATTATGAAAGAGATTACTGGTGGAGATCCTATTCAGGGTCGTGCGCTATTTAAGGATACTATTACTTTCATTCCACAGTTCAAACTTGTTGTAACTACAAATGTACTGTTTGATATTAAAAGCAATGATGATGGTACTTGGCGTCGTATTCGTGTTTGTGACTTCGAGTCTAAGTTCTTGGAAAAGCCTTATGAAGACGAGTTTCACTTCCCAAAAGACCAGTTTCCTTATCAGTTTCCACTTGATAAAAAACTAGACGAGAACTTTGATGAATGGGCACCTGTATTTGCAGCAATGCTTGTTGGACGTGCTTTTGAAACTCAAGGCAATGTAAAGGATTGTCCTGTTGTGCTTTCAAGTAGTAATGAATATCGCGAAGGTCAAGATTATCTTGCAGAGTTTGCCAGGGAGAAAATCACTCAGTCAGATGGAGACAAGATTAAAAAGCAAGAGATTATGCATACATTTCGAGAATGGTATCAGACCAATTATGGAAGAAATGTTCCAAAGTCTCGCGAATTGTACGAGTATATGGATCGTCGCTTTGGAAGATATAAGAATGGGTGGCATAATGTAAAATTGATTTATGATGAAGATGAAGATGAGTTTAACTAAATAAAAATTGATTAATGTAGAAATAACATTTTTCTATATTAATCCATTTTAGGTGGATTCTTAGCAATTTGGTGTAAATACCAAATAATATTGTTTGTTTTTTTACTAAGATACGGACATTTATTAATACCATGATATGCAACAGCAAATGTAATTATTGACATAGCTTGACCAATATAACTCATATAATATAACAAATCAATCTTTTCTTATATTTTAAATGTAAAAAGTATTCTCACGTCATTATAGTATGTATCAACTTTCAAAATATGGATTAATGACTTTGATATTGGTTATTTTATTTGAAACACTTGCACAACTATATTTGGAAAATAGTGTAAAACAAAATGTATATAAGTTAACTTTTGTTGGAATATTATTTTACGCACTAGTTGCAATATCCTATAAAGAAGTTTTATCCGAAGGAGTACCAATCTATATAGCTAATTCTTTATGGAGTGCTGGTAGTGGTATAAGTTTACTTGGTGTAAGTTATTTTTATTTTCATGACAAGATTACATGGAGTCAAGTATTGGGAGTAATTTTAATTACAATTGGAGGACTATTTTTGTAAATAATCTAGTATTTTTACTCTATTATTTACATATTATCTGAGGTAAATACATCTCTAGGAGCTTTATTTTCAAAATACCAATTTGCTTGGTCCGAAATATACCAAATAAACAGTGATATGTATTTTAAAACGAAAGGATAGGCTATTAAAGCTACTACCATTACCCAGCCTTTTATTGTCTTATATCCTTGATCTTTAATAAATGGGCTTTTATAAACATATACAGCAGCTACTATAATGTAAAGCCATAATAATGATTTTCCTACTGTACCTAACCATCCTTTAGCCCAGTCTTCATACACGACTCTTCTATCATTAGTTTCAACTGCTGCAATATCTTGATCAATAGCTAATTTTAATGCTTTATTTTCATCAAGACGCACACGTAAAAGTTCTTTCATTCGTGTTAAGGTCATTGTTTCAGCTTTGTAGTCAGCTAATAGTGCTTTAAGCTCATCTAAAAGTTCTTTGTGTGACTTTTGTGCTACACCTTTAGCACTTTCTGCCTTTTTAGTATAGCGCTGAAGCAACATTTTTTCATAACCTGGTGTGCCCTCGGTAAAAACATAATATCTTTTCTCAGCTTCTGCAGTTGTAGTTGGTGCATTCTTTTCTGTTTCAGCTGCCGCTTTCCAAGCATTTCTTAATTCATCAGCTTTTTGTCTTTTTTGACATGCTGAATCACAAGTAAGCATAGAAGATACATTTTGAAACATAGATTGCATAGCTGCTGAATCTTTACCAGTCATAGATCTCATCACAGTCATCATTTGATCATTAGCTTGTGCAGTGTCACTATTTTTTACTTGTTCAGCTATAGCAGCTTGCACTTTTGCTTGTACTTGTTTATTAATTTCATCTTGAGAACAGGACATAATTGCTTATATTACAAATAGAAATTATATTCTGTTGTTAAAACTCTAGACGCGGACATAATTGCTCTGTGTGTCACTAAATGGTTTTACAACACTTTTTCCCGGCTTAAATGGACATACTCCTGGATTTACCTCTACATAAGAAACAGTTTGTCTTCCATTAGCAAATCCTTCGACACATTGACCTTTATCTTCATCATATTTAGTTCCATCAGAGCAGCATTTAGATCCAACACAACCTAAACCTAGGTTAGCTGCAAATGAGTTTGCATCTTCTTCAATTGTATCAGTTGCTCCTTCCAATTGATCTTTATCGTATTCATATACTGTAGGATCATTAGCATCTGGATCCCAAGCCCAATTAAACTCATCGTAGTTCATGTTACTTCTAGAAGCAAGATTAATTGCTTTACGGATAATCATAACACCTCCTACAATTACAACAATTCCAATTAGACCTTTAGAAATACCAGATGGAATCCAGCCTTTTTTAGCTACAATTCCAAGAATAAGAAGAGGAATACATACCAAAATAATTAGCTGCATAAGACCAGATTGTGCTCTGTACTTAGAAGCATAGTAGGTATTAATTTCAACCATTCTCATTTTATTGTCTTTGTTTGCTTGGATAAGATTAAGATTCTTTTTTGCGTTATTCATTTCTTGTTCCATAACGCCTGTTACAGTAAGTTGATCAACTAGATCAATTCTAGATTGAGCTACTCTTCCTTGCATTGATTTGTACATTCCATCTAATTCCTGGAACATTGCCATACGCATGGTTGATAACTCATTAATCTTATTAACGATTGCATCTTGCTTTGGTGTACCTTCATTAGCGGCAGACGCAGCTTCAAGTTTGTTATACAGACTGGTTTCCATTTCCTGAAGTTTCTGGATGTTTTTCAGAATGGCAGCCTGCCTGTCATCAGCTTGTTGGCGAGTATTATCAGATAAAACAGCGCTTGAGCTCATTTGTATATATATTAGAAAACAAGATAATATATCTACATGTATGTTCTTATCTACTTGCCTTAATTCCAGCACCAACTGCCACAGCTGCTACTACTGTCCAAGCTATGAAATGCATATTTGAACTAATCATATCTAAATTAGTAGACTCTTCCATTGCATCAGTATTTTGTAATTGTTTCTTTTCCTTTTGAATCTTTTTCAATGTTTCTTCATATATTTTTGATTCTTTTTCCATTTGTTTTAATGCTTTTAACATATCTTTATCTAGTCTTGCATTTTGACCATTCAATCTTTTAACTTCTGCACTAACTTGTGCTAATTGTCCAAGTAGTACCTTTTCTTTTTCAGCAACTACCTTAAGTTGTTCAGAAGTAGCTTCTCCTAATTGACATAACATAGTCTTTGTCATATTTGATCCTTGTGGCATATTAGCATATGTTTGACCAAATGTTGCTTCTACATTGTTACTGCAACTATCATTATTTGTTACCTTCATCTTTCTAACATATAATTGTACACCATTATCAGTCGGAACGCGCAAAAGATTGTTTGGATAATTTGACTTATCTTTTAACCAGCAATTGTTTGCTTCTGAATGAACAATACCGTAACAATCATCTCTATCGTTACAAGCAGCTTTACATGCATCAAGATCAGTATTTTCTAGCTGAGCAACATTAGGGGCACTTGGGGTGTTATAATTACCAAGACTAATATAATCTGTACCCAAAGAAACAAGATTTGTTGGATATTTGTGAGCAATCATATTATTATCTGAATAACCAACTGTACCTTGAAGATTGTGATTTTGAACTCCTTGTTCCATTTGGTATGTAGCTCCTTGAGTACTGGATACAAATCCATATTCACCATAACTATTTGATGGAGGTTCTTGACCTGGTTTATTACAGGCTAATACTTGATAACCAATCATAAGATTAAGTTTTCCACCCCAAGAGCCACATTGCAAATAACAGTTTCCAGAAGGTGAACCTACTATTTCATTTTCTCTTAAAAACTCTCCTGCTTTGATATAATTTCTTTTGTATTTGGTATTTGCAGCTGAATACTCAGGAAGAGCTAATCCCGTTGTATTGGTATTGCTCTGCCATACAATTCCTCCGGAGCTATCTTTCATCGTAGCATTTCCATCATCCTCAATATATAATGTACCACCTATACATTTTAAAACTTCTGATTCACAATTCAATAACGCTACTTGACCATATGCTTCTGGATCAATAGAAATATTTTTAGTATCAGTTGTATTTGAACCACAATGATATGTTGCAGTAAAGTTTTTAGCACAGCCATAAGCTGGATCGTCGGTTCCTGCGCCTATCTGAAAAGCAGATACTCCAAGAGCATCATTATTAGTAGCAAGAACACCAGCGTTACTCATATAATTATTAGCGTCAACTGACCAATATTCAGGTTGAGGTTTTGATTTAGAACTAGAACTACCCATAATTAGTATATCATGATATTTTTTAATAAAAAAAATTGTAAAAAATATCTAGAACATAGTCCATGGTTTTACTTGACCATTACAATTGGCTCCCCAAGTTGCCGATGTAATATTTATTCCGCCACCATATTGACTATTAGCAATACACCCTTCCACACCAGGAAATTGATCCCACATTTCAACATTTTGAACATCTAATCCAAAGTTACTTGCTCCACTAGGCAAAGTACCTAAACCAAATTGACTATTGCTCATAATTCCAAAAGCACCGTTATCTACAGAATCTCTCTCGAATATTACTTTACTAACACGTGGTACGGTTGCAAGTTCACCAGACTTTTTAATTGTATCAACTGTTACGCCTGATTTTGCCGTATAACAATGACTATTATTGATATAAAATGCACTTCTGCCTAAATCTGCTGCACGTACTCTACATACTTCAAGGTCATCTGAATCTGGTAAATCACTTTGTTGTTCAAAGTTTCCTGCAATATTTTTATAACAACCTAACCAATCAGCTTTATTAAAAGAAGGATCAGTATTACCCATAACTTGAAGATTGTTTGCTGAAGGTGCACAGCTTTGATTTTCTTGCATTGCAGTGCCTACAAATAGATTTGGATCTGTTCCTGTAAGTTTACCATTTAAGTTTACTTCATAATCAACTTGTGTATAATTCGCTGGGCAACCATTCTTTCCTTGTATACTGCTCCATATATTTGGATTTGGTACAAGCTTGTATGTATTCATATCTGTTACATATCCAATTCTACCACTAGGTGATCTTATAAACTGATTTTTTAATTTAGATGATGCAGAATCATTGGAGGAATTATTAACAAACATTTGAGCTTCTTCCATTAATTGCTTTTGAGCACCAGCATAACCACTCAAAGCACGATCAAATTGTTTTCTTTGTGTGTTAAGTTGTGTAGCTTCTTGTTGATTAACAATATTTGCTTTAGAATTACCAAAACTTCCAGTAAATCCTTCAATCACATTACCTTGATTCTGTGAATCATCGAATGATGCAGGAGAACCTTCACTCAATAATCTGTTAGAAAAACGAGATTTCTTAGCATTATATGCTTGAAGGTATTGCATTCCCTGATTTGTAGAATAGTCTTGATTTGAATTATTGTTAAATGTCTTCACCATATTATCTACTATAGAATGTGATAAAAAAGTGTTACATTAGCTTCTTAATAAGAAAATAAACTATCAGGCCAACAACAATAGCAAGAATAGCATTATCTAACATTGAAACATCATTGGATGTAATAGTTTTAACTGTTAGACCAGCTACTATCAATCCTACAATAATCATAATAGTATATTGCAAGGAGTTTGATTCTTGCAGTAATGTAGTTGCCTCTAATTCTCCTTCAGCATTTAATAATTCTTTCTGAAGTCTTTTTGTAATTGCTTTCTGAGATTCAGCTTGACGTATAATTTGGTCTAATCTTTGCTTTTGAATTATAACTATTTCTTGATTAATATTACCTTCATTAATTGCCTTATCAAGTAAAGCAATTCCTTCAGATGATCCCGTTTGTAAAGCTGTATTAATTTGTTGAAGTTCAACAAGATTTTTTGCAGCAGTACTGTAATCCTTATCAATTATGTTTTGAAGGTATGTTTTGTGAATAACATCGTAAGCGTTTAACAATAGATTCATTTCAAACTCTATTGTTTTCAGCTGCATTATAGTAGGATAATGAGCATCTTCGTTAGACATCTATATTATACTTAAATATTATATCAGTACCTGTACTTATTCCATAACCAATTTACAATTATAAAAAGTAATATAATACCGAAAATAAGTCCAATAACATCAGATACCTTCGATGCTGGTGCAACAAATGCATGAGCTGTTAAAGATAATACTGTTACAACCAAAAACATCCATGCTAATAAATGTAAGTATCTCATTCTTTGTAACATTGCCGTATCATCTTCTTCAGCACCTGCAGTAATTATATTATTTTGTACAACACGCAGAGCCTTTCTATCATATCGAAGAGATTGTGTTGTTTGATCAACTTGATTTTGGCTTTCTTTTATAGCAACTTGAAGCTCTACATCCTCTACAACTAATTTTCCTAGTTCAACAGCTAGTAACTCAGAGAGAACTAGTAATTCATCATTTAATCGCATTATTTTGTCCCACAATGCGGGATCAATATCTAATTGTAAGCATCTATCTGTAGATGTCATACTGCCACCAGAAGGAATTGCTTTGTACTCTGCGTCAGAAATACTAATTGCAGGTACATTACAAGATAATGCTTTTGAAGCCCACAAATCAGAGGAGTAAACATGCTTATATCCTTTAATATCTATCCATGCATATTCTTTAGTTTGTTCATTTTGAACATTATTTCCTGCAATACTGCATGGTTGACCTACACCCATGCTAGCACCACTATTCATTTGACTCGCTATACTTTGATCGATGGTCAAAGCATCTTGAGGGCATGAGTCTGAATTATTAGCCCAAGCATCTGTAGAATACTTTTGTGTATATCCAAAATCATTAACATATGAGTAGTTTCCATCGCCAGTGGTAATTGCTTGACCAAAGTATTGTTGGATTTCTTTATCAGCATTATCTGTCTTAACTACTGCTTCGCTAAAAAGTTTATAAGCAGCATTATATTCTGCTAACTTCTGACTGAATTGATCTTCCAACTGAGATACATTATCTTCCTTTCTCTTCTGAACTCCAACATTTGGTTGAGAATCATCCATTGCTTCTACAACACTACTTACACCAGGTATACCTGTATCCTGTAAAAGCTTAAGTTTAGGACCAATCTGTTTGGTGTAAGTTCTATTAAAATCCTGGAACTGCCTCCCTTGTCCCAGAGATGGATCATTTTCTTGCTTTGAACCTAGACCAATAGCATTCATGAGACTAGAAATATTCATTAGTATACACTATTAATAGAAAAGAAGTTTGACTTCTTTCACCTAGTTTAAATATATTCATTTTGTTTTTTGTAAACCAAATGAATTAAGCTTTATATATGCCGTATGCTAAACCAACTGATCCTAAAAATATAAGCCAGTTTTCTAGTAATTTAAAATTATAAGCGTCACGTGAATCATCATACATACCTAGAGCTCCTTCACGTTTATTTTCAAGTCCTTGTAATCTAACCATCATTTTAGCATTGTCTTTTTCTACCTTTGCAATTTGATTTACAATTCTAGCTATTGTTTTTGCTGTTGTCTCAATATCTTGCTCTAAATTATCCCTAAAAAGAAAAAGATCTGCTCTAATTTTATCCATTGAACCTTTATCTTCACTATATCTTTGAGTCATGGCTGTTACGTTAGGATATGCTTTAGCATAAGGAAACGAACCAGTCATTTCGTTGAGTGTAACAGAAAAATCTGCATTTAATGTTTTTAAAAGTGTATCATAATAAGATGGTGGATGATTTGCCATTTGCTTATATACTAAGGAGAACATATTCTGTAGAATGGTGCGGAAATAGCTGTTTTACTTGGTCTCATGATTTCCACATATTGTCCTGGACGAACTCCAATTGCTAGAGAAACTGGACTAAATCTAGATAAATCGGGTATTTGTGTGTCAGCTACAATATTGTATTTCTTTTTGATATTTTCAGACTCTTCAGGTGTCAAAACTCTATGAGGTGGAACCAATTCGTGTTCTAGAATATTAAACTGGAGTGCTTTCATTCCAATAACTGTAATCAAATATTTGTGTTGCGACCAAATCTGACGCAAAGCTCTTTCCATAGAGTCATTAGCACCATCACGACCTATAACAATCAAATCATCTTCTCGTGTTAGAACAGCATCAAGAGTAAACAAATCATCAATATAATCCATAATATTATTTCCTCTTAGCGTCTTGCCTAAATGATATTTAACATATGCTTTTCGTCCAGTAGTCGGATTATTAACAAGCATATCAAGTTGGCTATTTTGAAGCATGATATGAACTTGGGAGATAGATTGTCCCTCATAATTTTCTACATCAAATCCTCGTCTCTTAAGTTGAGCAAGGATATTTTCTCTACTTTTTGCAATCTGAACGACGTATCCGCTTTGTGCCATGGTGTATACTATACATATCTATTTTTTAAGCATCTTCATTTTTCTACTATATAATCAATATTTTGATTGTTTTGTCAAATTATCGATTTACGCATCTATTATCGTTACTTTCTTTTTTTCTCCTCCACTTTGTTCTTCCTTATCATCTCCATTACTTGATCCGGAATCCTCATTAAATAACAAAGAGTCTGAGTTTGCCTTTGCTGTCTCAGTATCAATCACTATTTCTTTTTTGGCTGAAGTAATTGTATTTTGAATATCTGCTGCCTTTTCTTCAGTAGACACAGGCTTATCAGATTTTTCTTCTGAATTAGGCATGTTAATAATAACATTTACAGGCGGATTAGCTGTATTTGAGCTACCACCTGCTTTCCCATCGCTTTCATATGCATATGCTGGAGATGTAGGTACATATTCAGGTGAAACATTCGGTAAACTTTCATTTCCAGGAGGTTTATTTGGATCATAGTCAGGACTCACGGGTTGATATGGTGGTGAGTTAGGATTATATGCTGGCGAGGTAGGCTGATATGGTGGTGAGTTTGGATTATATGCCGGCGAGGTAGGTTGATATGGTGGTGAGTTAGGATTGTATGCCGGTGAAGTAGGTGCATATGCTGGCGAAGTTGGCTGATATACAGGACTTTCTTGCTTAACAGCTTCCTCTGGATATTTACCTGGATTTAACTTAGCAATCACTCTTTTCCAGTTTCCAGGATGTTGATCAGCAAGTAATGCTCCAATAACAGTATTATCTTCAATAATATTTCCATCCGATTTTACTAAATCTCCATTATCCCAACCACTAGGATGCTGTGAAGGAGGTGCATAATCATTATCATCAACCCACCATTTTTCACTAGGGCGACCATCATTTTCAATAATTAAAGATCTGTAAATATCTCCAGATTCATAATCAGAAGAATCAAACATCCAGCCCCAAGCAAGAGGTTCCTTTTTGCTTACATTCATATCTAAATGCATTTTTCCTGTTTTAGGTTCACCATACATCATGGGCCCACCTACTACATTACCAGTTTCATCGTATATAGCTGGCCCATCGAAAGGTTCATCTGGACTTACAGGAGAATATGGATTAGGCTTAGGCGTATTATCCATAACTGGCGGTCTTGGTCTATTTTTACGTAGTGCATTTCTAGCAACTTTAGCTGCTGTAATATCTTCTTGACCTGTTAATTGAATAATATTATCAGAAAACCCCATGCTACTCAATTGATCAATGTTATCCTCTGTAATAATTCGTAATTGTATATTCATACCTTGTAGTTCTTGCATCAATAATTTGAAAGCATATGGAATGCGGATAATACTGAATGATCTACCATATTTTGATATGTTCTCAATATTTAATCCTTCGTTAAGTGTGCCAACAAACTTAATTGGTCCATCTGCAATAGGACTCAAGAATAAGTTATAGCTTTGATTATAGATAGCAGTCATACCAGTTTTATTACAAACAGCCATAAAATATTGATCACCTCTTACAAGCATTGATTCTTGTAGGAAAGCAGTAGCGCCATGCGCTGCAATACCATCACGTTCCATCTCTCCGACACGTAAACCTCCATCATTTGCACGACCTTGAACTGTTTGTCTAGTTAATAATGTTCTAGGACCTTTAGATCTATAATTAATTTTATCCTTTACCATGTGTTTAAGCCTCATGTAATAAGTTGGACCAATAAAGATTTCAGCAAACATTTGTTCTCCAGATTCACCATTGAGTAATATTTGATTACCACTTGAATTAAATCCAACATTAGTAAGCATTTTACCAAAACTAGTAGCTTTTTGACCTTTATTCATAAATGCTGTACAATCACCAAAACCTCCATACATTGCACATGCCTTTCCCATCAAGGTTTCTACTAACTGACCAATTGTCATACGAGAAGGTAATGCATGAGGATTAATAATAATATCAGGTCTGATACCTTCTTTTGTAAAAGGCATATTTTCCTCAGGAATCACCAATCCAATTGTTCCTTTTTGACCACAACGTGAACAAAACTTATCGCCAATGGCTGGAACACGTTCATGGCGAACTCTTACCTTTGCTACTCTAAATCCTTCTTCGCCTTCTGTAATGAATGATTTATCAACAAATCCTAACTGCCCTTTCTTAGGTACAACAGAATCATCAATTGAAGCTCCTGGGTCTTGTAGGTTTGTTGTAATTTTTCCGATTATTACTTTTTTCTCGTCTAATGGTGTGTTTTCTTTAATTAAACCATGTTCATCTAGTTGTGAGTAATCAAAACCATTTCTAAGACCAATAACATTAGCACTTTCTATATTTGCAAACTGTGAATCTACCTGTGAATTACCAACCTTTGAACTTTCTTCTTTGGATTCATACATATTAAAATATGTTGTTCTGAATAATCCACGTTTGATAGAACCCTCGTTAAAAAGAATTGAATCTTCAACATTATATCCTCCATAACACATAATTGCAGCAATTACATTTTCACCATATGGATGCTGCTCCTTGCAAATCTTATCTAAATACCTACTTTTTACCAGTGGTGTTTGGCCATAATTTAAAACTACTCCCATTTTATCAATTCGAGTTTGATAGTTAGAATGGTATAATGATACAGCTTGTCTCATCTGTCCACATGCGAACAAGTCACGTGGCAATTGATTATTTTCTGGGAATACAACTTGATTACCCATTACACCAAGGATTAAAGAAGGATGAATCTCTATATTTGTATAAGGCTTCTTAGATAGGTCATCTTCCATGAAAGCAATTAATGAGCCCTCTTCTTCCGCTGTATCAATATAGTCAATAATAGCCTGAGATGGCTTCAATGATTCAATATTTGGTGCGTCATATAATTCTTCTAGCTTGTAAATTAGACATCCTTTATTGTTAAAATTAGGGTCCTTTTTTGTACCAAAACCAGAAACTAATTGATTCCAACTATATTTACCTGATTCTAATTTGTCTCTTATTTGTGTTTTGTCAAAACTAGCTTTACCATCTTCAACATAAAAGATTGGTCTGCACATTCTTCCTGCATCAGTGTAAATAAAGATACATTGTGCAGAAATATCCCATTGTACAGATGTGTACATAGGAATCAAACCACTTCGGCGGAAAGCCTTTATTCTATCACAAAGTTCTCTAGGTTTTGCATGTACTCCAATCCAAGCACCATTTACCATGATCTTGGTTAATTGAGCATTAAATGATGGGGTGCCTTCTTCTAGTAGTCTTGTTCCATTTTCACGTAACCATACTATTATTGGTTTACTTGAACAATTTGTAGTAATCGCTGCTCCTAAGGCCATATGTTTGTGAAGACCTACATTACCACCATCTGGAGTGTCAACCGGATCAATTATGCCCCATTGAGAACCATGAAGCAATCGTGGGCCAATTACTTTGGCACTGGCATCAAGTGGAAGATTTATTTTTCTTAGATGGGAAATAGCAGCGTTATAACTGAGTCTGTTAAGAGTTTGAACAATACCCATTCTTTTTGTGCTTTCATCAGCGCCCCAGTTTCCTTTATAAGCTTTTCTAAATCCTTGTTCTATTTTTCTATCACCAAAATGCTCACGATAATTTTGCTCTATTAATCCAATAAAGTTTTTCTTGTAAATACCTTGTTTAAATGTATATTCTTTATCAATCTTTTGATAGATGTCCTTTTGTTGAATATTAAGATATTCTTTGAATAGATCATATAATAAATTGCCTGGGAGTTCTACTCGTTTAAAAAGAAAACTATCTCTATCGGTTGGTTTTATATCTTTGGTATAAACGCGTAATAATTCCCTTACCATATGTCCTAGGTAATAAGCCTTTGCTTTAAAGTTCATATCCCCCATATGAGGTAGAAAGTAATTTGCTAATATTTCCAAGGCATGCGCTGTAGTTTTGTGTTTGGTAAAAGTTGCTATATATTTGAGAGCTTGTTCCTGACTAAATATCATACCAGCATCATGAACACATGGAATAAACAAATCAATATATGAGCTGTATTTTTCCATATCCAATAAACAATGTTCAATAATACTTTTATCAGATAAAACTCCCAAAGCCCTCATAACAATAAAAAGAGGTACTGGTTTTCTTACATTGGGTAGATTAACTACAATATTATTATTAGTATATTTATCTGATGGTGCTACCATTCTAACGGATAATGTTCTAATAGGCTTTGAAGCATCTTCAGATACTGATCTAATATCTGCAGCGTGACTATAAAGATCATTGACTTTATCTCTTACATACAGCATATTGTCTGCAAACTTTTCTTGTGATACAATAACCTTTTCTTTACCATCAACAATATAATAACCACCATAATCATTTCTGCATTCACCCATTTCAAACCTTACATCAGGGGCCATATCTTTTAAAATACATAAATCAGAATACAACATAATTGGAAATCTTCCAAGGAATATCTTCTCTAATGTTGAAGTATAAGTTGGTTCATTAGGATATTCACCTTCAGGTGTTTTAATATAAAACTCAAGATCTACATCATAATGTATAGTAATCCCATATGTCATATTTCTTAGTCTTGCTTCATTTGGGTACATAAAATGTTCGCGTCCATCATCGTAAATAATTGGTTTTCCGTAATATAATTTATCGCCATTTTTACCAGCTAAAAAAATATTGCATCTGAGATTAAAGTTACCAGAGTCTTTGTCTTGATCCTTCATAATCCGGATTGGATTTTTCTCTCTGAATATTCTCTTAATCCCATCACGATAAAACTCGTTAAACGATTCAAGATGATGATTAACCAATAAGTTTGGATTATCTTCGAACAGTTTGTCGATAATAGCTTGTGATAACTGGTCACCCATATATACTATACTTCAAGGTATTATTTTTATCTCTTGTTATTGCTGTAATTTAATATGAATTATTTTATTAAATTACATTAATTTGGAGATTTGCTCATCTGCTGCCATCAAGAGAATCATACCAATTATGATAAAAAATAAGATAAATGGCAAAAGAACCATAAACCATGAGAATTGCTTATATCCTGCTTTACATAGAGCATTCAAGATGAATGTCCAAAATGCAATGTAGATACCTTTTGCGATAAATATTCCCGCAGTACTAGGAACGTTACAAGAGAATTGTCCTACACAATACTTATTGGTATTGCCTGCATTTTGGAACATCATAGCAACAACTGCAATAACAGAGATCACTAAATAGACATATGCTGGCGTGCACAGCTTTCTAATTGATTCCATCAGCTTCATTATATTAATTCTCCAGATAATTTTTTGTATGTATATTTTTTTATAAATACACACAAAAATGTTTATATACTTGCAACAGCTTGTCCTGCTGCCATGTGAATTGCATTTACATCAGGCATTTCACCAAGAACAACATTACCATCAGGTACAGGAGCTTGGTCTGTTGGCGCAGGAGATAGCTGACTAGGCTTACCTGCCCATTGGTTGACAAGATCACCTGCACCAAAAACCATGCCTCTATACGCATTTATAGGGCCTTGAAAAATAGAGTCACGATAACCTCCTTTCATAGTTTTACGTCTATTTGCCTTACGTCCTTTACGTCCCTTACGAGTTCTACGACTTTTCTTTGATTTGTGTCCTTTCTTTTTATGAGCCTTACTTTTACGATGGCGTCTAGTTTTTGTTTTTCTTTTACCACGCCTAGACTTTCTGGCTTTTCTTGTAACGCGTCTCTTGCGTTTTTTCCCGCCACCACAGGAACCACTCCCCTGAATATTAGTAGAACTTACTGGATCTGGCAAAGCACCTCCTTCAGGATTAACTTTATAAAAATTACCAGCATCTGCGACCCCTCCATTCATACCTGGCAATGCTGTATCTACATTCCAAGGGGAACCTTGAGGAAACGCGGCAGGTGAAGATACCATACCGCCTTTTTGTTTTTTAGGCTTGTTTGAATTACAACCATATCCCATTGTATATAATCATATGAGATTTTATTCAATATCAACATGGGTCAAGATATGACGGCGACAGCACATTTTGTTTAGCTTAAGTACGTCTAAAACTTCACCTTCTGGCGTCTTATCTGCTTGTTCTGTTGTAAGGTATTTTACTTTGTCAACTTCACCATCACGCTCGCTCTTCATTTTACGCACTTCTCGTTCGTAAAAGCGATATTTATTGCCGAGGACTTTTCCACACGTGAAACACTTAACTGGGATAATCATAACTGTGTATACTTGATGTAGATATTTTTATATCTATATCAATTTTTCGTTTAATCACTTCCTTCTTCTGGACATTTACCAAAACATTTGTTTTTATGATAATAGTAATTGTAGTCTACTTTATCACCGTCTTGAGTTAAATAGGTAGGACCATGCTTATTACCACCAACACATTTCTCTCCATCTAAAAGAACACAAAAACTAGCCGTTTTGCAAGCCCGTGTACTATGTGTTGTGCATGTATCATGAAGTGGTTTTGGATTATGATTATGATTTCCAGGGATTACATCTTGGCTTGGATTAGTATCAAATGATTCAATAGTTACTACTTTCTCAATATGTTTGTTTTCAATAGGAGAAAAATTAACATCAAGTATTTGAAATACCAAAATTAATGTTAAAAAAGTTATTACTACTGTTAAAATACTTGGCCATTATTTCTTTAAAAAATCAGCTGGGTTCATATATTATATACATCAGATTTTATCGTCTTGCTATTGCAGTTAAAATGTAATTACCGTTTGAAGTTTTTGTTTTACGATGTTGTTTACCAGTGTCATGTAGTTTATCATGACATTTTTCACACACATTCTGTAAATTGGCCGGATGGTTTTTATGAAATGTTCCTACATACCCAGTTTTATCTGCTTCTGATTGATGAACTAAATGATGAATCTCTTGTCCTTCTGATCCACACATCTCACAGGTACCTTTCAACTTGTTTGTGTTGTACCTGGAACTTTCTGCAGAGAGAATATTGCATTCTTTTGAATTATATTTCATTCTTAATGAATGAGCTCTTGATAAAAACTCCGAAGAGAGATTTAATGATTTACAAACTTCTAAACCATACATATCTTTGCCGGGACCGGGACGCAATTTTCGATCATATATAAGGCAATCAAGACCAGGATTGTATGTTACAGCTAGATGCATCATCTTAACTCGTTCAAGATTAACAATCTCATCATAATTAACTATCTCATGAAAGTGGGTTGCAAAAATAAACGATGATTTTTTGTTATGTAACCACTCAACTCCTGCTGTGAATATGCTTATTGCAGAGTTGCTTTCTGTTCCAGAACAGAGTTCGTCTCCAATTACTAGACTTTTTTGATCCGCTGATTCAAGAATTGTTCGTAGTTCTGACATTTCAACTGCAAATGTAGAAAGACCTTTAAATAAATTATCATTACCCAGAATACGTGTATAAATCTTTTGATAAGGTGCCAAAACAAACTTTGAACAAGGAACATAAAATCCAGCCTGACTCATTACAATTGCAATTCCAATTGATTTTATAAGACTGCTTTTTCCTACTGCGTTTGTTCCGTACAGCAGACATCCATCGTTTTCAACTCCAAGAGAAATATCATTAGCAACATACGTCTCGTTTGTTTGTATGTGCTCAATTAATGGATGTCTAATATCACATGCATTTACAAATGATTGCTCATTTTCAATTAGTTGTGGTCTACAATAGTTGAAGGTTTTTGCAATATAACATGAGTTTTGAAAGCAATCAAGCCATGCAGCCAATTTTGCAATATTTCCTATCCTATCAATTGAAGTAGTTAACCTTGTACAAAAATCAAAGTAAAATCTTGTAAGATTTAAGATTAACTCTTCCCTACTCTTTTGTAGATCTTTAGTGAGTGATTCAATATATGAAGTTTTTATTATCATTTCAGTTTTACTTGAACCTGACTTATCAAACTCAATATTAGATAAATCAATTTGCTCACCATTGCTTAAAAATACAGCATCTGCAGGATTACCTTTAATATGTTCTTTCATGCATTTACACCGTCTACTTGTAGCTACAAGTGTGGGAGCATTTTTGGGCGTATCATTTAACTTGACAGGTAGTTTTGTACTTTTTCTATTTTCAAACTTTCCAATAATTTTTGAAAGGTGATTTTGAATATCAACCAATTTACTAGAATAATCATTGCTATTATCCCAACTTTCTTTGATCTCCTGAGACTTATCAAGTTTAACAAAGCAAACCTCATTTGGAGAAAGCACACCTAGTTTATCTTGACTTAGATCATCAAAATGTGATAGCTTAACAAGTTCAAAATTGTCTTCAATTGAGCCAATTATAAAGTCCAATGACTCTGAATGATCTAGCCCTAAGTCTTGTATTGCGGAGCCAACAGTTGTATCATTTATTACTGCATCTAATGCAGTTCTAGTCTTAGTTAAATCAATATACAGTTTGTACATTCCACTTGGCTGTAATCTGCCAGTAGCTAAAAAGCGTATTGACTTATCAATATCTCTAACTCCACTAAGAGCATCACGTACTTCTTTATATAATCCTTTAGAAAGTCCTGCATCTGTGCAATCATATATACTGTTTAATTTATTTATCACAGTAGTAGGATGACATAAATTGTATCTTAGTTGTCTAGAACCCATTGTAGTTTTACAGCTATCTAAAAAATTAGTTACCGAGCTTAGCTTACCCTGATGTCGATTATCATCTACAATATTCAATTGTCTAAGTGAATGATTACCTAGATGAAGCGTGTTATCAACAGTTTCTATATTTGCATACTCAATCTTAGACAAAATATTAGGATTATGTTGGTATACAAAATCTAGTAAAACAGTATATGACTGAAGCGCAATATCATGGGTTTGCATAGTATTAGTAACTGTTTCTGGAGAGATATTCGGGAAAAAACGCCGCATTACTTCAAATTGATATTTTTGCTTTTCTGCATTTTGAGAAAATCTTGCCAATTCAGTTTCTTCATTATCAAATATCATATGCGTTTTAATATTGCTTACACCTATATAAGTTGAAATATCATTGGCTTCATTCTCTTCTATTCCACGAAAAACTAATATACATTCATGTGGCTTGGCAATAGAAATATTTCTTTCAAGATCATCATATGAAGTAGGATCACTATGATATGAAGATGTAAATTGATATATACTTGAATGACCCGTATTTACATCTATAGCGGAGATACCACTAACAATCATTTCAGGATTATATTTGCTAGCATTAACTTTTTTAATCCAAACACAAACTGCATTGCTTGAAATATGTGTATTAGCCTCGCCAAAATAAGTTCCAGGAGAGACAATTTCAGATAAATCACGAGAAATTACGCTGCTACCTTGTTTTGTTTCAGTATAAATAGCACAAGTATATCCATTCTCTTGAAACCTTCGTATATATTTATCTATTTGAGTGATTCCAAACCCTGCCATTACTACTTGTTTTCCATTGACCTTATTCGATTTATTAGCAACTAGAATATCGCATACATTTGCTAATTCTTCAACATCAGTAATATCAGATATACTTTCATCTTTATTTCTTAGACCATACATTTCAAAAAAAGATCCACACTGCATCAATACACAAGTTTTCAACCCATATTCTTTTTTCCATTTATTGCTTAGTTTAATGTAATCTTGGACTAGAGGCATTATCTTTATTAATATAGAATGTTATCTTTATCTTGTTGAAAAATAATTCTCTGTAAGTATTATAATGTCAAAAGCAAGATCAATGTATGCTGGATCTTCAGGATATAATTATGGTGCAAACAAAAATAGTCCTGGTAACGGTAACGGTAAATGGCAAGGACTTTGGCCTAGCGTAGGTCATGCCAGAAATGCTCGTTTGATTAATACTCGCG
>MDSZ01070842.1_pt1 | contig 24134 bp, 10 predicted proteins | sample 811201 | NCBI WGS metagenome assembly MDSZ01 (sample SAMN05326647, study PRJNA326480) | marine metagenome | isolation source: seawater | place: Indian Ocean: North | collected 2010
AAGAGAGAGAGAGAAAGAAAGAAAGAAAGAAAGAAAGAAAGAAAGAAAGAAAGAAAGAAAGAAAGAAAGAAAGAAAGAAAGAGTGTTCTTCTCGGTGTGCTCTCTCTCTCTCTCTTCTCTCTGTTTGGTGTGAGGCATATGAAGAGCTCAAAAAAAGAAAGACAACACACACAAAAAAAAGACTCTCTTCTTGTTTTTTTTGACATCATCATCATTGAGAAAACACACCCACAAAACAAAAGGTCGTCGTCCCCTCTAAAATTTCAAAAAAAAAAAAAGAAAAAGGCCAAACCAAAAGGAAAAAGTCTCTTCGGTGGTGTTTTGTGTTTTTGTTTGTTTGTTGTCTTCTTCCCCCCAGAAAAAAAACACACAAAACACGCGCGTTTCTTTTCTTCTTCGTCCAAACCACCACCACCAACAACAACAACCACCGCGGTGGTGGTGTGAAAACGACGCAGAAAGAAGAGAAGACTTTGAATCGACGACGGAGGCGACGAAAAGACCACCGACCGCGTCTTTCTTTCTCGTTTTCTCTCTGCGCGTTTTTCATATACAAATCGAGTTGAGAGAGAGAGAGAGATATAGAAACGAATATAAAGAGAAGAAGCATTTAAAAATTTGAAACGGCGAAACGGAACGCTCGAGATGGCACCACCACCACCACCATTGTCGTCGTCCTCCTCCTCCGGTATCGCGAGCAAAACGAGAGGAGGCCAGGACGCGAGGAGAGCGATGGAAGTGGCGCTGCAAAAGTTTGCCGAGAGCACGAAGGACGACGGCACGAGTGTTGCGGATGTCGAAGAAAAAATGCGCGAGTTAGAAATGCACTTAGAGAAGTTTTGCGTTGCAACAAACTCGGGTATTTTTTTCGCGTGGACGGAAGAGATGGGGAAAACCGCGTACGAATCCGTGGTAAACGGCATACTTGGGAACCGCGAACGAACCGAGTTACACGGGAAAGCGATGCGAGTGACCTCTTTAGCGATTCAATCCAGCAAAGATAAGGAGGTTTTCAAAGAGTGTCTGTCAGACGCGGCGAAAAAATTATTCGTGAGCGCGTGTTTGAAGAAGTTATCGGGAGGGAAGGACGTTCGAGGCGCCACCGAGGACGAAACTAACGCCATCGACGCTCTCGTGTCCCTGTGTTGCGACGCGAAGGCAATCACCAAAACGTTCTTGGTGAACAAATTAAACGTGGACATCCAGACGACGACTGTTCGAGCTCGCGTGAACGCGTGTAAAATCATCAAAGAGATTTGCGATAAATCCTCGTTGAGTTGGGATTGTACCAACGCTTTGAAGAAATTGAAGCAGTTGTTATTGGACGATACAGAACCGTTAGTGAAAGAGGCGGGTTTACGAGCGTGCGTGGCCTTACGGAATTCGAGAGTGGACGATTTCACGGAAAGGCAAGAGATTGAACGAGCACTGTTGGAGACGACAGGCATGAGTCCTAAGACACGGAAAGAGTTGGAGAGGGCGTTTGAGGGCAGCGGATTTGTGACGACGATGAAGAAAACGGGGGAAGACCGATTGTTAGAGATGCGTAGTCCAATGGACCCGAACGAATCGACACCAGCGAGACGATTGAGGAAACAAACCGAGCGTTTGCAGAAGTTTCAATCAGATGACGCGTTACCGAAGGAGGCGTTTTTGACGCAATCGGCGTCCAAGTCCAAACAAAAGCAAGAAGCGGAAGAAAACGCATTGAACTCGTTAGAGTGCACACAAAACACCTTGGAAACGATCGTTGCGGATTTGCACGAAACGTCCTCGGAATGGGAACAGAGAGTATTCGGGTGCAAAAAAGTTGTCAAATTGTGCTCCTTACAAAACAACAAGTTCCGAAAGTGTTGTAAAGACGCTTCAGTTGTTTTAAAGAAGCAAAATGGGTCGATTAAAAAGTTTGGCGAAACGAATGCCGTCTTAAACATCTTCGATAAGCTATCGCACGCAGTGTACGACAAGCGCTCGTCGGTCGCGCGCGCGGGATGTCAAGCGGTTTCATCTATGGCGCAACGCATGAAAGGTGATTTGAGCGAAGAACTTCTCGATATTCTTTTACCATCGCTTTTCAGAGCGGTCATAGTTTCAGTTGGCGTCATTAGCGACAGCGGCGACGCTTGCATCTCAGAAATCATTCAGAACTGTTTCGGTGGTAGCAGTTTGGAAGACGAAGGTCCAAAGGTTCACCTGGCGCGCGTGTTCGCGGAAGAAATCATCTCGTCGAAAGTATCGAAAATTGCAAAGTTGAAAGCAAAGTGTGCATTGTATCTCTCTCAATGCTTCGAAGTTGGTTTGGTCGGATCGTCGCACTTACCGAAACCTGTCGCAGATATCGCGAGTGTCGCGATTGAGAAAGCGTTGAATGATGCCGATGCGACGGTTCGCGGTAACGCTAAGTTGGCATACGAAACATTTCATCGAGTCGTGGACGAATCGTATTTCAATGCATTTACGCAAAAGTTAGGCCCAGAAATTAAGAAACGGTTAGCGGTAGTATCGTCTTCGGAGAAGAAGAAGAAGATGATGATGATGAATAGCGCGACTGCGGAAAGCGAAATGTCTTTGCAAGATGCCATGCGAGAACGGAAACGAAAGTTACTACAAGAACAAGAGCAGCACAACAAAAGCAAAGGCGAGTTAACGGAAGTCATCGAGCTAAACGCGATTGTCGCAGCACAAAACAACATGAAGGCGTACAACGATAGAATCGGTCAGCCAGTGGACGATGACTTTACGATTGACTTGCCCCCGCGAATGCTATCGATTCAAACCCCCATGTCGATTAAACCAGCATTGAAAAAGCACACCGCACTCGTCGAGGAAGCGAATAAGAGAGCGATGGCGACAACGGTATCGGCATCAGCAACCACATCCACCAGAATGACAGCGATTAAAGAGGGCGAGTTTGATGTCGACGTTGGCGCAGAAGACTTCGAGGATGACGACAACAACAGCATGGACTCCTCTCTTCCTCCTAGAGAACGATTGGGTCGCACGCTCGCTCAAGCGGAAGTTGCAGACTCACCCATAACCCGCGCGAAAGCTGCCGAACGTCTACGCGATGCTTTGGAGGATATGGAGCAGCTTCTCTCGAAGAATACTTACGAAGACGAAAAAGAAAGCGTCGAAGCGATATCGGCAGACTTCTTACTCCGAGCGGCGACGACGTTAGCACGGTTTTGTGCTGACGATGTTATCGAATCTCGCTGTTTTGTGCCTGCTTTGGAAGCAATCGTCGCATTGACCAATGTTTCTTCGCTTCGCATAAGAATTTCTTCTTCTTCTTCTTCCTTCTCCTCTATCGAATTGAACTCGTTCATGAAAGAGTTCAAATTCGCTTTCGCGGAATCGACGAAAATCTTAGCCGGGCCTCTCTTCGGACGATTAGCTGGGCAAAATCCGAACGCGCGAACGTCCGCTCAAGAAGCACTCATTTCTTTAGCGCATACCGTTGATTTAGAAACTGGTTTACTCCCATCGTTACGTCGAGCGTTCGTGTCTTTCGAAGCGACGGAATCGGATGTGGAGAAGTGTGACCGCGCGCGAACCGGCGTCGCGCAGTTTTCCGAGTACGCGTTGAGTACGAAGAACTTGTCCAAGAAGAAGATTGCACTTCTCGCAGAATGCTCGGACGAGTTGAGAAACTGGACGAACACGCTGGCAAAGTGTGCGAGTCGATGCGTTTCGGTGTCGTCCAAATCGAATTTGTACGCCGCGTGCGTGGAAGCGTTGAGAGTTGTTTTTTTCGAAATCGATCAAGAAATGGTGGAGAAAACCATCGCGAGTTACGAATCAATCAAAGCGGATGTTCTCTCGAAGAAACCTGCGGTTGTGTTGGAAAATGCGTCTAAAAAAATAGTTAAGAAGACGAAAAAAGTGTCATCGACGACGCCGGAGAATATCGATGAGGCTGTTGACGGCGACGACGAAGAAAACGACGCCTCGACGTCGCACGCTGGAAGAACACCGGGTGCATGCTTAGACAAATCGACTGGTCGTAGCAGAAAGAGCTTTGGCACGAGGAAGACACCAAGCACTGTCATAAATACAGACAACAGCATACCAATGACCATATCGCCATCCCCAATTTTGGGAGACGGCGATACCGCGAGGATGAACAATAAGAACAACAACAACGAAGCCTCGTTTGGTTTGGACGCTTCGCAGATGAACAACTTAATGCCGCCGACGACGGTGAAAAAGAATTTGTTGTTGACGAAAATGAGTGGTCAACAGTCGCCCGTCGTCAAATGCGCTGATCCTGCGCCCGTTGCGGCTGCTCGGACACCTGTTGCCGTTTCCGCTCCAACACCTACTACTACTATGTGTACTGGATTGATGAAGACTCAAGCGAAACCACTCGGTGTTGGTGCGCGTGTTATGCGCGCGTTGGACTGTTTGAAAAAAGAGGATGCTCCAAATGCGGTCAACGATCGTCGAGACGCGTTACACGCTTTACTCAAAATGGTCCAATCGGAATACGCCGCGTTCAAACCTTTCGTCACTTTACTCGCCCCGACGTGCGTTAAAGTCGCCGAAATGGACTCCGATGGAGTTTGCCGGTTTTACGCTCGACGCGTCTTGTTCCAAGCGTTTCAAAGCGCGAGTTATGATGAATCTGCAATCGTCGATGCCGTCACCTCCCTCGTTCCTATCTTTGTCGACCAAACGACCCAAACGAGTTTGCGCTGTTTAAAACTTCTCCTTGAAAAAGTAGCAAGCAAGGAAAGCATGGAAAAAATACTCGATTTAGTGGGAAGTTATGTCTACGAAAAAGCCGGCGTTTCTTCAACATCTTCTTCTTCAGTGAAGAAACAAGCGTGTGAATGCGTTGCCATCGCGTTGAGCAAGTTGTGCGACGAGAAAGAAGAAGAGCGTGAACTCTTCGCGTCTCTCGACGCGTTGCTCAAGCGAGACTTATATTCGCTCAACGTCTTTGGTCAAATCGAGAAGAAAGTCATAGTCGCTCTCGCCGCGGCTTTGAAAAACGTTCAGAGCAGTGGCGATCGCGCGTGTGAGGACGATGGGCGAGTACCGCCTATGTCTGCGACGAATCGTGTTCGTCTCGTTCGCGTGTAATCAAAAAAATGTAGGCATTTTTTATTCAACGAGAAACAACACCTAGTATGTAAGTAATTCTCTCTTCCGATCTCGTTACACAATTTCCTTTCATCGCCACTCCGCGACTCGGCGCACCATAAAAAGAGCGGAGGACTGATGGGCGACAACATGCGCACGCTCAAAGACGTGCGCGATGAGGAGGAGGAGAAGAAGGACGGCGCACCTCAGGAGTGGTACACTGGAGGCGCGTCGAGCGGCCAAAACGTCATAGATCCGACGCGACGGGACAGAGAGGACGACGCGAGCGTTCCAACCGACGGTCGATACGGAAACATGTTTCGAGAGGCGTTGAGACACGGCGCGAGACATCGACGCGAGGACATCGAAGACGAGCAAACGCGAGGACAAAACGCCGCCGCGAGCGTATTTTTCAGCGGAAAAGGACGAAAAATGACCGACGGAGATCCACGGGAAGAAGACGAAGACGAATTGGACGGCGATATCGTTGAAGAAGACGACGAGGAGACGAGAGAGATTCAACGCACGGTGACATTTTACAACAACGGGTTCACCGTGGACGATGGACCATTACGAGATCCCGCACAAAACCAAGAATTTATGGAAATGATTGGTCGAGGAATGTGTCCCCCGGAGTTGATGCATCCAGGGGCATCGGCGAAGAATCCAGTGAAGATAGACTTAAAACGAGAGATGCGGGATTGGGAGGCGCCGAAAGGCGTGAAAGCGTTTAGTGGGAGCGGGAATAAATTGACCACGGATGATGCGAAGGAAGGTTCGAGTAATACCAACACGCTAAAAGATATAAAACCATGGTCAGTTGACGATAAAGAACCAACAACGTCCATTCAAATTCGATTAAACGACGGTTCGAGGTTGGTTGCTAAATTCAATCTTACTCACACCGTCGCGCATATCCGAGACTTTATTCGACAAGCCAAAGACGAGGATTCAGCGAAGAGAGCGTTGCAGTTGAGCGGGTTCCCGCCGGAAAAATTGGACGACGACTCTCGAATCATTGGGGATGGATTGAAAGGGTGCGTCGTGCAACAAAAGTAAGAGAGTAAGAGAGAAGTTAAAACGTACACGCGACGCGCTTTTAGAGAGAGCTTTACACGTAAATATCTTCAAATTAATCGAACAATATATACGCACAATAAAATAGCATAATGTTTACTCTTTCCATGCATTCCCTCTCGGTCCCGACTGGCGCGTCTACTCGTCGCTCCATCGGACGGCACAGACGCCGCGTGACCGTTCGAAGTTCTTCCGATCGAAACGAGAAACGAGAGAAAACGTTCACCGAAAAATTCGAAGCTTTTTTTAAGGAGGAGGAATCCATCGAAGAGAAAGAGAAGCGGTTAAACGCGCAAAGAAAGAAAGAGCTGGAGATGAAAAACCGAGTGTATGATAAGGACGGCACATACGTTTCGGATGAAGGCTCGGATTTCTTCAAAGATCCAGAACAGTTGAAAGCGGTTGTCATATTTTGCGCTTTTTTAGCGTCGTTTTTTAGTTTAGGCAATATCGGAGCAGCATTTATTTTGCCAGTGATATATGGTAAGCCGGCGCAGTCGTGCATAGTAGGGATCTTGTTCGGGTTACCGTGTCCAGGGATTGACTATTAATAGTAGCGCGCTATTGCATTTATACTCGTAATATTTCGTTTAGAATCTTATTCACGTGTAATATTATATTAACCTCTTTATTTTTACTTCTACGTAACAATACTCTCTCTCTCTTTCTCTCTCTCTCTCACAAGTGTGCGATGCCGTCTTTCAAACTCGGATCGGCTCGCTTCTGCTTCACCAACTCTAACCCAAACTCCGTGGCTTTTGGCGTGTTTCCTAGATATAAACCAACATACTCTTGCACTTCTCCGGCGCTCGCTAAGGAGAGCAAGAAATCCACTAAAGTTAAATCTTCGGATCCGTTTAACGTTTTCATCGCTCGTTTGCACCATTGTTGCAACAAACGCTTGTTCTTTGGCGCTGGAGGCGCTCCCCACGAGTCACCATCGATGTGGTTCATATTTTCAGCGACCGAATTGTTATGACTTCCTGGATTGGATTGTGGTTTAGAGCCGGCGCTATCTGGGCGATCGAAATCGGACTGCACTTTGCGTTGCGAACCCTGCATCTGTCTTGGCATCATCATAGTCGGTCGTTTCGTCGCCGGCGGTCGTTGTTGCTGTTGGGGCACTGGAGGGTTACTATTACTTGCTAATTTACCAGTTGCCCATGCGGTACCAATCGCATTTTGCGGCAAACGAGTTTGCATTTGTTGCAATTGCTCGTTCTTCGCATCCATTTCACGTTGGCGGCGTTCCTCTTCTTCTCGTTGAATCTCCGCAAATGTCTTTTGACCACTGATGGTACTACCGCCATTGCCTTGCCACCCACTCCTTACGTTTGCATTTCTTTCATCAGCTTCGCGTTGCAAAATCTCTTGTCTCTTCTTTGCTTCAGCTTGCTCTTGCGCCATAACTGCAGCTAAGGAGCCCGATACCGGTTTCGCCGGTTGTGCGCGAGCGTTTTGTGGCGCGCCGGTACCCCATGGCGTGCCGAGCAAACCTCCTTGGCCTCCTACAGGCGCAGCTGGAGCATTAGCTTTGCGTTGTTTATCCAACTCGACTTCTTCTTTTTGAATATCTGCTAAACTCCGTCCTTCGTTGGCAATATCAGCTGGTTTTGCCCCGCCCCATGCCGGTTTCTGTTGCGCTTGTTGTTGCGCTTGCTGCTGTTGTTGCTGTTTTTGTCTTTCCATTTCTAAACGTTTTTGTTCTTGCTCTTGTTTTTGTCTATTTATGCGCGCGTTTTCTTCGCTTTGCTTTTCTAACACAAGCATTGCGCGCTGTCGATCTTCCATCTCTTGCAATGACATGCCCATCCCTTTGCGTTGATTTTGTTGTTGTCCTTGCGGTTGACCACCGGCGCTGCCCATTATACTTCCTAATAAACCACCCCCGGGAGCTGGTGCTGGTGCTGGAGCAGCAGATGTTTTCGGTGCAACCACGCCGGCGGCGCGTGGTTGGGGCATTCCTCTCTTGACGGTAGCACCACCGCCCTCGATATCGGCGAGCGATTTCGTCGGCCCAGAGGAGACGGATTGACCATTCGACACCGCTGCGCCCATAATATTACTGAGCAAACCGCCCATACCACCTCCGGCAGGCTGTTGCTGTTGTTGTTGCTGAACCGGCGCCGGTATAGGTCGACCTCCTCCGTTCATGGCGTTCAAGACTTGATCGTATCGCCATCCCATCTTTAACAATGCCTGAAGAGGAACGTACTTGAAATTCATAGGAGCATCTGAAGGTCTCAATGGTAAATCCATCGGGAAAAAGCCGCCTTCGTGCCACTCTGTGATTTCATCTCTCGTAAACGGACCTTGCGGTGCGCCGGCCGGATCCAAGTACATCCAGTTTGTCGGAATGGGCAGCGCTGTTTGTCGTTGCTGTTGCAGCATTTGTTGTTGTTGTTGTTGTTGTTGTTGTTGCTGCTGCTGCGGCGGCATAATATTCGGAGCAGGCAAATCTCCAAAAAATCCACTATCAGAAGACACGTTTGGTGAATCCTCTTCGACGACAAATCTCGATTGTTGTCTCGGTTGATTCTTTGCCGCTTCCTGTTCCATTAATTCGGCTTTTATATCCTGGGCAAACGTGTCGTCGTCGTTCAACCCATTAATATCAGCCTCAGTGAGCTCAAGTTTTTCGCTTTCCGGGACGATTCTGGCCTCTGACCTTGTCGTGCCCGAGGCGATTTCCTCGCGCATCTGCCGCATCTCTTCCTCCGTCAAAGCCGGCATGGCTCCTCCCAAGAAAGAATCGCCAACTTCCGTTCGGTCTTTCAACTCGTTCGCGTCCAAAGCCCACTCTGGAACGCCATTGTACTCTCCAGCGCCTTTGTTTTGTGATCCTTTTCCGTCGCTAACCTCATATCGATCTTTCTTCCCATCTTTCCAGGCAGGAGCTTTTTGCTGCCCCGATTTTGTTCTGTTTGCGTACATGGTTAACTCCCACAACACGTCTCCAGGTTTTACCGATCTCAACGGCACGGTATCTTTATCCACCCCAGCCGGTAACTCGCACGCGTTTGCGCCTTCCAAATCTCTCAAAACTTTCACTAACTCCATCGCTCCATAAACGTGTTCAATATTCTCCCTGTCCGGATTGGATTCTCTTTCATCTTTAAACAACTTCTCAAACTCTGCCGCGTGTTCCGCGATGTTCTTCTCGAACTTCTCGCTAACGCAACTTTTCTTTCTTTCGAGTTCGAGTTCAGCTTCGCTAAACCCGGGCGCATACGGTTGTGCCATATTTACTTCGTATCCGCCACTAGAACCGCCTAATATGTTCGATTGCCCCCTCCCGGCGCCTCGTCCTCTTCCGATAGAAAATCCAGCTCTGTTTTGGTTCGGTCTCGACGGTCCATCCTTGCGGTTTCGGTTATAAAAATCGTTTCCTTCTCTTCTCTCGTATCCTCTCGGTGGTCTCATCCCAGGAATGGAATTCCTCTCACTCACTCCTTTGCCCATCCCAGCGCTTCCTCCTCCTCCTCCTCCTCTCGGTTCGTTATACTCTCTTTTCTTCTCTCTCGAGTGGTCCATGGACGTTCGTTTGTTCGTGACCACTTGAAAATCTCGGTCGTCTTCCTCTTTCCATTTCGAATCTGTCGCATTACCACCTTCGCCGCCCTCTTCTTTCGGCGGTGGTTTCGGTTTCCCTTGCGTTTGCCACGCGTTCGCCGATTCTGGTCTCAGCGAGAGGTGTTCCAGACTCACCTTCTCATCCCCCGGTGATGCGACCGCATCGTCCGTTTCTCCCGTCATGAGTTTCGCGGCGTCTTTTCGCGTCTTTTCGAGCCGCGCGTCCGTCGAGTATTCAATGCACAAGAGAATCCGATCGGCACCTAACTATAATTGTTCCCCGAGATCTTCTTTCTTTCTTTCTTTCTTTCTTTCTTTCTTTCTTTCTTTCTTTCCGATCGAAAAGCAGCAACAACCAGAAGAGGAGGAGGAGGAAGAGGAAGAGAAAGAGAAGGTTCAAAAGACCGAGACCAAAGACTTCTTCCTTTTCGTCGCACCGAGACGATGATTGCGTATTCCGCCTTTGAACGTAGTATACTACAAGGGTATAAAAAAGTGTGGTGTGTGTTTGCGTACGTAGGAGAAGATGATGTCGTACTAAAGAGGTCGTGACAAAAAGAAGGGAAAAAAAGAGACACGAATCTAAAACCCTAAACTGTAGAGAGGGAGTTCGTTAAGAAAGAAAGAAAGAACTCTCTCTCTCTCTCTTACTTTTCGTCGTGGCCAAAGAGAGACACCACCACCACCACCACTGGAGAGGGACGACGACGATTTCGAGGACGAGGACGACGACGATCATCGCGACGAAGGCGGCGCGCGGCGTCCTCGCGACGACCGCAGCAGGAGGGACGAGAAGACCGACGACGATTTCGATGTCGACGACGACGACGGAGATGCTGATGCTGATGCGGACGCAACGACAACAACGGTATCGCGTGGCCAGGACGACTTTGAATGCGACGAAAACGAGACGTATAGGAGGGAAGGGGTTCTGTTTACACAGCGGTGCGGGGAACCGCGCGGTGGCGTCTGGATCGGCGGGGAGGAACGATGGAAACGATGGCACGACGTCTTCGTCCGTCGTCGCGATGATGCGCGCTCGAAAACCGTCACAAACTGGCCAGATTGCAAAAATTCTAGCCGATACGGTGATACGCGGCGGAGATGTTATTTGTTTACACGGCGGGGTCGGGGCAGGAAAATCTTTGTTTGCTCGAGCGTTTATTCGCTCCGTGTTGAACGAAGGGTTGAATTTATCCGTCACGTCGCCGACGTATTTGATTCAAAACACGTACGAGAACGAAAGCGACGATAGAAATAGTAACGGCGTGAAGAAAGTGCACCATTTTGACCTGTATCGATTACCAGACGAAAAAAGCGTGAAGCTACTAATTGATGTAGAGGATACGTTTTCAAAGACGAGCGTGGCGGTATTCGAATGGCCAGACAGATTGGGGTCCTTAATCGAAAAGGCGGAGAATAGGGTGGATGTGTTCATATCGGCGACGACGGAGGAAGAGGAGGAGGCGACGAACGACGACCACGATGATTTTAAAAAGAAGTTTGGGTTAGTCGACGAAGCACATTTACTCGCATTGGACGATGAAGACGATGGAGACGGAGACAACGACGGCGAGGACGAAAACGGCAGTGATGGTGAAAATGATAAAAAACAGCAAACGATGAGAAGGATAGAATTCAGGCCCGTAGGCGCGAGCATCACGGAAAGACTCCAAGAGAGTTCATTTAGGATGAGTAAATAACGTGCGTAGCTATGTATTTTAAAATAATAACTTTTAGCATTCATTATATCGCCCTGGTATGTAGATGTAGAACTAAATTAATCTATTATTATATTATCATTGCCCTATCGCGTCTTTCAAATCGTCCAAATCGTCTGGTATCTCGTCGTCTTCCCATTCGCCTTCGTCGTCGTCCAAATACGCTTCATCAAACCCATCGTCTACATTGCCGTCTTCAAAATCGTCTTCAACATCACCACTGTCAACATTGTTAAGCCCTTTTGCTACGGCGAACGCTCGAATTAGCCCTGCTTCTAATGGATTGAACGTGTCCACGTTGTCTATGGCCCCAGACAAACTTCCCGCTCTCACTGCCGCGCCTACCGCGACGACTTCGTCCGGGTCCACTAAATCCAACTCTGGCTTCCTCGAGAATGTGTTTTCCACGAACTTTCTCACGCACGGCGTTTTGGTCGCTCCGCCAACTAACAAAACTCGATCGAACGGCCTGCCAGCGGAGCGCGCAGAAATTTTGCTTCTCTTCCTATTCTTTGCCTCTTCTATTTGCCTCAGACGTTCCAAGTTCACCCCGGCGCTATCCGCACATTCCACGCACGGTTGTCGCATTCGTCGCAAAACACTCGCGCACGCTTTTTCTAACATCTGCCTAGTGAACGCAACCTCTTCACCATCTGGCGGTAAAGGCACGTTTACCATATCAACGTCGGACAGTTTCTCTCTCGTTTTCCTCGCGTTTAACAAAGCACCTCTAAAATCAACAATTAACCCTTTCTTATCGCACTCCTTACTCATCCATCTCGCAACAGCAACGTCTAAATCGTCTCCACCTAACCTAGAGTCCCCACCAGTGGCAAGAACTTCCACCGTCCCTCTACCAACCTCTAAAATCGACACATCGAACGTCCCGCCGCCTAAATCGAAAACGAAAATCGTTTCGTCCACGTTAGGGTTCAAAATATCCACTCCATAAGCCAAAGCCGCAGCGACAGGTTCCCTCAACGTCTTCACCATTTTTAAACCAGCCATGATCCCAGCATCTATGGTTGCATCAACTTGCGTCTGATCAAAATACGCCGGAACTGTAATCACCGCTTTTTCTATCGACCCGCTTTCAAGACCTCGATACTGTTCCGCTTCGCCGACGAGTCGCTCGATGATTTTAGCCGATATTTGTTCTGGAAGTAACGACACGTCTTTCCCTAGATTCGGCACTTTTATGCCGACGCGTTTCGTCTTGTCGTCGAAGCAGCACTCGTACGAAACTGATTTCATTTCCTCCTTCGCTTTCCTGTATTTCCTTCCTATGAGTCTTTTGACGGAACCAAACGTGTTTTTCGGGTCTGAGCGCAAATATTCGACCGCATCGTGACCGGTTAGACATTCATCATCACTCGTAAAATGGATTACCGAAGGCATTGTCCTCGTCAATTGATTCGTTTGCGCGTTCAATATGGGAACGATTTCCGTTTCACCATAGTCGGTGACAATCGCGATGGCGCTATTCGTTGTGCCCAAATCGATGCCGCAAATGTCTGCGGTATTGTTTATGTAATGCATTCGTTTTCCGCTCGCACTCCTCCTCTTCTGTCGTCGTTGAACGAGAAAAGAAGAGGTACGATATCTATGCGGTCGTTGCGAGGAGGCAAACATCTATGCGAGCGCGTTGCCTTATTGTACAATTTTGAGGATGAGAATTACCTATACTTGTGTTCGTCTTTAACGACCTCTCTTTTTGGAAAATAAGAAAGAAAAGCTCAACCTCAACGAGAGAAAAAAAATGTGTGTGTTTCTCTGGGAGGGAGAAAGAAACGAATGGAAAAAAAGTTATATGTACAACATTACTATGATACCAAGTGGTGCCACATGGTACCATGGTACCACGGTAGGTACGTACTATAACAAGACTAAATTGTATTATTACATTGCGTTTTGCCGTGGTGTCTCGTCGTATTTCTACGCACCACACGCGTTTCCTACTATCTACAAATCTACTTTCGTTTGCTCAAATCCGCCCACGTCTTACCTATTCTCAAGTCCGCAAATAAAGGCACCTTCAAATTGAAGTGCTTCCCGATGTCCTCCATTGCTTTCTTCGTCTCTCTGCCAACCATTTTGGCGAGATTTTCGTCGCATTCAAACAACAGTTCGTCGTGTACGGTTAAGATCAAATCGGTTTTTTTCAGGAGGGATTTCTTGCGCAAGTTTTCGAGCGCGGACATAGTGGCTTTTTTGAGTATGTCGGCCGCGCTACCTTGCATTAAGGTGTTGATGAAGACTCGTTCCGCGGTAGTGGCATGCGAAATATTTTCGGATTTAAGTTCTGGTAAATCTCTGAAGCGTCCAGATAACGTGATCGCGCGAGGTGCGTCTTTCGTCTTTTCCAAAGCGACGATTTGAGATTTCCATTTTTCAATACCCAAAAAAGTGGTGGATTTGAGTTCATCGAGCATTCTCGTGGCTTCATTTTCGGATACATTTATCTTTCTCGCGAATGAATTCGAACCTGAACCGTAAATGACACTATAAACAAGATTTTTCGTTTGTCTTCTCTGTTCGTCCGTCACCATGTTGTACTTTACGCGCATCCATTTCGAGGCTATTCGAGTAAACGGGTCCGCCTGTTCCTCCTCAAATGGGTTTGAGCTCAGTGAAGAAATCAACGTCGCATCTTCTGAATAGTGTGCAATTAACCTTAACTCCAACTGAGCATAGTCGCACGCTACTAAAATCCTTCCAGGCGGAGCTTCAAAAAGCGAGCGCAGCGATGTAGGCACTCTCTCATCACAAACGACACCGTTCGGAATGGAATACAAGTTTGGATTGGCGGACGTCGTTCGTCCGGTTTCCGTGTCGGTCTGGTTAGAGAACGCGTATATACGATTTTGTATCGTCTCGATTCGGGTAGCGTCGTCGTTATCTCCCTCTTCCTCGTATATAGGGCAAGAGGCGACCAACGAAAGCTCCTCTGCGGTGGCGATGTATTTACCCAAACTTCTGTGCTCGGAAATTAACGCCGCGACTGGGTGCATCAACTGCTTTAAACAATCCGCGTCAACTCTAAACCTTTGTCTTCGTTTTAACGTGTCATTTCTACCTTTACCATTATAGTTTTTGATGTTTGAATCTGGGATTATTGCACCGTCGGGAGGCGTCAACGCTAGTATTTCAAACAGTAAAACACTCACATCCGTGGACGAGTTCAAGTTTACCAAAGGAATATTCGGCGAGTACCACTGCTTGCATATGGTTTCAATCTCGTCTCGTCTCTTTTGAGCCTTCGCGATGTGCGGTCCAAGCGCCGTAGCATTTATTGGCATACCGATATTTTCAATATCTGCCAGCGCTCGCGCGAAGGGCATTTCCAACGTTTTCAAAACCTCGTACACGTCACTCTTCTTGCACAAGTTTTCAAATGTCTCCGAGACGTGCCAAACAGTCGCCACAGCTTTAGCTAACTCAGTTCGAATTGTTGAAAGTTTTTTTTTGTGTTTATTTATTTTCGCTCGAGGATCGTACGCCGCTTGGCGTTCGATTTTCGAGACATTTAACGTCGGCGAGAGGTCGCCAATGAACGTTCTCAAGATGGCGTCGCACAAGGATGTTTCATAGGTCAAAGAAGTAGACGACGAATTCAAGATTACTTTGCTGCTGTTACTCTCAGCGGACGAACGCAACATTCGCGAAGATCCCCAGGCGTTTGCCGAAGAGACGCATGGTGTCGTCTGCACATCCGATCGCAACAACCATGCCATGATTCGAAGATCGAAAACGTTCTCGCCGCAAAACGCAAAAAAATGTTCGTATGGTTGCAGATCTGCTAGACGAGCGGAGTTTTTCAGCCTCGATTCGCGGTCTTCAAACGTTTCAGCACTGAGTAAACTTCGAAGTTGAGGTTTTAAATCAATGGTCATCTTCTTTGACCGACCATCTCGTAAAATCTCAATCGCCGTGGCAATGCTGCACGCAGGTTTGTCTTTCGTCTCGCAAACGATTTCCGTCGCTTCGTTACCAGCCTCGCCTCTTGGCTTTGCTCGTAAGCGCATAAAATACACGCATTCGTCGCTAAATGCTAAGAAAATACCAATTGGTGGTAACGAAAACGGCTCTAACGGGTTTGGTTCGAAGAGAATGGCGTATTTTTCGGACTCTCGCCATTTTTTCGTCAACGCGGCTACTTGTTCCACATCTCGGCAGAAGATGATACCAGGGTCTTGATCGAGAGCGAAAGCTTCCTCGTCCTCACTCGTAAACGTCGTTTGATCTCTTTTTGCATGTTTGTTAGAAATATTATTATTCTTCGCGCTGTCTCTTTTATCGACGAAATTGTGGTCTTTTCGCTTTTTAGCGCCTCTTCTGCAACCTCCCGCCCACATGTCTTCCTCTTCTTTAAGAAGCACAGTGTTCGTCGTGTCATTGGCCGTGTTATTCTCCTCTTCCAGGCAAAACAGCTCTTCCTCTTCCATTAACTCTCGCATTCTCTGCTCTGCCTCTTCTCTTGCCGCTTTCGCTTCTTCGGCGATAAATTTCTCACACATTCTAAAAATCTGGTTCGCCGTGTACGCTGAGTTTTTCACCGTGTTCAAACGTTTGATGGCTTTTTGCACTCTTTTGACGCCAAATCCAACGATATCTTTCGGCGATTTCATTCCGGCGTCTAGTAACGCTCTCGCACGAGTCACGTCTATACAATCACCGACGCACGTAAGCGGTAAAATGTCTTCTCTGCCACCAACCATGAGCCGTTCTGCGGCGCGATTGACCAAATCGCCCAAATCTTGCCATCTCATATACATACACACGGACGAGACGGTAAATCCCAATCGAACCGATTCTTCTTGCAACTTTTTCAGGTATTGACCAGTAATGGAATATTTTTTACAGATGTGGTCGACTTTAACTTCTTCCACTAAGTCGAGTAAAATTAACGCGTTGATAAATCGAACGCACAGCAACCGTTGCCTCGCGTGATTCTCGTCTCGCGGATTGTCCATTCTACCTTGTTGCAAACGCGTTTCGACGTACGCACGATCGATACCAACCATTTCCAGAACAGACATTTGCAATGGACACAGGTTTGAATATAAATCAACGAAGAACTTTTGATCTAATGGCGGCAACGGGTTTGGCGGGACCATCTTCTTGATGACTTTACCGTTCTTTTGTACGATTTCCTCTTCGCGCCAATCCAAAGTAGGCGTAATCAGAAACAACAAGTGCAAGGGCGTGGCCAAGACTAAAGCCTTCCTGGCTAACAGCAAATCTTGTTCAACTCGTCGAATGGACTCGACTTTGACCATCCCAGATTGCGCAGCGGCGTTCCCTAAATTTGAGGCTGAATATGTGTGCGTTTTCGGACACCATTTCAACAATGCTTCGTCTTGCAACCACTTCAATGCTTCGACGGCGATAGATTGTACGTAATCGTCGAAATCGTTGAGAGCAGATAACAACGTTTTCTGCGCGTAGCGTTTGACTTCTCTCGCGTGTCGCACTAAACCTGAAGCGCATCCTTCCAACATGACGCGTCGCATGCCAGCTTGTGCCAACGCAGATTCCAATTCGGGTAAATCCCCTTCGAGCATATCGCGCACCTCCTCAATTTTCTTCTCGAGAAGTTTATCTGGAACGTCTTGACTGACGAAAACGTACGCGCTGCCACGATCGTCTAAACCTGCTCGACCGGCGCGACCAATCATCTGTTGCAGATTTCTCGGTGCTAGTTTTTGAGTTCCGCCAACGAGTAAGTCTCGGACGATAACTCTTCGCGCTGGCATATTCACGCCCGCTGCAAGCGTGGATGTTGCGCACACGATACGAACTAAACCACGCTTATATGCGACTTCAATTGCTTGGCGCTCTTCGACTTGCATGCCAGCGTGATGAAAAGCTATGCCAGCGGTAATATATTTAGCAATATCGGACATCGATCCATCTTTCTCGTTCCTCGGTAAGGCGTCATGGGCAAACTGTTCTCTCGCCTCAATCGAGTTCCCGATACCTAAATTGACATCCATGAATTTCAATTTCGCCAGCTGTTCAGCTAGGATCCGACATTTATCTCTCGTGCCACAAAATACTAAAACCTGGCCATTTTCCTGTAAAGTTTCCATGCATAATTGACCCACGTGTGCGACATCGTTTCCTGCATCTAACGTGCGCACGACTTCGCCCGATACGCTGTCAATGACGTCGTTTCTCGATTTGACGAAGACCTCCAACGTAACTGGTCTATAGTTACTAATGCTACAAGATGCATCTAGCCATTCCGCCAACGCATGTACGTTTGGTAAGGTCGCAGACATGCCGACAATCTGTATCGGCCTTTGGTTATTCAAGACAGTTTCACCTTCTTTTGAAGGTGGCGAGAAGATGGAGTACCCACCGTCCGAGGACGAATATTGGGATACGTCACCCAACACGGTATTTGTATTCGCCGCATCCCCAGGAGCACCGCTCCCATTCTCTTCCGTCGCGTACACTAATTTGGTTAATAAGCACTCCAAAGTCGCACCCCGTCCTGCTTCTTGGACCATGTGCAACTCGTCGACCACCACGCACTTTAAATCTTTCAAGCGGGATTGTTCAATCATCTTCGTCACGAGCGCGTTGGCTTTTTCCGGCGTGCACACGATCAAATAAGTTTGTCCAGTACCAGATTTCGGTATACCGCCACCACTACCACCAAAATGACGCAATACACGTAATCGATGTACGCTAGACAACATAATCTCCAAATCTTTTGCTCTTTCCACGCACAAGGAGACGAATGGCAAGACTAACAAACATATGCACCCCTTATATTGCGTCAATCTTCTCGCTAACAAAATATCCGCAACTAAGGATTTTCCACCCGACGTTGGTGCGCAATACACTATATTTTGCCCGTGCGTTAAAACACCTGGGGTATTTAACACGTCCGATTGCCAATCGTATAATTTCTTTATCCCTTTCCTGTGCAAATATTTCATAAAGGAGTCGGCCAAGTGCAACGAGTGCAAAGGAATCGGCTCTGTCTCTGCTGCCGTGGCGAGCTGTTTCTTCTTCTGCTCTTTTTTGAGAAGCGTGGGGGAGTCAATCGGCGGTAACGACGCTAAGAAATTGTTTTTATTATCGTTGTTCGAAGCAGTTGCGTGTGTGTGTTGTTGATTTTCTCCCAACGCAGTGGTAAAATCCAAAGATCGTCTTCGCTTTGTCGCTGTCAAAGAATCTCTCCTCGTCCCAACTGGTCCAAGATTTAACGTTAAAAGATGATCATTTCCTTCCTCATCATCTGAAAAGAACCGCGGCGAGGAAGTCGCGAGCATCGCGCTATTTTCATTATCCATTTCTCTCTCGATTTCTTTTTCGATTTGAGAGTTTACTTTCGCCGGAGATATGTCTCGCGTGATCTTCTTCATCATTTTGCTCCCCTTTTCCCGAGAAATGTTGGCACTCTCTTTCCGAAAATTATGTATCAAAACCGATGTGTTCGATTAAAATATGCCCATTGACGCTTAGAATGCGCACGAGGCGCTCCGATGGAATGTGCGCGTGGTTTACACGCGCTAAACGTGTGTGTATCTTCGCGAGACGCAAACGCGCGCGCGTTAAAAAATGTGAAGGGGAAAAAGTTAGTTTTTCCAATTTTCTTCCCCTTAATTTTGAGGAAGTGTACTCTCAGTGATGAAACAAGCTACCGTACAACGTAAAACCCCTCAAATATACTTGCGGGGGGGCGCGCGCTCTTTTTCTTACATACTAAATACTACGGTATAAGCTATGTATTTTTCCTACGTATCTACCATTTCTTCTACTTCTTGCTGTTTAATAAATGATATGCAATAATTGCAGCGTCTGGGAAACGAGTGACAAAGTACAATCCGACGAGTCGCTGCACTTGGTCGAGCTCGTCTTCGCCCGGTTCTTCCACAAACGGGGCGCCGTGATCAGAGAGCCACTTTTTCATTTCGCGTTGAATTCGAAGCCCTTCCCCGCGATCGTTCTTTCTAGGCATAGGAGGATGGACGTAGATGTTGCGCATGCAGAGGACTAAACCGAGGTAATCTTTCGAGTACTCGCCAAAATTGAGTTGTTCTTGCTTTTGGTCTTCCGATATTTCACTTGTGAGAGACTCTAACGATGCCGAGGATACCTTTAGCATTTGCATTTCACCTCCTTCGCTGTCACTATGATTGGCACTCGACAGAGATGGAGCAGAAGCATCATCATTGTCATCATCACCACCATCACTACCAATATCGGGAACCAAAGCAGTCATTCTCTTTTTCTTCCGGCGTTCCCGTCTATTGTCAGCTTTCATTGGTAGTCTCTGCTGCTGCTGCTGAGAATAAAAGTCGTTGGTGGTGTTGCTGCTGCTATCTTCTGCTCTTCTCCTTTCTGATCTTTGCAGCAAACTTTGCAGGATTGTGTTTTTCCAGTTATCGATATCTCTGCTCACTCTCCTAACCTCGACTTTTCGACCACCCCAGGCCCTCTCGACTAATTTTTGCGTGGTCTGATCGCCGATTAAACTCCCCGCTTTGCTAACTTTGGCCGGGTTGATCCTATCAGCCAAGTCCTCGATTTGATACATGCAAAAATCTGGATCCCATAACCGCATCATAGATACAAACTCTGTAGAAGTTGGGCGTTTTTGCGGATTTTGATGCAGCGTTTTTCCAATCAAATAGTTGGCGACGACTTGCACGTGTCGAGGTAAATTCGCAACTTGCAAAAGGTTATTCAAATTTTCGTACCGACCGTCCCTTTTGTTCTGATTCATCCTCGTAATCGCAGCAAAATCCGTTTCTTTGATTTCATCGGAAGAATAAGGAGACCATGCTCCAGTGAGGATTTGAAAAGCCAAGCATCCGAGATCCCAGACGTCTCTCTTCGGAGTGAGTTGAGCCGCTCCTGTTCTATCGTTGAGAACCTCCGGAGGTTCTCTCAATGGATTTTGCATGCTTCCAGTGCCCAGGGTAGACGGACCCATGGTAAATCTCGAAGTTAGATTCTGCGCTCCCTGTACACCTTCGTAGGATTGGAATCGATTATCAAACTCTTTCGCGAGGCCGAAATCCGAAATTTTGAAGGTTTGTGTTCTCTTTCCTTCTTCGTCTATAATTGCGCTTTGCAAACAGTTATCCGCCTTAATGTCGTTGTGCGCTACTCCTGATGCGTGTATTTCTTTCACCGCAACGGCTATTTGCGACACAACTTCCACGCGTTTTTCCCAGGGGATATCCTTAACACTTTGACGTGCTTCCTTGAATTCTGCATATTTTTTCTTGTGCGCACCCGCGCCTGTGACCAACCAGGATGTAAGCGTCTCGCCGCACAATTCGGTCGCCACGTAAGCGGCTTTGTTTGAATAGTCATAGTCGTCATCATCTTCATGTACATTTAGCTCCGCGCCAAATAAGCGAATGATTCTCCTCGATGCGATTTTCCTGTGAACCTCAAATTCTCTTCGAAGTAATTGTCTTCGTTCGTCTGCTTTTTTTGGATCGGCATCGAGCGGTATTCTTTTGATCGCCGCATCGTACGAGTTGACGACATCTTTTGTCGGATGTTTCTCGTCGTAGTAGCCTTTATAGACGACAACCCCGAGCGAACCTGTACCCAAAATGCTTTTTCTGTCGTACCAAATTGATTTGCCTGCGTTCACTTCACCCGAATACCGTTGCTTATATGCACTCATACCTCTTTTCACTCTCGTGTCTTTGAGATACTGCGCGTATGCTTTTTGTAGCTCTTTTTGACGCAGTACTGCTTTTTCAATTACCTCGTTCGGAATAGCAGAGTGCGATTGCAAGAACGCAATTTTATCTTTTAACGCAAAATGGTCGGTCTCATCCATCGCGCGAAAGAGATCTTTACACGCCTCCAGCATCTTTAATCGACTGTCCATCATTTTCATGACTTCAGTAAATTCGTCAGATCTGGCGTTAATTTCCTCTAATGAAATGCCTTTATTAATGAATTCTTTCCATTCTGGGTTCGGATTACCGTCCTTGTCGAAGACAAAACCATCTTTCTCTTGAAAGTACACGCGACGTTTTCTCGCTTCCTCGTTCGCTTTAATTACGCGGTGTATGAGAGTGTCGATTTCCTCCTCGTCTTGCGCAAGGATAGGCATCGCTTCATTGTCGCACAAGAGTTTCAACTCGTTCAGTTTCTCCTTCATTTCTTCTAGATTATGGTCCTCAAACATGATTGCTTTCTCGATACCTTCAACATTTCCTAATAATCTGATAAAATACGGGTCTTTTCTCGGTAAACCAGCTTGGTCGAGATCATCGATACATTTCAAAATTGCCGATTCGTAGATGCCCCGAAGCACTCCAACTGGGTATTCCTCTGGGTTTTTTCTTTGTACCACAGAGTTAATGAGTTTCTCCGCACTCTCTTTTGCTTTCGCCACGCAATACGCGCGTCGAAATCTTCGCAAAACATCTTCTACTTGAGTCAAAGGCGGAAATCTTTCTGAAACCGAAGAGGAAAAAGACGCAGCCGTCGACAAACTTCTATCTTCTTCGTTTTGAGTATCGGTAAAAGCTACTTTTCGAGCTTCCTCTCTCGCCGTTAACTCGTCTTCCGTCATCTCCCCGTTCAAACATTTCATCGTGTCCAGAATTGCGAGTTTCGCTCGATTACCAAAGTGTTCAAAATACATGTCGTCTTTGCGTTTGTTATCAAATCCCAACTGCACGAAAAATCGAATCGCGCGACCGAGATACCCATCTTTCTCCCTGTCCATTTCATTTGAAAAAGTCCACGAGATATCTTCAAATTTCTCTTTTGCTTTACTCGAAGGGCAATTACCATCTTCCAGCGCCTTAATAGTCTCATCTAAATCTAAATCGGCATCAATAAACGCTCTCTCTTGATGCACAAAGGCATTCGCCATTCGATTTTCCCATTCGATGGCGCACGCCTCTCGAGTCAATCTCACGGTTTCGTTTTGTAAATTTTGCCATTGAAGTTCGGATGATGATGTGCTGTTGGCGTTTCTGCTATTGTCCAATTCTACTCCACACACGGCAACGTCCACGTTGGTTTCTCGTGCGAATCTAAAAATATCTGACAGCTCTTCCACAGCTTTTTCGTTGGTCGATTTTGACGGCAAAACAAAGGCGACAACTAACGGATTATTACCCCCATCTCTGTTGAAAAACGGAAACGGAAAATATGTAGGCGAAACGACATGTGGATGGATTAACTCTTTCATCCGTCCAGACGTTTGCTGATTCACAAGGTTCCCATCGTGGTCCACGGTTTGTACCTTTTTCATGTGAACCAAACCAGTGTCTCTCGAATTTGGTCGCGAAGAAGCGCCGTCCGTACCTAAAAACGACTTCTTCAACTTCTTCGAAAATGTCCAATCGGTCGTATACATAAAAGCTGCATCCCTCATCATTTGACCATATAAACCCTCGTGTAACAACAAGCTTTCATCTTTCGGTAATCCGACGATGGTTAACCACATCTGTCTCCTCTTACGCAGCTTCAACTTCAAAGGCCACTTAGACCACCAGTCGTTCCCAGATTGCGAACTGTAATACAACAAGCTATTCACGCTCATAAAATCTAATAACTGAGTCCCTTTCACGGTCATTTCCATCGTATTTTTCGCTTTCAGTTGATAGTACGTGGTTATCTTCTTCGGCGTTCCGCTAAATGGCGGAGGTTTTCTTTTCGTTTCTCCTTCGCCGACGACGTGCGCCAATACGGGCACTTGTGTCGGGAACCACGACTCCATGGAAGTTGCTTGTCTCAACCACATCCACATCCAAGGAAAATTGTTATCTGTGTTCTTTTCAAACTCTCTCGTAGGTAAGTGCCCTTTGTACCCGCTGATTTTCCTGTAGACAAACGAAGGGAAATACGAGTTTATCGCGCCTTGTTTCTGTTGCACTCGCAGAACGTAATCTGTTTTCTTCTTCATCTTCCCACGCGCGTTGCTCTCGACAACGATCGGGTCCCAGAAGTACTTATAACACCACCACGCGTTTTCCGGTGGCGGTTTCCCGAGCTCAATCGCTCGCGTGAGTTCTTGTTGCGTTTGGAAATTGCTCGCGTACGCATTTTGTTGTCGCTCGCGAAGCGCAGCAGCAGCAGACGTCGACGACGTCGACGACGACGACGACCGGTGGCCCGCGCGTCTTCGCGCGTCTGCCAACGCGCGTCTTCTCATCGCGTCTTCCTCGGTGTGCTTTTCTTCATCTCATCTCGTCGAGCTTTTGTTTTAGAATTAATGTAGTGATTTGATTTTTGCGACGATGGATGTGTACCACCAACTACCGGTACCACTCGTATTACGAGCATACGACACAAAGAAAGAGAGCTCTTCTTAGGTACCATACCATTCTTCTGCAGCATTTTTTGCTCGACCAAAAACTGTTTTGTTCTCTCTCTTCTCTCTCCTTTCCTTTTTACTTTGACTTTTGTTGTTGGTGTTTTTCCTCCCTTTTGTTTTTTTCCAATTTTTTCTTCTCACTTTTCCCGCCATTTTTAGGACAATCGAAAAGCGTGTGCCTCCTCACTCACAAAAGACAAAACACTCACTCACATCTCTTCTTTTGATCTTGCTCCTTTGTCGCCTGTAAAAAACACGCGAGAGCGCAAAACAGACCAGCAAGGACGAGAGGGGATTTAAGAGAGAGAGAGAGAGAGAGAGAGAGAGAGAGAGAGAGAGAGAGAGAGAGAGAGAGAGAG
>MDSZ01105942.1_pt1 | contig 24121 bp, 16 predicted proteins | sample 811201 | NCBI WGS metagenome assembly MDSZ01 (sample SAMN05326647, study PRJNA326480) | marine metagenome | isolation source: seawater | place: Indian Ocean: North | collected 2010
GAGAGAGAGAGAGAGAGAGAGAGATTATGCAAAGATTTGCAACAACTCTCAGAACAACAACAACTGTATCATCATCATCATCATCATCATCATCATCGGTATCGGTATCGGCATCGGCATCCAAGGGAGCTCCGCACTCTTGTTTTAAAAAGTCTGATCTTCTTCCTGCTCGCGTTCTCTTCGCGCGACGTGGTCTATTATCGAGAAAGTCTTCTTTCGCATCATCGTCATCGTCGTCGTCATCATCATCATCATCAGCAGCAGCAGCAAGAACAACAATCGTCGCCATGGCTTCTTCTTCTTCGTCTCCAACAACAACGACAACTGAGTTTATCGAAAACTTTAACCGAGACTATTTGCAGAGACACAAATCCTACGAGGATAACTTTTGGGAGACTAAAATGAATTTGAAAGGTAACTCCGTGGAGAACTTGAACACGTCGTTCAACGCGTTAGAGACGTTCTTGGGTGACCAAACTACTTTGGAGAAAGTGAGAGAGTTGTTGAAACACGGAACCGTTTCCGAAGAACAAAGAATTGTTTTGAACCAAATCGAAAAGACTTTGAAGTGTTACATCGTCGAATCGAACTCTGCAAAAGCTTTGAGAGAATCTATGATGAAGAAAGAAGGCGCTTTACAGAAATCCAGGAACAACTTGAAGACGCAATACACGGACAAGGACGGAAACGTCGTCGATACGACGCCGACAGTTATTCGAACCAAAATGCGTTCGGATCCCGTGGAAAGTGTTCGCAAGTCGTGCTGGGAAATGCTGAGGAAAAATGGTCCGTTCTTATTGGATAACGGTTTCTGCGACATCATCAAAGAACGCAACCGTTTCGCTCGCGAACTCGGATTTGAAGATTTTTACGATTTAAAAGTGACCAACGCCGAAGGGTTCTCGAAGAAAAAATGTTTCGAAATGCTCGATGGGTTAGAGCACGCCACGAAGCCTTTGTTAGATAAAGCTTTGGAAAGGTTAAAGAAGGAAAAAGGAGAGGACGCGACGAAACCGTGGAACACCGGGTTCGCGCTGAGTGGTGAGTTAACGAAACTTACCGATCCGTACTACCCTTTCGAATACGCGCCGGAAGTTTGGGGTCGCTCGTTTTCGAAAATGAACATTAAATATAAAGGCGCGACGATGCGTTTGGATCTTTGCGATCGCAAAGGTAAGTATCCGAATGGGTTTTGCCACTGGCCGACTGCGCCGTACAAGACGCAAGATGGTACGTTTATTCCGTCCGAGACGAACTTTACGTCTCTTGCCACGCCGGATGAGATCGGGTCCGGGAACACCGCGTTGACGACGTTGATGCACGAAGGCGGCCACGCCGCGCACTTTTCTAACATTGTTCAAGGATCGCCTTTGTTTTCTCAAGAACGCGCACCATTCTCCGTGGCGTTGGCGGAAACGCAATCGATGTTCCTCGACGCGCTCTGCGAAGATGCCAGCTGGCAAGCGCGCTACGCCAAGAACCGCAAGGGAGAGACGATTCCTTGGGAATTGATCGAACGTTCGATTAAAGAAAGACACCCATATAAGGTGTTTCAATTGCGTGGTATGATCGCGGTGCCGTACTTTGAAAAAGCGTTATACGAGATGGACGAGAAAGATTTAACTCCAGAAAACGTTTTAAAAGTCGCGGATGAAGTTGAAATGAAAATCCAAGGTGGTTTAGCCGGGCGTCCGTTGATGTCCGTGCCGCACATTCTCGCCGACGAATCGAGTTGCTATTACCACGGCTACGTCTTTGCGGAAATGGCTGTGCACCAAACTCGCGAATATTTTTTCAAAACCGGGGACGGTACCATTGTCGATAATCCTCGCGTCGGGAAGGAGTTAATCGAGAACTATTGGGTACACGGGAGTGGGAACCCAGGCTTCCTTGGATTGGTGAACAACCTCACCGGAAGTCCTTTGAAGCACGACGCGTGGGTGAAAGAGCTCGGCGTAGAAGTCGAAGACTTGTTGAAGGAAGAAAAAGCGGAATACGAGAAAGCGTTAGCTTCGGCATCGTCGTCGAGTAAGGATGAAATCGACTTGGAAATGCGCGCTATCTTTGTCCACGGCGACGATGTTATTTCCGATTCTAAAGAGTCCGGGTTCGTCGAGGCGTGCGAAAAATTCAGAGGTTGGATTTATCAAGAGTGGCCAAAGACAAAAATCATGGCTTGATTCTATACACTATTAGAGTACATTTTGGAGCATCATCTATCGTACGGTAAATCCCGCTCCCGCTTTCTTTCTCTCGAATCGGAACGCCAACGTCCACCACCACCACCACCACCACCACCACCACCGTGGTTATTATATCCCCGCTGTCGTTTTCGATCTCGATCTCTTTCTCTTCTTTCTCCTCTTCTGTGTTCCATATCTTCTCTGTTCTTTCTAAACTGATTCGCCTTCTCTTCTCTCTTTCTCTTCTGCGCCTCTCGCGCTTCAATAAATTTTTTGGGTATTCCCGTCTCTTCATCCAGTTCTGTTACCAACGACCACAGCTCTGTCATGAACGTCTCCGTGTTTTCCTTCTCCAAAAACGGGAGCAAGAGCTCGTAAAATTTAGCCCCATCCACGGCTTCGCCCGTTTCGCTGCATTCTTCGAACATGTTCACGATTAAACCGTTCAAAACCTCGTCTTCGAACGGTAACATATCCGTCACTTTTTGTTCCGTCCATTGGTTCAACTCTTCTTTGTTTTTTATTTTCGCAAAGTTTACCTTCTTCTTCAAGATTATCGGAAGATTCAAAGATTTCTTCTTACCATTCAAAGAGGAAGAGGCAGTGCCACCTTCGGCTCTGGAAAATGCTGGCATTTGTTTCTTCTCGCGTGTCAACGCGGTTATGCGATGATAGTGATTTAATTTTTTAGTGAGGGGAATTTTTTCCAAAACTCTCGTGAAAACAAAACGTCAAATCAAAACGTCAAACACACAAAATTAAACCACCACGCACGCAGTCAAAACACACACACAAGAGGAGAAAGAAGAAGAAGAAGAAGATACTAGTAGTAGTAGTGGTGGTGGTAGTAGACAATAATACTAATGCCCGTACGAATACGCCTCGCCCGTTTCGGGCAGAAAAACAGACCTTTTTATAGGATATTCGTCGCCGATTCGAGAGCGCCCAGGGATGGGAAACACCTGGAAGTGGTGGGACATTACGACCCGATCCCTTCCAAAGACTCACACAAACACGTTGGTTTAAACATAGATAGGATTAAGTACTGGTTATCAGTAGGAGCGCAGCCATCGGATACTGTCAGACGGATATTATCGCAGGCTGGGATTATCCCAAAAGCTCCGATAAGAGGGACCGCTGCATCCACTTTAGAAAAAGAATAGACTACCCTAAGTATAACAACAACAATAAAATATTCACTCTTCTATTGGACAAATAAATAGAACTTGTACTATTATCATCATGGCTACAATTAAATACTTCTACATAGATGAACTATCGTGCACGCTATCGTCTGTATCATAGACTGATCCATTAAGTTCCAATATGGACGAATTTGCAGATATTCGAGCTTAACTATATATTTGCTTGCGAATCTCCTACCTTGTTGTTTTCACGTACGTGCCGTGCAACCCATGGGATATCCTTTCGTTTAGTTTTATCGTTGCCATCGGCCCTTTTTCCAAATTCGCACCGTCTAAAACGAACAATCCAGACTGGCCATCCGGAAAGTCCTCTTGGTGAGACGAGAACATCCCAAGCAACCACACGTCGTCTTCGTTCGTAGCATTTTCTTTCGGCACAACGACTATTTCTTCGCAAAACGTGCGATTACCCGCCCACCACACTTTTCTCTCACCCGTTTTTAAATCTATCTTGACGTAACCAAGCGGCGGACCGCTGACGCCTCGAAAGTTACTCAAGGAAGCGTACAGGAAACGACACTCTCGCTTCCCCTCGTATAACGGATTAACGTGCGGATGATCGATGCATAAATTCTCACAACCCGGTGCCGCGGTTCGTTCGACAGTTTTCTTTGTTATGTTGACGACGTATCGCCATAACACGGTCGAGTCTATGTTGTTGAAATCAGGAGTTAAGCTCGATGCGATTGGGAAATTCCATTCTTGGCTCGCGCCCCATTCGCCGAGAAATGTTCCTTCCTTAAAATCGTCCCATCCAGCAGAATATAACGTCATAAATTCGTCATTTGCTTCGCTCGACGGTACTGCGAAGGAATCGTCTATTGGTACGCCATCGTGTGCAAACGGCGTGTGGATTTCAAACGCTTTCGAGGGACCTTCGATGACAGTCGGTGAAGAGGAACCGTCGCGAGGGATTATGTAGAACTTGAGAGGCAAATCCGGTTGCGAGACCAAACATTCACCAGCTCCTTTTAATCCTGCGATATAAGGTAGCGGGTCGATTGTTAGATTATTCACCGCCATGGCGTAATACTTTGGCGTCACGCCGAAATCGTGCGGAGCTGCCTCACATCCTTCGAGTCTAGCGACGATTGTTTTCTCCGGAACGAAGGAATTTCGGGGAAACTCATGAAACGAAATCTCGACGGCTTTTTCCGGATAGACAAAACTTCTCCAACACCATGCGCACAAAACATCGTCAGTTGGATCAACGTGTGGGTGTGCTGTGAATGCTTTCCCACCCAAACCAATTTTCGATTCCAACTCGCGAGGTAAACCAAAACTCAAAACTTGGCCTTCCGGGACCAACCCGTCGAAATCAAATTCTTCCTTCCCATTTTCTCTAGTATCCAAAGTTTTTCCATCGATTTCAACCGGACGTCCAGCTTCATACAACGCAAAGACGCGATCGTTCCAATATAATATGTTCGTATTCGCGAGGTTTTTCGTTCGAATATCGCCAAAATTGTTCAAAATGCCGCCCTCTCTCATGGTTCCGAACGTTCCTCGATATTCAATTTTCCCGCTCGCTTCCTCCTCTTTGAACTCTTTCGTTCGAACAAACTTGGAGATAAAGTGAACGCTACCGTCTTTATTAAACCCAAAACGTAACGCGAGACCATCACCATCTAGCATGTGTTTATACCTTTTCTCCCGTTCGAACTTTCCCGGTCCTACGCGGTATAAAATCCCTTCGCGTAAGTCTTTGGGTATTTCTCCGATGATGTTTTCAGCCTTGATTGTGTATTCAGACTCTTTCCTCGTGGACGCGTACGCGTGCGACCAATCGGCGTGAGAGTAAATACACTCTCCGAACGTCGAGGGGTCGTTCAGAATATCCAATTCTGTTGGTGCGTAGTTCCCTCTTCTCCTTCTTTGAGTCTTTTGTTTTACAAGTTCACTCTCTTTTTCTGTCGTCGTCGTCGTCGTCGTCGTCGTCGTCGTATCTGTTTTGGAAGAGCAGATACTAACAGGTCTGCGCTGGCGTGTTGCTTTTGACGACGACAACGACGACGACGACGACGACGAAGCACCGGTGGTGGTAGTTCGAACAGAAGGTGCGTTCATACTCGTCGTCGGTATTGTCATATATACGTCTGTAAAATAAATATCCTGTATCCAAAACGGTGTTTGGCGAGTCTTTAATGCCGATACAAATGACAAAAACAAGTGACAAGAAGAACTGTTGAAAATGCAAAACAAAAAAAAAAATGTTCACCTTTTTCTTCATTTCTCTTTCTCTTCCCGAACGCGGGAAAGCGCTCGTGTGGATGTAGTTTAACGCGCGTCGTTTGACTGCTATTCACACGCATTCATTCGCAACACAAATAATAATAACAATAATAACCATAGGATGGGACGCGCGGGTAAATCTAAAAATAATCCCAGCACAAGGCAAGGCAGTGGTGGTGGTGGTGGTGGCGGCAGAGGACGAGGAGGAAGAGGCAGAGATAAAGGCAGAGGAGGCAATAAATATCACAACAGCACGTCCTCGTTGAATCCACCGTGGGCGAGGAACAGCAGAGGCGGGTTTGGTGGTTTTTGTTCATGCGTGAATGAAAACTGCGAACGACGACACGAAGGCGACGAGAGAAGAAATCGTTCAGACGATAACGACGACGACGACGACGAAGAGGAACAAAAAAGAAAAGCAAACATTTTTCCGGTGCCACTGGCGATGTGGGATTTAGGTCATTGCGATCCAAAAAGGTGCACCGGGAGGAAGTTACACAGATTAGGTTGCTTGAAAGAATTGAGATTGTCGCAACGGTTCCCTGGTGTCGTCTTAACGCCAGATGCGACGGAACATTTATCGCCGGCAGATTACGACTTGATTCGCTCGGACGGGTTAGCCGTCGTGGATTGTTCATGGAACAGACTCGAGGATGTTCCTTGGAACAAAATCCACGGAGCAGCACCGCGACTTTTACCTTGGATGGTTGCCGCGAACGGAGTTAATTATGGCAAAGCGTGTAAACTATCGTGCGCGGAAGCGTTAGCCGGTGGGTTATATTGCGCCGGGTACGGTGAGGCAGCGAAACAGTTGATGAACAAATTCAAGTGGGGACATGGATTTATCACTTTAAACGAAGAGCTGTTAGAGACATATTCCGAGTGCGCCACCGCCGAGGATGTAAAAAAAGCACAAGACGATTGGTTGGCAGGTCCGAAACTTAAAGAAGGGGAATTGACAAGAGAAGAACGAATACAACAAATGCTTTCTCCACCGAGCGATTCGTCGGAGGAGGAAGAAGAAACAGAAGAAGAAACAGAAGAAGAAGAAGAAAAGGAGTCTAGTAATAATAGTAATAGCAATGATAGCGATAGTGAGGATTGCGCTGAAGCAAAACTTGGTAAAGGGGTAGAAAACCTCGAAATATAGTTTGTGTATTATAAATATTTTTCTTTTACAGCGGCTTCGATGCTAACGCCGTCCTATGTCTCGGATCCGTTTGTTCTTGATGTGCGTGCTCGAACCCATTCGCTTTCAGCATGTTTACGATATCAATGGTGTAATACTCGTTCGAATGTGGCTCCGTGGATTTCATCAACGTGAATAAAGCTGGCGGAAGATTTTGAATAACTGCGGATTGCGGGTTGTTATCTGTCATAATGAACGTCCCACCCGGACGCAAGATGCGAAACGCTTCCTTCATCAAAGCGTCGGTCGCTGATTCCGGACACTCGTGAATCACAAACGCTAATGAAACGACGTCGACGGAATTATCAGCCATCTTCGTATCTTCTCCTTTGCCGTGAATCCACACGCGTTTACTCGAATCGGTTTCTTGTTCGTCTCGCAAAGAGGCAACGGCGAGCATGTGAGGAGACAAATCGATGCCGATTGTTTTCGCCGACGGAAACTGTCTCGAAATGTACCTCGTGCTCATGCCAACAGAGCATCCAATATCGACAATAACCTCCGGTTCAACATTCGTATTATTATATTTTTCACGATGATCGCGCAACGCTTCCGTGTACGAATCCCGCAATCGTTGCTGCGCATCTATAGCCGTTATTCGTTCTTTCGGATACACTCGCAAGGCCATCGAGTACGTCGCCGACTCGGCTTCGCACGCCGCCAACCAACACAAGTTGCCTTCGGTGTACGCATGAAACGGCTTTAAATAATATTCCGGATACTCAATCGAACTGTTTTCAATCTCTTTAAATTTTGTTTGTAAGCGCTCGTCTTTTTGTAACTCTTCTGCAACTTCTCTCCACTTTATGCCGTTCTTTTCTGCGGTATCAATCAGCGTTTTCCTCGCCATTGGTTTCATAATGACTTCGTAGAGAAACTTGTTTGAAATTGCCGCATCCACGGCTTTAGATAAGATATCATCTCCGGCCCAATCCGGTTTCAACTTATCCTCTACGATTTGATTGTCGTTCTTATTTGATGCGCAGACCTTAATACTAATCATCTTTTTGTTTCTCATCATCGTCGCAGAAGAAGACGATGCCCTTCTATAAAAATATCTTCGAATATTATTATGCGTCGTCGTCGTCGTCGTCGCGGTGAAGGATGAAAATAACGATGAAGCCGACATTTTAATAACGATTTCGTCAGTGGTACTGCGTTTTTATGATGATGATGGCGGTGATAATCTGTGCGTGCGTATAAGTGTACAAATGCTGTCGAATTCAAGCGCAGATAAGAGGGATTTTTTTGGCGGAGATCTCTCTTTTTTCGTATTTTTGTCGAAAATCACCATCTGTGATGAAAAAAATAATAACTCTCAAAAGAGTTGTTGACGAAATTATAAGGTAGGTACGTGAGTACTTAGTTTTGTTACACAGAGCGACGAGTTACAATAAAATCAACGTCTCTAGGTTTTCGTCGCCGTCTTTTTCTTCTTCTTCTTCTTGTCCATCATCGTCGCCATTTTCGCGCTCTCTTCGGCGTGTATAGTCACGCCAAACTTTTCGTCCTTCTGACGCAACCTCTCTTGAACTTGCTCGACGTATTTTCTTAGTTTTGGTTTGACTTTACCCATGTGTTGGTCCCCAGCGATACCTCTCACATTGGCGTAAAACTTATTGAACGGATTCTTCAACTTTTGTTTACGTCGAACCCACTTATCCATTCTCTCTAACCGTTCGTACTCTTTAACCTCTAAATATGCCGGCTCGACTTGGCTACCGTAGTACCTATCGAAAACGTGTCTACGCGCGTACTGCTGAAACGGCTTCTTCGTTCCAGAGAATTTACTCCAATCGATCGAATCCGGAGATATTTCTCCACCGGTACCCATACAGGTCGTACATACAATAGTACCACGACCCCTACAAAATTTACACTGCCAAGAGTCGCCTTTTTCAATCTTTCTATCCCAACCTGTAAAACAACATGGTTTTTGATGTAAAATGGTGAGTGAATGTATAATGAAGCAAGGAATAATAAAAGAAGACAACGTGGAGATTATTCACGCACCTAAAAAACGTCCTTCGTCATCGAATTCATCCTCTGGGAACTGTCCGACAACTCTCCCAGTTCCTTTGCATTGTTGACACTTCATCTCTTTGCATCCTCCGCACTTGTAACAATCGTGCCACTTCGCAGCTTTGAACACATCCTTCATCGAAACGACGGTCGTTCCCATGGCGCAAACCTGTGTGAATAGAGAATCAAAGAAAGAGAATGGAAAGAAATCAGGAAATAGGAACACTGATATGCGAAAAGAAAGAAATTCTTCTCGGCGGCTACCTCTTCTTCTTCTTCCTTGAAAACCTCTCCTCAAAAAAAAATGTGATTTTTAAAAGCGCCGCCGACGACGACGTACCGTTCCCAACGAGATGCAGATCTGCGCTATGGGGTCTTCTGGTCCTTCTGGTCCACCTTCTAATCCCATTCTTTAATTATCTGTCGTGAAAATGATGCGATATAGTATTTGTTCTTTCAGAGAGAGATAAAATTTGTTCGTTTCGTCCCATGCCCACACGCCTTTTTTTTCTTTGATCCCATCTTTCCGCTTTCTTTCTTCTTTCGGTTACACAAAAATTCGAGACCTCTCGAACAAAAACGAAAATTCTCTCGTCGAACAAAAATAAAACAAACGAAAAACGAAAAAAAAACGAAAACTGTGTGATGCACTCCTCTCGAGGAAGGAACAACAACACGCCGTCACTTCTTTCTAACTCTTTCTCTTTCACGCGCGCATATACAAAGTGCGTAAGATCTCGTAACCAAGCGGATCGGAAGAAGAAGAAAAAAAGGTTCACTCACGCACACACGAAACGCGAGAAAATACTATAATCGACAACAACGCAGCAAACACTCTTCTTCTTCTTCTTGTTCTTCTTCTTCTTCTTCTTCCATTCATTCATTCATCATGGGCGGAGGCGACGACAAAATTGACTTCGACGAAGACAAGAGAATGAAATTCGAGACGTCGAAAGAAGTGAACATCACTTCCACGTTCGACGGTATGGGGATCAGAGAAGATTTATTGAGAGGATTATACGCGTACGGATTTGAAAAGCCATCCGCGATTCAGCAGAGAGCCGTTTTGCCAATTACGAGCGGGAGAGATGTCATCGCGCAAGCGCAATCGGGAACCGGGAAAACGAGCATGATTTCCTTGTCCTTGTGTCAAATGGTCGATATAACGCAAAGAGAAGTGCAGGCGTTGGTGTTATCCCCGACGAGAGAATTAGCGGTACAAACCGAGAAAACAGCGTTAGCACTTGGAAATTACATGAACGTTCAAGTGCACGCGTGCATTGGTGGACGTTCCATAGGCGAAGACATTCGAAAATTAGACTACGGCGTGCACATAGTTTCGGGGACGCCGGGGAGAGTCTTCGATATGATTAAAAGACGCAACTTGAGAACGAAGAACATTAAAACGTTGATTCTTGACGAAGCCGACGAAATGCTCAACAAAGGATTCAAAGAGCAAATATATGACATTTATCGATACCTCCCGCCGGAAACGCAAGTCGTTTTGATCTCGGCGACGCTTCCGAACGAAGTTTTAGACATGACGTCAAAGTTCATGACGGATCCGATTCGAATTTTAGTCAAGAGAGATGAGTTGACGTTGGAAGGTATCAAGCAATTCTTCGTCGCAGTAGAAAAAGAAGAGTGGAAATTTGATACGCTGTGCGATTTGTACGATACTTTAACCATCACTCAGGCAGTTATATTTGTAAACACGAAGAAAAAAGTAGACTGGTTGACGGAAAAGATGCGACAAAACAATTTTACGGTGTCGTCTATGCATGGCGACATGCCGCAAAAGGAAAGAGAAGCCATCATGGCGGAATTTAGAGGTGGAACGACAAGAGTTTTGATCACCACAGACGTTTGGGCCAGAGGTATCGACGTCCAACAAGTCTCTCTGGTCATAAACTATGATTTGCCAAACAACAGAGAAAACTACATCCATAGAATCGGTCGTTCCGGGAGGTACGGAAGAAAAGGCGTGGCAATCACATTTTTGAAATCGGAGGACACGCAGGCGCTGAGAGATATCGAGCAATTTTACTCGACGCAAATCGATGAAATGCCCGTGAATGTAGCTGATTTGATTTAAATTAAAATAATGCGTACCTAGGTACCAAGTACGCGTGCCGTATCTTTTTCTTTCTTCAACTTCACAAGTGATTATTTTGCATGCTAGTTTTTTCTTTTGTTTTTTGGTGGAATTCTCTCTCTCTCTCAACAATTTACACGCACCATCCAAAAGAACAACAACAACGCATCACACCGACTAAATTGTATAGACATTGTTGCGTTATATAGTGCGTATAATATAAACGAAAGTATGGGTTCACACGTTGAAGTTGACGGTCTCCTCATCGAAGAGGACAGGGGAGACGTCCTCTCTCCGGAGGAGATTTCTGACTTAATCTCAAAGTACAGTGGACACGAAATCGTGAAGAATGTGCTAGAGTGTGCCTCTTTGGAGGAACTCAACGAGAAAGCCTCGATTGCGAACGATCGCTTACACAAACTCGAGAGCGAATCCATCAAAGAACACGCGAAAGAGTGCGATAACTTGGTGCATTTGCAGGAAAAGATTCAGAACTGCGACGAAACGCTCGCACACATCGAGAACGTTTTGTCAAACTTCCAAACGAATTTAGGGAAAATCAGTGGAGAAATATCAAATTTGCAAAGTTCTTCCAGCCACGTCACGCAAAGATTATTGGAGTGCAAAGAGACTGAGTTAGCACTCGGAGAATACGTAGAACAGCTGACGATATCGCCAGATTTAATCGCGAAAGTTTTATCCACAGAAGTTGGCGATGGCACGGAGTACATACAAGTCTGCAAAGCGCTTTCGGAAAAACTCATATTTAAGAGAGACGTGAAACGAAGAGGCGGCGAAGATGCGACGTACGCGGCGTTTACGGACATTGAATCAGAACTAGAACGATTACGAATTAAAGCTATTCAGAAAATACGCGATTTCTTCATCCAGAAGTTTCATTCGTTGAGGAAGCCTAAAACGAACATTCAGTTGTTGCAAACCAACGTCTTGAAAAAATATAAACCTCTCGTGGATTTCCTTCAAGTGCACGGTGCGGATATTTTTCGAGAAATTAGAGCATTGTACGTGGAAACTATGGGTAAAGTGTTAAAGATGGCGTTGCAAAATTACATTTCCGCGCTAAGCGTTCTTAAACTCGAATCAAGGTCTTCGTCGAAGAACAAGAGTGGTCAATGCATCGGCGACGTCGATACCTCGGCTTCGTCAGCCTCGGCTTCTTCCTCGCCTGCCACGCTATTGTCTGCATCGACATCTGGCAATAACGCTAATGCTAATGGTGATAGTGGTGGCGGAAGTAGCAGTCACTTCTTATCGTCGCTTGGACAAGGAAGTTCGACATTAACGAGAAACGATGGTAAAAAGATGCACACGAACTTCTCCCTAGGAAAGCGCGCAAATATTCTCGCGAATTTAGAAACGGCTGCGCCAATAATAGCGCACTCCAATTCTGGTTCTAAACTTTCCTGGGAAGTACTCTTTCGAAGCTCCCAAAAATTATTAGTCGACATGGCTACGTTTGAGTACTTGTTTTGCATAGATTTTTGGAAAGGCGACTCACAAATATTCCGCGACGTATTTGCGCAACCGTTACAAGTGATAGATGAATACGTGCAAAGTGAAATTAGTACGAATTTTGACGCCATCGGATTAGCACTAGCTATTTTGATCAACCGCGGTCACCAGAAATTAATGCAGAAAAGACGAATTCCATCCTTAGATTCGCACCTGGATAAGGTAAACATTATGCTGTGGCCCAAGTTTAAGACGGTTTTCGATGCGCACATCAAATCGGTCGTTTCGGCGAGCGAAAACGCGAAAAATCAAACGAAATTATTCGTCGATGATGTTTCCGCGCACTACGTCACGCGAAGGTACGCGGAGTTTACGGCATCCATGACGGTACTATCCAAGTTAGAGGGCGGGGATAACCAGTTGCGAAATAATTTAGAGCGTTTACGCAAAGCACAATACGATTTACTCGTAAAACTCAGTGAGCGGTTCACCACGCCGAAACGACGTTCGTGCTTCTTGTTGAATAACTACGATTTGATCCATCAGATTTTGGTCGCAGATGAAAACTTAGAACATGAACTCGGTTTCTTTGACGAACAGTTGATTATAGAGACGGATGCTTTCGTCCAGATTGAATTAGAAACGCATTTTGGCGACGCATTACTCCAAATTGAAAGTTTAGAATATGGGAAATCTTCGCCGGATGTAGCGGTCGAGCAGTCGATACAGATTTTAAAAAATTTCTCGGAACAGTGGAAACAACAAATTACAAAAATAAATAGCGAAATTGTGTCGCTCTTTTCCAACTATAATCGCGGCATGGACATTTTGCAGCGAACGTTGAGTTCATTACTGGTCAAATATACGGACGCGTGCGAGAAAACGAGTGCGAGTGGAGAAGAGGCGAAGAAAATCGTGGATGCGATTCGAGTGACCAACGCGGCATTTTTGTTTGAATGTAAACGATACGCACGCGCAAAATAATCAATTTGTAGAACGCTAAGCGCGTCAAAGAAATGAACGAAAACAAACAATAAGAGTCAAAACTAAATCTCTGTTTAGTAACTTTCTTTCTAGCATCTTATCTAGTTTTTAATATGGACCACGGAACGCCTCTATCGCCATCGCTTTCGTCGTATATACCCAAGTCTTCTTTCTGATTCATGTTTCTCAAAAGGTTCTCTCCAGTGATGACTTTTGTCGTGGCCACGATGAAATCGACGCCAGCCTCACTCGATTTTGACATCTGCCGTAAACAAGAAATCTCAGCGCTCGTAACGCCACCAATGAAACAAACTAATACGACTGGTTTCTTCTTATATCCAGATATATCTAACGATGACTTTTTATCCTTTGCTGAGCTAAATTTTTTCAAGAGCGAATGGTAATTTGCACTCGTTTGCACCGCGCCACCGTACTCGTTCAAGGATTGCCCGAGTTCGAATGACTCGCCACCGCGCAAATGCTTGAGCGTTTCTTCGTGGTGTTTCCAAGAGCCGCGAATGGCAAGTTGAACGAGTCGAATCGATAACGGAGCGTATCCCGAAGACGAGTACGCAAACGTGATATCGTTTGAAGATTCTTCGGATACCGAATCAACGACGAGTTTCATCGGTTTCTTGACGTTTTGATAAGCTAGTCGATTTGGATCCTCTGCCGATGACTCTTTGCCGTAAAATAAACCGGCTCTTTCTAAGACAATGGAGTTCAAGATGCCCACGGCCCCGTACGCATGCATCACGTCTGTTCTAATCGAGTCGAACTTCTTCTCTGGAAGACCGCCGTACGTTTGTGAAGCTAGACACGCCAATTTCATCGCCATCTCCCACGACTCGCCTCTGTAAATCATCTCCTCTATTTGACTTATCACTGCATCAATTGAACCTCCTTCGATGCAGTGTCTTTCCATTTCAAGTTTTTGCCTGAAAAAATACGACTTAGATTTATCTAATAAGGTTTTTGCCAACGTCGAGTGTAAGTCTAAACCGGCACCACCAATGTTTCCCTTTAATTTTCGAACGAAATCACCAATTTCGCTCACGTTTTGATCTTCTACTTTGCCCTCTTTCAATGCTTGATAATGCGCTTGCATTTCTGTCGACCGGTCGCGTAAAACGCTGCATGCTTTACCAAAATTTAAGTCTCGGATTTCTTTGAATAAAACATCGTTCGAGGATAATCGAGACTTAATAACCTTTGTTGGTGTTTTGCCTTCTCCTTCGTCTTCAGAGCTCGCGGCGTACTCTTCATCATCCCCAGATTTTAATTTAATCGTAACGACGCCATTTTTCATACCCAAGATCTCATCCGTCAAGCCTTCGTACGTGAGCTGCGTGCAGAAAGGTGTTATCGTGTCTACTTCTCTGTCGAGTAAAACGATTGCATCTACTAAACTTTCTTCAGCCTCTTCGCCCGGTTCGATCATATCTACTTCCCCTTCTACAATTGCTTCTCTTCTCAACCTCAACATAATTTCAGATACGTCCTTTGCTAATCGTCCTTTGCCTTTAACGAGCGGTACTAAACCAATGATATCGCGCTGAAGCTTGTGCAAAGCAGATGCGACGTAATAAGCAGGCATATTATGTCCTTCACATGCGATTTCTCGATACGCGCTTTCGTATTCCAACGTTAAAACATCCGGTTCAATCGGAAGGAAGTTTATATCGCATTGTCGCAACTTCACGATGTCTAGAATACCTAAATTATCCAAGAATTTCATGCAGAGTGATGTGACTCTCGGTACCATGCATACTGTCATCGTCGGTAAAGGTGCCACATCCGGATGTTCGTCAATGTCGAAACTGCACTTCTCGTCCGTCTGTTCTTGCTTTCTCACTTCTTTAATCAACTGTCTCCTTGCATCTCTCAAATTCAAAACGTGTTCAGCAATCGTCTTCATCATCTCATAACGCGGTCGACAAAAAAATACGACGTCATCTACGCTCGCATCGAGTTCCCCTCCTGGTTCTAAGTAATATAGTTGATCGATGCCGTGTTGTTTCAAAGTTGAAGTTTGAATGCACTGGTTGAGAACGCCGGAGACCTTCGGATCCATTATTAACGTTTTCTTTCTTCCTTTCAGTTTATTCACGACTTTCATGATGTTCCTCTTGTAAATCTCGCGCAACTTGGAGAAATCCACCGGCGACCCGGTTTGTGTCAGATCTGTGAATGGATTTTGCGTCGACATGAGGTAACCGTAACTTGTAGAAATAACGAATTTTCGCCAGTATTTTACTTCTCACAACACTTTCTCTTCGACCAAGAGAATCCCCTAAATTTTGATATGAAGAGAGGTATCAACACTATCGAGCGCGAGTAAGATGACAACTGATTCAGACGAAGAACACATCATTGAGGAGCTCTTAACACCCTTAGAGATATCAGAAACCTTCGTCGAAGAAGAAGATACTTTTGCACAAAAGCGCGCCGGGGAAAGTTCGTTTCTCGATTTCTCGTTAAAATCGCCCTTTGAAAAGCTCGTTTCTTCTTTCGAATACGCGTTTAACGACTGGTTATTCGCATCAAAATTTGAAGCGCTCGTACAAGATGAATCGTTGAAACGACCGAGCGAGTTTGGAGGGCCGTATCACGCGTCGGTGTCAAAAGAAATCGAACATAAGATGCATTTTAGGAGAAATTCGTACATGGTATCTTTGCACTTTGATTTCGAGGAGACGAAAATAAGAGGTACTGCAAGGAGCGATCGTAATACGAGCAGGAACTTGCAGAGATGGTTCAGATGCGATACATTTTTTGTTATTGAGCCCATGAGTTATAGCAAGAGGTTCGCCGACAACGACGAGGCGGCTACGATACGAAGCGCCGCTTCCGTAGCGTTGAATAATTTGACGAGTAATGATTTTCCAGTGTTCACACCTATCGATAGGTCTTCAAATAGGAATTCAATCGTCGGCATATCATTTTCGAAAGATATAGGTTCATCGTGTTTTTACGAATCAGATTCGATGGTTGGATTTACCAGTGAAAATGCATTCTGCGCACTTTCAAGCACAAGTAAAGTCGTTTTTTCCATTGCTCGAAACTTGATTCAGCTCGCCGCAGTCGTCCGAACGACGGTTTGTTATCGCATAATTATGGATGGTTCGAATTGTTCTATCAAAGACAATACAGGTATGCTCGAAGAAGTTTCGGATGAAGATGACATAGAACGCGATATTGTTATCGAAGAGACGTCTCCACATCCTTCTCCTTCTTGGGACGAGGATCAAATTTGGGCGCGATGGGTAGCGCTAACGGATCCCTTCGATAGCATTGAATTAGACTGTTTCTTTGAACGTGATATAGAGCTTAACAATACCAATTTAGAAGGAGAATTTATCGAAGATGGTTTAGAAAACGCAGATATGTACACGATTAGATCGATACCTAATGGCGTCCTCATCGGTGGCATCGCCGCGCTTTCGGGATCGCCGCCTATGGATTTTTCACAAATTTCGGGGACTCAATCATCACATGATTTTGGCTTAGCAGAGCTATTACACATATGTTCGAGTGAAATTTATTTAAACCGCGGTGAGAACAACGACCTGTATGTTTCGGCGAGCGCGGATGAGATTGCATCCGATGAGTGGTGGACCGATCGATTACGCGCACAACCACCGCACACACCACCAGAAGCTGTCTTGGACGATTTTCTGCTAGACATATTCGAGGACTTTAGTAATTCAGATGATGAGTTTCCCGAAGGTAATACGATTGTGGGCATACCTAAAACAGCGAAAGGGTGTAATTCGCTTCTCTCGAGAGTGTCCGTACACGCAATGAAGCTAAAAAGCGCGCGCGCGATTGCTGAATTATGGAGAAAGTTTACGAAAGAGTTGCGATACAAACATTGGGAACGTGGTGAACCTTTGCCAAGAATGTCAGGACATGGAATAGAAGCGATCGAGGTCGATCACTCTGCATGTCTTTTGGAGCAACAACTACAATTGTTGAACGCATGCATACATCGCCGTCTTCGTTGTACCAAACCGGAATCATCTAAAGACGTCATCAAACGTGACCCGCTGAAGTTAAAGAAAAAAAATTCTGACGTTTCGAATGAAAGTAAACAGAATGCAAACGCAAGTGTATGGAAAACAGACGATGATTTGGATTTGAATGCGCTATTGAACGACGATATCTCTCTCACTGCGGTCGCCGCGGGCAATAAAGCATCGCAGAAAACAGAAGATACTTTTGAAGATGCAAGTGAAGTTATGCTCACAGAAGATTTTGGTGAAAAAAGAAAAGAATCAGATTTGAAAAGCCAGTTAGAGATGCGTTTAATAGGAGCTCCGCAAGTGCTCATTCGCGAGCCTGAAACGCAGCTATATCCTATTTATACAGAAGAAGAATGTGACGAACGTGTAACAGTAGCAAACAGCATGCTTACTTCTGACATGTGCGCGTTCAAGGCTGCAAATCCGCGAGCGCAGTTTGTTGATTTCGTGCGTTGGCATTCACCTCGCGATTTCGTTGACGGGAAATTATCAGAACGCATGTCCAAGCCAGGAAACACGTGGGAAACTATGTTCAAAGACGCAGAGCCTATCGCCGCTAAAGATCAAAAACTGCTATTCGATCCAATTACCGAAGGTGAGCGCGTGTTGCATTTGCTAGAAACGGCCAAATTTGATACCATATTACGTTACCTGTGCGCACTTGGTGCAAACACGGCGTTTTGTATTTATGCAGAGTCGTGTGTGAAGAATTTGCGCTGCGCGGGATCGATGCATCCGCTCTTAGATGAGAAGCTTCAAAGATGTCGTGACATTTGTGCATCCGTTTTCTACAACGTTAATGAAGCGAAACAAGAAGATTTTGCTCAGGCTGCATATGAGATACAACTCATTGAGAGAACAGCGGCTCGAGCGGCATCTTTGCGAAAACAGATTGGCGAGAAATGCGAATTAAATTTTATCATTGAGCGTCTCTGGATTGATTCGGTGAAACGTGAATACGAGAGCGAAGCGAGACGTGTAGTAGGATTGGATGAGAAAGAGGAAGGTGGTGGAGCATTTACTGCTGTAAACGGAGTGTGTTCTGTATCGAACGACGAAGAACGTCGAATAGTATTAGAAAACATAGGAGCAAAAAGGAAGATTGCGTGCGAGTACGAAGTCGAGGAGAAGGATGGAGTGAATAGATTACACGCAAGCACGTCAGCTCGTTTCACGCGTATCAGTTCCGTTTCGTGTTGACGGTGAAGCACTCTTTTTTTTCGAAAGCAGAGAGAGACGAAACTTTCTGAACGGCATTTTCGTCATCTTCAATTGGTTCCGCAGTATGTGTATTAGATTGCAAGGTAACTGTCTTCAATTAAATAACCACATTTGTGGGCTTGCCGCTCGCAAATATCTTTTGTATAGCCCCGGCTCTCACGAGCAACTTGCCTTCTTTGCCCCCGCCAGCTAATCCTTTATACATAAACCTCACGTTTTGCGAGTTCCTGACCCCTACTAACCGTCTACGCGCTTCCTTTTCTTTACTGGCCCGCGTTCCAGAACTTTTCCAATCGCCGACGTGATGCTTAAAATTACAAGTATATAAACCAGCTTGATATTCGTAATACCACGTGCGCAACGAGTACTCGTACTCAAAATGGATACCGGGATCTCCCGCGCATGAAAACAAAAGCATAAACATCCCAGTCCGCATAAACACGTCTCGTTGATAAAATAGTGGTCCGGCGACTAATTTGTAAGCAAACATGAAAGGCACGTTTGCTTTCTTATCCGTGGTTGGAATCTTACCGCGTCCTAAACCATAGTTCCCACCCGGGAAGCCCCCTCTTGCCCGATATCCGCTGAGAAACGTGAGTTTTGGATGGCTTTCGAACAGCGCCAATGCTTGTGTTAACCATTTCGTACCCGTGGGGACATCGTCGTCTTGCAAAGTGACGAGCATGTTCGAATTTGCGAAAAGCGACGCGCGGTTGTATGCTCGAATTTCGTGATTGTTGTGCATGTATATCAAAAAATCACCGGGTCTGTCGAGTTGCTTTCGCCACAACCAGTGGTCGGACTCTGAATCATTGATGATAATTACTTCAACCTTTTCAGGAACCAATCGAACGCCTTTGATTATTTCGTTTATGTTCTTTGGTCTTTTGTAATACTGTATCATTAATGCTGCGTCCGCGTCGTCGATTTCCTTGCAGTTTTCAACCGTCCACGCATCTTCAGGTTCCGCTAACGGTCTACACTTGCCTTGTATGGGCGCGTAATCGAACCATAAATTCGCCGCCGTTTCATCTTCTTCACCACTTGGAAACGGAACAACGGGCAAATCATTGCCGTCAACACTCGAGGCACCCTTGACGCGTCTCGCGATTGTCTCTATATCTGTAGACGATAAAACGTCGTTGGTTAAAGTCTCGCTGCACGATACTTCTTCCTTCGTATCTTTGTCTGTGGGTAGCAACGCCGTTTCGTAGCCGGCGAGCCACGCTCTGGCAGCAAGCTCCTCCACGACGTTCCCTTGACATGCACCTTTTTTCGGACACATAGTCCGAGCAAAACGGCCAAGGTTTACAAATGCTTGTCTTCGAACGACAACGGGTGCATCCGAGGATAAACCAGGCGTGAACGTGGCCCCCAATCTCTCCATACTGCTACCGTCACTTCTTTGAGTTACTCCATCTTCTCTTTCCTCCTCGTCTTCCTCATCCTCTTCGTCCATCTCTTCGAGAAGGTTACGCTTTCGACCAAACCAACTACCACTAGATGATTTCTTGTCGGATGAAGCCATTAACTTTCCGTATGCTCTCCCTCCGACTAATACCATACTTTTACGCTCCTCCATTAAAGAAATGGCGTTTGCGACCCAATCTGGCGTCGCCGCGTGGAGCGAATGACCAGTTGTCAATACAACATACTTCGCCGCGTGCGCCATGGTAGCACCTCTGTTCCAACTTCGCGCGCGTCCCAGAACAGACGAACTGTATACGAGATAATGGTTATCACCTTTGAGAGTGTTTGTCCAAATCTCTGCATGTCGTTTCTCGTCGTGTGCTTTTTCGCCGAGCGAGTGTAAAAGCCCGCCGCCCGAAGGCTTTCCTGGCGCTTCATCTTCGATGATTACAATTAACTCCTTCTCTTCCATTGCTCTCTCGTCGTTCCCTCCGACTACTGCTTTTAACTCTGTCACAAATTCATTGGTATCATGCAGTGGATCTACGACTACGTATCCGACTTCGACTTCGTCCTTATATTTTCGTAATTTTTCGCATCCGAGTGGTGGTTTTGGCGTACGTTGAATCGACGAGTTCGAGACGTGAAAGCCAGGTTTCTCTCTCGGTTGCCATCTATATGTCAAGCATCCTTCCACATCAAGCGCTGTGACATGAAGTATCGTGCTGCTAAACGCGTTCACAAGGAAAGCACAGACGAAGGTGAGAATGATTATCTTTGTTCTCGGCAACATATCACTTCACCAAAAACGTGCTTTTATTCACGACGCGAATACACTCCTATGTCCCTAATCGTCTAACTTTTGTGCGTGCGTGGAAAAATATTGTACCCAAGGTACTACCTAGGTAGGTATACGATGCTGATGCTCTTATTTTGATCTCGCCCAGGCGTGTACGAATGCGCTGTTTTTTTGTCGTTTGGTGTGAAATGTTAAATTTTCAAGGCAATTAGCCGTCACTTTTTTACAATAAGAAACATGAAACATTAACTTCACGCATTCATTAACTTCACGCGGAACGAAATGAACGCGCCTGACGAGAAAAACGGCGCGTCTTTTCTGTCGTCGTCGATGGACGATGTAGAGTACCCTGCGGGAGGAGATTTCTTCTTCTCGAAAATCGTGGTGCCAAAAGAAATGGATTCTGTCGCGAAACGCGCGGAAACCTTAGTGTGCGAGAAATATCTCTTCTCGGTCGACGTAAAGAAAGAAGAAAACGTCGAAGATGATGGAACACGTGCAGAACAACTATTCGAAGCTTTGGTGGCTAAAAACGACGAACTGTGCGACAAAATAGACCAACACATCATGCGTGCACGAGGCGATGTGGCGGCGAATAACGAAAAGTTCGCGCAGCATACTAAGAATGATGCAACGACAAAAAACGACACACGTGAGAAAAAGAATAATAGTATCGCGATGTTTCGCGGAGGTGGCACGTCCATTTTGCGCCCTCAAGATGCGTTCAAAGATGTCGTGGATAACCGCATAGAAACAGATTTGAATTTCGTGCTTCCTCCACCTCGTGGCAAAGTAAGCGCGTCTACGTCGGCGACATCAAAACATCCGTTAGCTTCGGTTTTACTCGATTTCTTTAAATACAATTCGATGGAAGGTTGCGTTAATACTAAGAATCGTGGGGAAAACGACCATGCCGCTATAAAATTATGGGAATTAAGATGTTCAGATCCGATTTTGCCACCCCCTATGAATGAGGATAACCCAGCTACGTTTGTAGATAACGAAAAAGGTTTGGAGGAACTCGAAGAAGTGCTCTCAAAGGCGTCAATCTTTGCGGTTGATTTAGAGCATCACTCTTATCGAAGCTATAGAGGTTTCACGTGTCTCATGCAAATATCAACGCGCGAACAGGACTTTGTCGTGGACGCTTTAAAGCTCCGTCATTTGATTGGTTCGAAGCTCGGTCGTCACTTTGAAAACGAAGAAAAGTTGAAGGTATTCCACGGTGCGAACTCGGACGTGATATGGCTACAAAGAGATTTCGGTATATATGTGGTGAACATGTTCGATACCGGACAAGCCGCGCGCGTTTTAGAACTTCCGTCTTTCGGATTGGCGTATCTTCTAAAACAGTACTGTGGGATTAAAGCAGAAAAGAAATATCAACTCGCAGATTGGCGTATCAGGCCTTTAAGTAGTGAAATGATAAACTATGCACGGAGCGATACTCACTCGTTGTTGTATGTGCACGATCGATTGAAACAAGAACTGTATGCGAAAGGTGGCGTTGAATGCATTCAAATGGTATTTTTGAAATCTAGAGACGTTTGCCTATTGACGTATGAACCACAAGTTATTACGGAACTCTCCTATTATGAAGACTTGTTCAAATCTGCAAACGCGAGTAGCAGTGGTGGAGGTGGTAATATCAACGCTGGAAATGTGAATACCTTATCTCGGTCGGCGCAGCAGGCGCAACTTTCGCAAGAAATCTTGAAATCTCCCGTTGCGCAAGCTATCATGGAAGCGTTATTCAAGTGGAGAGACGATTGCGCGCGAGTTAACGACGAGAGCTTAGGATTTGTAATGCCTCGTCATTTGATGCTTCGATTGGCAACGGGACAACCGAAAACGCCGCGCGATGTGTTGTCGACGGCGCGATGTGAGTCGTCACTTGTGACGAAATTTAGTCACGTCATCGCTGATATCATCAAAAGCGCCGTTGAAAGAGGATCTCCACTAAATGCTCCACCCTCCGCTGGTGAACTTTATCGTAGAGAACACGAAGCGGCTATGTTGTTAGAGAAAGAAAAGGATGAAAAGAAAGGCTTTAAAAAGAATACCGATGCTGCAGCGGTGGAAGCAAACGATAAGCAAACGAGTAATATGAAGAGGAAACCAAAGAAAAAAGCGGGAGGGATGATGAAAATGATGATGATGTCGTCTTCCGACGAAGAAAATGATGATGATAACGTAGTTCACGCGCAAGCAGCAAAAGAAACGACGGATCGCATCAACGCGGAGTTAGTAAACAACGGAAAAAACATGTTTCCTACGTACCATTCAATCGCGTTATCTGGCGATGCAAGTGACGGAGGACTGAATGGTGTCGGAATGGAGAGAAAAGGTGCGCATAAAGGCAAGAAACGGAAGTCTAAGGATATTTTATTCGAAAGCGTCGCATTGCAAAATAAAGACAAATCGGAGCGCATAGAAATTGCCGATGGCATATTTTTACCGGCACCGATACGCAAGAAAACGACCCAAAAGCTAGGTTTCGGACTTACGCACGACGGTGAGCGCATCAACGACGAAGATGACGACGAGGATGACAATAAAGACATGAGCATCAAAGATGAAGCAATGAAAGCGAGGGCGGATTTACGTGAGCGTCAAAAGAAGGCAATGATGGTGTCAAGTGGAGGTGGCTTTAGCTTGAACGGTGATTCCGATGCAGATTCCGATGCAGAAGAGGAAGAGCGTATACAGATAGAAAAAGAAAAGCAGGCGGACTTCAAAAGACTGACGAAAGGAGGAAAGTCGCACGAAGAAATAGTTCAACAAACTGAGAAATTACTCGGAATTAAGTCCATGCACGCGGAAATAATGAAAGGTCCAGATATGTTGAAGAAAATAACGGAGAAGAAACGACTTGACGCGATAAAGGGTAAGAAAGGATTCAACGGCCGAGAATGGATTGAGCCGTTCGGGAAAACAAATTTGAAGTCTAGAGCCTTCCCGCGAGCTGGAAACAAACAACAGAGTTTTAAATAGTATTTGTTTGTTTTTTGAAATAGCAATCTAAACGTCCCTTTGTCATAAATAAAACGCGCTTTTACACGCGCACGCGCATCAAGCACACGCACGAGATCACATCTGTCGACGATGCCGAAGAAAAGAAAAAGCCGCGAGAATGTGGAAGCACGACCAACAACCAAGCGGGTAAAGAGCGAACGTAACAGATTATTGTGGCGACTCGTGACGGATCATCCCGATATATTTGATACGCACGTCGTGCCGAAGCTGAATGGGAACGACGTGAAGTTCTTTTACGACGTCAATA
>MDSZ01050297.1_pt1 | contig 24112 bp, 16 predicted proteins | sample 811201 | NCBI WGS metagenome assembly MDSZ01 (sample SAMN05326647, study PRJNA326480) | marine metagenome | isolation source: seawater | place: Indian Ocean: North | collected 2010
CCATTATAATCAAGGCTCATCATCAAGTCATTGTGAGGCTTGATTATACGGCGCAAGTCTTTCTTTAGCGTAAGGATCGGAAATGATTCTGGATGCGTTGTAAGCCGCCCTGTGATTGTTCCAAACATGTTGTAATCAATGCGTCTAAAGTTTTTCATTAGCTCTTGAATTTTTTGTCGGTTCATGGAAGAGTAAAACAAATGCTTACAGTCTTCGCTATTAAGATTAAGCTTTTGATAGCGAATCTTGTGAAGTAGCTTATATACCTCGTCAAGATGTTCATAATTGTCTGGCTTGTCAAATGTTTCAAACACGTGCTCAGTGATTTTATTTTTAATCTCGCAGAACTGCGTAAGGAAGTCGTGAGGAATTAAATCAAAAACACAATGATCGGCCATGTTAACCTTTGCAATCTTAAAAGATTTTAAATATGCCTTCATTTTTTTTTGAGTAGCCTGAAGTTCATTGCATAAATCTTCTGGGCAGCATTCGGTAATATTACGCCCTCCAGCACGTATCCAGGCGTACTCCACCGATGGGTCAGTGATAGATGCACTGTATCGCCACGTTTTTGTTAAATTTGTTGGAAAATTATCAAACGATAGCTTGCCGTCTACATAAATTCCAATACATTCCGATTTATCATCAAGAGCTTGAAAAATCATTGGAAGCCTTTCTGTTGAATTTTTCAAAAGGATTACGACGAATAGTATCGCCAATATCGTCCACCGGTAGAGGACCAGAGTCCACCCCATCAATTTTCTTAGATTGATATCCTCCTGCAAGAAGATTGGATTCTTGGTATTGTTGTTGTCTATTCTCCAACATTCTCTCCTCTTCGTATTCCTGTCTAGCTTTGATTGCTTTATTAATATAACTTGCTGAGCCTCTATAGTCAAATGTTTTATTGATTATAAATTCAAAATAATACAGACAACGGTTTAAATTATTGCCGCCTGCCACCTTGGTACCGCCAGGTTTATAAAATGACAACAAATCTGCAATTAGCGTTTCTTGTTCATAACTTGTAAATTTTGCCTCTTCTTCTAAAAACCTCATTTTAAAATAAATTTCTAAAAAATATTCTTCAGGAAACGCCTCCTCAAACCCAAAAGGATCATATTCTGAGCTTAATTCATAAGTTGAGACAGAGCCATTTATATTACAAAAACTTTCTTTTCTGACCATTCCAAGTCTAGCAAGATTATATAAGTTTAAAAGTTGAAACTTGAATGATTTATAATACCTTTCATGTGTTAAGCTGTACAGTCTATTAAATATTGTTCCGGGATTTGATCCTACAACCCTGTATGGACGACCATACAATCTCAAAAATTCTGGGTTTCCTATATCAGCAACTATCCGCCAAGGGATATCTTGATCAATTATAAACCCATAAGAACTGCAGGTCTTAACAAAATAATTCCAATTTTTACTATTAATAAAGTGATTTATTTTTGACTGATCATCAGAATACGACAAATCTGCTATTTCAAGAGCCAGTCCGCTAGATAATTGCGAACAATATCCACTTTTTACAAATCCTGTTTTTGTAAACGGAAAAGAACGTAATGATTTTTGTAATCTTGGAAACAATCTGTCAACAAATTGTTGAAATGTTACAAATGGAAATAAATTTATATCCTCCTGCATTGATTTTACTATTGAATTTGAATAAACGTCAAAATATTCAGAATATTTCAAATGCGGATCTTGATAAGATTTATATATTTTTAAATTTGATAAATATTTTTCATTAGATGAAATTTTTCCTGTTGCAACAGCTTTTTCAAACTGAATCGCCATTTGAGTAAATGCATCCATTACAAAATTTATCGCTCTCTGGGTACTGGATTTGTTACTAGTTGCTGAATAACTGGGGGATGCTGTTTTCAAGCTAGATTTTAAAATTGTTATTGGTGTATAATTTTGATTAACTTTACCATATAAAATTTTTTCTACAAAATCAAAGTCCACTAAATTTTTGCCAACGTATTCTCTGTGTTCCTCTAATACGCCATTATAAATCATTTTTTTATAAAATACCATATGAGCGCGTTCATGATTGTCTTTAATAAATTTCATTTTAATACTTCCTAAAACTATACAGCATAACCCTCTAAGCCTACAATGGATTCTATACTAAACCCTTTTCTTGGGGTACCGCCTAAACCACCAGAGTCCTCCTGACGATGGGCGCGCCAAGTCCCACAATTTGTTGACTCGCCTCCATTATCATCATCGGTAGCGGCCATTTGAACACTGCCGCAAGCATTGTGAGTGTCATCATCTGGATCGTGGCCAATTTTATTAACCCATTTCGCTACAATTTTCGTTGTAGCTTCGCCAGACCCAATTGAATGCTCTGACGATAAGATAATATAATAACCACCTATGCCATATTCGGTTAAATTTGAGTCATCACAAGGGACTAGATTTGATGTCGGATCAAAACTTCTTGGATCTACAAAAATATAATTACCTGGAAAAGTTCTAACATTTAAGTAGGTGTCTATTTTGACATCGTATTGAACAAGAAGCTGTTTAAGTCCATCGTAGCCTGATTGTTCAAATCTAACTTCGGCTAATCCTGGAGTTTGCGTTTTTTGAAGCTGTATCTTTTTTATAAGTCCTCGGTCTTTTCCTAGAGCATAATGAAAAATACCTCTTTCTTCATCAAATTCTTGGTCTCCGGTCATAAATTCTGCCGGTTGAGATCTTCCAATATAAAAAATTAAATAATTACATTCTTGCGTTGCGCCGGTAGATGGTGATCCTCCCGGAAGCCTGCGGGGGCCAGAAATTTGCAATAAAGGCGCATCCTCAAGATCAACATCGGCCATTCTTAATCTTCCATCATAAATAGTCTCTTCTGGCCAGGAATCAACGATATCGTGCCCGCGAAAAGAGTTCCCATATCTACCAAGATGATACTTGCAATAATCAGTTATTTCATCCATATAATCAGAGTAACCGCCCAAACTTAGGAAACGTGTCTTATAAGACGAAATGCTGCATTGATTTAACGTTGATCGTTGGGTAACCGGAACATTCCAACATGTATCATCGTTCAAAAATGTTCTAACTAGCTTATTTAAGAAATCGTTTAAAAATCTTGTTAAAGAATAGCTATTCTCTTCTTTACTAGATAATTTATCTGTCAAAAATTCAACAAAAAACTTAACTGATATCGGTAAATCTCCAATGTTTACATACTTGGTCTGTTGTGATGTTCCAAGCTCATGTAATTCAATTGGACCCAAGACCAATCTAAAATTTGGAAAATTTGATTTAAAATCTCTTAACAATTGAGCTTTTCTAAGTCTTTCGCACTCGTTTAGCTGTAGTTCAAACTCATATGGTTCGTTAGCATATCTATCAGGCGGATCTACAACATTATCAATTAATTCATCCATACTGTGTTCAATTCCTTGCAAGATATTATCAATTAAATCACTAACATAAAAATATGATACGTACTCTTGATTAGGATTTGTAACAGTCAAAGCTTGAGCAACAGATCCCAAATTAGTATTAGCTTCATCCGAAGTAAATCTGCTAATAGCTGTAGAAATGCTAGTCTGCAAATCACTAGGAAATGTATTATTAGTTGGAATAAAATCTGGGGTATTTGAATGAAATGGTCCCCGTCTCATATAATCTTCCATGTCATCAGCATCCATTCGTATGTTGTATATTTGTCGTCTTGTTACCATGTCTTGAACTAACTGTGAAATATTTGCTCTTGTTTCGTCATCTTTCAATTCTTGATAGCTAGATTTTATATTATTTAATTGTTCAGAGCTACAAACTCCTCTATAGTACTCATACGATAGCCTTCGTAAAACTTGAGAAGTAAGAGTATCAGTGTTTGTAAAAATAGAAAACTGCTCTTGATCATAAAAATCTTCTGCATATGCAAGATAATCAATACTTAAAACAACACGACCCTCGTCATCAATTTGAAAATTGTGCACTGTAGGTGTTAAGTTAAGTGTGACATACGAATCATACAATGCATCTCTGACGCCAAAGGACATGTGATCTGTGTTGCCGTTAGGAACAGCCCATCCTACAACTGCTTTTAAACGAAAATTTAATTTTGCACGATCCACATTTTCTTCCTCTGCTGTTGTGCTTCCGTCACAACCTCGGCCTTCATCTTCCCTGCCGCCAGTTTTAAGCGCCAAATCAACATATCTAAATCCGCCCGATTCATTTTGTTCTCTCAATAATTCTTGAAAACTAGAGGCAAAAATTTTCAAGGTCGCTTTAATACTTTTATTAACGGCAAAAAAGTTACTACCCTCATATTTTACATCAAAACTTTGTAAACCAACGCCAAAGCTACGTTTATTTAAATTTTGTGTAAGACTTGAAACTTCTTGAGGTGTCGCATATGAATCAAATATAATTTCTTGTTGGGCTTGACGCTCACCAACCGTCTCAACTTTGTAAAACCTCATTGTTGGCACAAGCGTTGATATATCTTTTGTTTGTGCGTCAAAAAGCTCTCTTTGATTAGGATTCTGGGTAAGCCTATTTATAAAGGCATATGGATCTCCGTCAACAAGCAAACAAGCGTTTGAGCTTCTAAAATATCCTCTGTATGTTTCATCTATGTCGTCTGAACTAACAGTTTCGTAGGGTAGTTTTTTTGGACGCCACGGTGTCTGTGCAGCTGTAGAACTGGCGCCACCCACAGCGCTAAGGCCAATATATTCTCCACCTCTTCTAAAAACGTTTTTTCCGGGTCTTTCAATGCTAGATTGCTTGTGTCGCGCGAGATGATCACATGCTGCTAATAAAAAACATTGTTCTTTGAAAAGTTGTCTTCTTTGGTAATCAGCAGTTAGCATTGATGGAGACCCTTCTTCAACTGCCTCCATTTCAGCCAGCATGCGCTGGGCTAATCCTTGTTCAGCGGGGGTGCCTCCTTGTAGTCGTTCTATTTCCTCTGCGTATCTTACAAGAACCTCTTCTTTAGCACACCATATTTTTGCAGCTGCGGAAACTATTGCTTTAGTAGCTTCAATCATCTCCACATATGCTTCTTTTGCTAAACGCCAGCGGTCGTGACCTAAATCAAACTCGCTAGCATTGGTCAAATTTCGAGGTTGCGGCTTGCTGTTTAGGCGCCTAATCGCAGCCCCGGAGTTGAGACCCACAACACCACGTCTGGTTGGCGAGTCGGCGGTTCGGACACAATCCTGATCGTTGTTCGCAATATACCAATTCAGTATTGATTGAACTTGCGGCTCTTCCACTCCCGCTACATCATAGTTCTGGACAGCGTTCCAAGCAAGCAGGTATTCACTGTGCCAGCCGCCACCTTCTTCAAAATACGAAGAATCAATTCCTAAAGCTGAGTAGCTGTAATGGCCCATGCCTATACCTTCCGAGCCGCAATTGGCATATAATTCACTCACATGCATATTTCGCCAAAATGAATTTGGGTACCCGCTATAATAGCCGCCTTGGCGGGTGTCAGAAAATAACATGTTAAACCTCATAAGATTCATTCTATCTCCGATCATCCATGCGCCTGCGGCTGTCCCACCAGGAGGGGTATAAAAATCCTCTCCAGTTAAATCTGGACCGGTCACAAGGTCTTCAGTTTCAGTGTTAGGTCTCTTATAAACTGTATGAAACAAGTTTTTCCACGTGTGTGAATTACCATCCATTGAAGGATCAGCGTTACTCATTGAATCATATCCAAAACTATTATAATACTTTATAAGTGTGTCTATCCAACTATGATTCGCTAAAACATCAAATGCCTGATCTGAAACCTGCTCAAAAGGACTTAAATCTGTAGGGCTGGCACGGGATGAGCTATCTGCATCTAAATTATCAAAAATTGATGAGCCGCCATCTGCCGTTATCTCTTCTAAGCCAAATAAGGTGCTAAAACCATTGTCCGTGCACTGTTCTTTATAAGCGTACCAAAATTCCCCCATGCAACCATTCGGCGCTGTAATCCAACCAGAATTTCCAGAACAATCGCCATTTGCCGGATAAGTTGTATTAAAACTTGTGTACTCTGAATCCATGTTTTCATAATTATAAAAACCTTTACTGTTGTGACAAAGAAGACTATTATAAGCAAACATAGGATACGAAGTTGTACCATTTTTACAATAATTAAATTGTTGCCAAAGTTGATTATCACTTTCCGTTATCCCCCCCGTGCACATTGTTACCTCTGTGGATATCATAAGGTTCATAGCTTCAACAAATGAATCTCTTTTTGATCTGAGAGTTGTCAATAAAGTTGGAAATTGTTGTTGCCATTCTTCAGCAGCGGTTTCTTTTTCAATTTGCGCCTGAGTTAATCTCGCCGCAGAAGCCTCTGCTGCATCTAAACCTTCGCCTGCCTCTTCAACATTAGTGCTACGATCTGCATCGTGTCTCCTACAATAACGTTCTTCATCGCCGGTAAATTCTGCTAATGGCATTATCCTACTCCTAATACCCCTAAAGCATCTTGTAAGTTAATTGGGATATCAATAAAATCTCCTGGCAATACATCTGCTTCCGTAGGAACTCCATTATACCATGCGATTACCCACCAAAATCTTGTATCTGAATAATATCTCTGCGCTAGCGTATAAAAACGATCACCGTATTTCCAAATGTGTCCTGTTGTTTGAATTGAGGCTCTTTCGGCAGCACTGGGATGTTTTAGTTGCGGGGTAGAATGGTGAATAAGCTCTTTGACTCCTCTTCTTTCTTTTAACGATTTATAAAAAGGAGAATCATTAAGCATATTTCTAGAATTGTTGTATCTTGACATCTTTATCTCCGTTTACTCTGAATCTGCCCAAGTTTGTATAGCTTCTAAATACTCATGATCTGATTCATAATCAAAACGATAAACATCGCCAGTAGAATAGCCAGACCTGAGCGAATGTCTTCCCATACCTGCTGCAGCGCGAGATATTATTCTTGCATCGCGGCGGCCATAACCATCTGCTCTTAATGTTGCAGCACCTTGTCTGACTACGGTTCTCCTAACGCCAAGACTACCAAACACGCGACTGGCTTGTGCTACTTCATTCGCTAATCTTATTTGATTGGCCTCTCTTTCGTCTGCCTCATCTTCTGCGTTTTGCTCAGCTATTAATTGATTATATCGCTCGCGATTATTATTATCAATTTGCGAAGCTAAGGCAACTTGGCCACTAGAGCGTGAAGCGTCCATATCAAGCCCGTATGGACCGCCTTTATAGTTGCGCTCTGTGCCATTCCAACCACGTGGAACTTCGTGAATTACTTTAAAATCTATTGAAATGTCAATAAACTTAGGCAAAATTGTATTGACACCCATTTCTAAAATACCAGCGTCAGTTTTTTCCAAGTTGTGATTTATGCTCAAAGAAGTAATAACGCCTAATTGTCCTCGGGAGGGGTTAGAATTGTGGCCAGATTGTAAATTATTGAACGTAAATCCGCCGTTTGCGCTGCTATCTTCACCACTAACAAGGTCATACATTGCTCTTTGACTAGCCAGCAAGTTCATAACTTTTAATCTAATCATTGGAGATTGCGCAAGAGTTTGTGCTTGACCAATAGAGGTATAATTAGGGTACATCATATCACTCAGTAGTCCAACCTTTGCTAAATTTTCAAAAGCCTCGCTTTCAGACGCAGCAGGAATATTTAAGTTTAACGTAATAGATCTACCAGTGCTTTTAAAACTATAAATGGGATCAATTCTACCAAAAACATGCTCATTAGCCCAATCACAACTATATGTTTCATTAAAAGCGGTCACAAAAGCTTTAAATTGTACATATTCTTGACTAGGAACGTGTTGGATAGATACCCAGAATTGTTTATCATTGGCATAAGCATCAGAACCATCTGCGTAATAAGGTCTATATCCCGTAATTCTATTATTAAGTGTTTCTGTGGATACAACCTCCCCAGCCTCGTTTAAAACTTCTCGCTCAAGATCTTGAACCTCACCAGTGGTAGCTGGATTGTCGTATCTTGTGGAGTTAAACGGCAAAGCATTTTGCCCTCTAAGATTTACTCTATTAAATCCGTCTCCATAATCTGCCATTTATAGTTTCTCCTTTATCTTCTTCCTGTTGCAGCCTCGTAGCCTGCCCCATCAACAACTTCAATTACTGCTTCACCAAATTGTCTATCATTTACCTGAAGTGTTATTGGAATTGTAATTCTCTGTTTTGTTTGATTAGTTGCGCCGCCGCCACCGCCACCGCCACGGGCGCGAGTTTCTGCTGCGGGAGCGGTGCCGCCAGCTGGTCGCATAGCAACTCCATACCCAGCTGCCTCCGCTGCCTTAAGAGCCTCCTCAGATGCTTGCAGCATTTTTCTTAATGCAAAAAGTTTTATAATGCCCATTTGACCAATTGCTGAGGCAATTCTTTCAAAGCCGCTTGCCATTGGTCCAATGTCCGTTTGAGCTAACTCATTCATTGCTTGCAGCATCTGTTTCATAGGAATCATAATAATACCTAAAATAACTGCTAAAACACCCAGAGCGACTGCGGCAATTTTCATCATGGCTCCAAATGCGGTCATGCCAGCCAGCGCCAAAGGATTTGCTAACGCTATAAGAGCAAGGTTAAATGCTCCGAGCGCGAGTGACATCGCATATAACGCTGCCGCAAAAGCTAATAATGGACCTGCGCCTGCCTCTCCTATTGCCGCAACTAAAAGCGAGAAGCCATAGGCTGCTATAGCAACACCAAGCCCCACCAAAAGTATTGCAAAACCTAATCCCATCATTGCGGTTGCAAATCCTGCGGCAGGTACAGTGGCACCTAGCATCATCTGAGCTAAGAAATAAATACCAGCCCCCAACAAGACAAGAATAACAACTAAGGCTACCATTTCTCCGGCAGAGAGTCCCTTTAGAGATTGAGCTAGAAAACCAGCCCCTATTGCAGCCAAAGCAAAGCCCGCGCCAACCATAAGTACTGCTGCACCCATTGCTAAGAATACAGGCACCGCCCTCTTCATTGTTGCTAGCTGCCTTATTGAGGCTGTCTGAGCAAGATTTGTGGATACACTGGCGGCTCTTTCTGCAAGAGCTTTTGCATTTATAACAGCTGTAAGACCTATCATAAGTACTTTATAAGTTACAAGTATTCCTAAATAAACCGGCCAGTTTCTGATAAGGTGTCCTAAAATATCACCTATTGTCTTAAAAGGCTTTAAAAATAACTCTACATCCGCTTTTAATTTATTTATCGCATCATCGTTTTGCAAAAGATTATCTGTCCATTCATGCAGCTTGTCTAGCACTGGTAGTAAAGTGGGGGTCAGTTCTGCAATAATAGCTTTAAATTTGTCTGTTAACGTTGCTAGTTGTTGAGTGCGTTCAGCTTGGGCTTCATAATCAGCAGAAGTCATACCAACTTGGTCGCCAAGAGCGCTCATGTCTCCAGAAAGCATCAACGCTAAATCTCCAACATCACTAAGACCTAAAGCGTTTGCAAAGAATTGTCTTTGATAATAAGACATATCATCAAAAGATAAACCAGCATCTTCAATTGAGCCTCTTAGCATTTCAAATCTTGCAACAGGATCTGTTTCCGTCATCAAATCCATAGCATTGACAAAGTTACCACCCAAAGCAGCGTTTAATTGACCAGCTTGAGTTGCAGCGCCTTCAAAAGTATCAAATTTGTTTGTTATTTGCAGCAGCTTGCTCATTTCAAGACCAGTATTCTTAGAAGCTCTTGCTAAATCCTTAAATGCTTTTTCGCCATCAGCACCCAGCTTTGCTAATTCTGGTCCAATTTTTGCAAAATCTGCCGCCAATTGCGCTGGGGCGACCCCAAGGTCAACAGCTAAGGCTGAAATTTCACTTAAAGATCTTGCAGCTTCTTCAGCAGTCTGTCCCATCATTTTTGTAAACGTTTCTAAACTAGCAGATGCATCTTTAAGAGCAACACCTTGTCTTGCCAGCACCACCACCATGTCAGAAACCTCAGCGCGGGCTTCAGCCGAAATCATAGTAAATGAACTCATACCAGTGTATAATTCTGTAAATGCTTCGCGAGATTCTTTAAGACCTACAGTGTTTAATCTATTGCGTTCATAAAGATTTGACATCTCGCGGGCCATGGCAGCGCTAGCACCAGTAGCTCTTTTAAAAGTTGACTCTGCTTCATCCATCTCAAACAACAAGCCAATGATGTTATTAACAAAGGCTGAAACTATTCCAGTAGCAAGAGAGGAGATGAACGGAACTACACCTTTTACGCCAGCATTTAAAAAAGCTTTTCCAACCTCAGCAATTTTTTGAGCGTTAAAAAGTGGATGTTGTTGGTAAATCTGTAATGAGCCTGCAACTTCTTTTCCTATGTTTTTAAGAATGTTAAGACTTTTTTGTCTTTCGGCATTTGCTGTTTTAATTCTTTCAAGTTTTTCTTTTTCTGCTTTAACTATGTCTTGTAGTATCTGTAGCTCTTCTGCGGTGGCAGTGCCAGATTGTAATGCTTGAGCAAGTCTTTTTTCAGCAATTTTTACTTCTTGAGCTTGCACCTGTATGCGAACTTCTTCAGTTTGTTTTAATTGTAATAGCCTTTGTTGATAAACTTCTATTTTTCTAATGTCATCATCTGTGATTGTTCCTGATGGCATTGGGGGTGCGCCACCAGGGGCAGGCGTACCAGGGCCACCACCGCCACCACCGCCAGCAGCACCAGCCACACCAGCAGCAATACCCTCTTGGATAGCTCTTTTTATATCAGCAATATCGCTTGGATCTAAAGCCATAATTAATCACCACAAACACTAGAGTAAATAGTTTAATAAAAAAAAAGCAATGCGAACATAGCATTGCTTAAGACTTATAGCTACCGAGTGATGGAGGAGGCGTTGGTTGATTTTTAGAGGTTAATGTTTGAGAGTTGCTGCTTTTTCCTTTAGAGGCTTTTTCAGCTGCATCTCTTTCGGCATCCAATTGTTTAGAAAGCCTCTTAACAAACCAGTGCCTTAAACCAACTGGCAAATTATAAGATTCAATAAAGCTCCATCCACCGACGTATTTCAAGTAAAAAAATTGCTCATATACGTCTTCCATATATTCATCGGTCAGGCCAAAAAAAGTCTGCAGTGAGCGGCACCTCCATCCGCTCTTCGTGCCCGCAAGAATCACACTCAAAATGTCTTGTCATATCAACATCAGGAGAAGCTTGCTTATATGCTATTCTAAGATGGCGTGAATCCGTTGACGGAATGTTATTAACTGTGTAGTTAATAGCCTCTGCTGTGGAGTTACCATTCACTGCAACAATTAAATTTGCAAGCTGACGTGTTACTCCTCTTTCGTGTTGGTTTCTTGTTTTGCGATCAGACTCAATACCATCTAAAAGTCTTTTTTCTGCTTGACCAGTTAATAATGCAAAAGTTACCAACAAGCCAGTTCTTGGTAATTCAGTTGTGAAAGTGCCGTCTCCATTGTCGGTAGCTATGATATCACTTTCTTCAATTGTTGAATCTGAAACTGGAGTGTCGTTTAAGTCAAAGCAATATTTTTGTGTCTCGCCACAAGCTGGACACTGAACTGATGTATCATAAAGATTGCCATAGGCAGAAACCCTAGAAGCAATTATGATAGCATTTCTATCACCTACTAGCAAGTTAGTAGGATTAATTCTTTTATTAACAATGACACTAGATATCACTCTCTCCAAAGCGACACCTTTCTTTAAAAGAGATTTGGATGTTAACATATCCTCTTCTTTAGCAGTCATCTGCTTAATCTCAATGGTATCCTGTCCCTTTAACGGGTGTCCTTCAGGATAAAATCTACCCCTTGAGGGCAAATCAACAAATTCTGTAGGAACTACAAAGGAAAAGCCACCTGCGTCATCTTGTTGCAATGCGGCAGGAGCGGAAGTATCGGGGTTTTTTGTGCCTCCGACACGATCTCTATTTCTAGACAATATACACCTCTATGTTATTTGTATTATATATTATTTTTAGCCTTCCGTTAAGCCAAAAAATTCATTTCCACCGCCACCGGCAACAGCGACCGATTCATTGGCGGTTTCAACGCGAGCCCAGTCGTAACGAAGACCAACTGTCATTTCAGCAATATCATCGCTACCATACTCTAAGTCACCGTACTTGACTTCTGTGATGAAAGCATTCCAAAGGGTCCAAGTTTCAAGTGGTTCGCCATTGGAGTCTAACTGTGTGATAGTTACAGTACCCAAAGCACCAACAGCTTTTGCTTTTGAGATTGTGGAAAGCGAACTTGGATTTGCAGGAGGAGCATATCCAGCTTGAACAATAATATCTGAGAGAGTAGCAGTCATATCTGGTTCAACAGGGTCAACTAATGTAATAGAAACTTCTTCCCAGGTAACAGCACCCGGATAATGAAACTTATGATTCAAATAATTGTGCTCAGTAGTTTCAACTTTAAATGAGGGCTTTGCTGCAGTCTTTGCGTACCATAGCTGGGCGCCGCCCTGTGCGGCTTGAATTCCTTGAAATTCTACGATAAACCTAAACTTTCTTTTAGGATCATTAAGTGTTGTGTCTTCACCAAAATTTGTTGACCAGAATGGCATGATTTAATACTCCTCTTTATTTTAAATAGTATTGTGGGGGAAAATCCCTATTTTTAATCATCAAATGATGCACCTGTTGAAGCGATTACGAAGTCAATAGCAATGTACTCAATTGCCCTTGCTGGCTTAACCATAATCTTAGCATACAAGATATTTTGATCAATTAAATCAGGGGTCGTTGTAGACTCATCAAGAATCAACTTGTAATCTGTGATACCAAATCTTGTCTGAACATTCGCAAGGAATGGCTCAACAAGACCCTTAAAACGATTCCAAGTTGCTTGCACGTTCTGTTCAAATAGAACCTGTGTGGAGAGAATAGAGATTTGCTTCTTCATAAAGATAACCAATCTTCTAACATTAATTCTATCTAGAGCACTCTGGCGCTCCTGAAGTGTTTTTTGTCCGAAGACTACAATTCCTGTGGAAGGAAACGATGCAATCGGGTTAATGTTGTACTCATAAAGAGTATCTCTTTCTCTAGATGTTAGCCTTTCTGTAATACCTGTGATTGGAATTCCAGCGGCGCCTTCAGAAAGACCGCCTCTGTTGAAGCCTGCAGGTGCAAACCAAACTTCCGACCTACGTTGAGAACTGGCTAAAACACCCATCATAGCAACTGTTGGCGGAATCCAAACCAGCTTACCGTTGCCGGCATCTCTGGTTTGTACCCATGGATAGAATGCGGCGCCGTAAGACGAGTCAATTCTTCTGTCTCTCAGCGCTGTAGCAGCTGCTTGTGGGGTTGTACCAATTCTATCTGCCTTGCTACTGTTATATGCCTCGTGCGGAGGAATGTAAACATTAGCAAGATCAATTAGTGCCATGGCATCTGCGCGATCTTCGCAAACATCAATCATGTGACCGGTTAAGGCATCCAGTGTAAGTCCGGGAACAGTTAAAAGATTCATATCCAGCAGTTCAGGATCTGCAATTGTATCAATTGCTCTCTTGAGAGTGTAATACGCGTAATTAGTTGTTTCTGTCGCGCCCGCCATACCTGCATTGTAGTAGGGGTCTGGCACTGTAATGTCGTGACCATCGTGCCCTCCGAAGAAAGGAGCTGTAAAGCTGTTAATTCCTTGATTAAGAAGGTCAGCCGAGCCACTATCAGCAGTATAGGATGTTTCAAGGGCGCGCGAGCCAGAAGAGTAATAGTACCCATTGGTGATGGCATCATTAAACTCAATATCGTCTAGAGAGAAAACATAGGACCAAGGATCAATACCCGCGCCCCAACTAATAGTGGATGGGTCGTCTGCGATATCCGCTGTCAGCCTCCTGTGGAAGTCTCCAAGACCTAAAACGCCTCCTCTTGTGCTAGTTTGTGTTCTTGTGCTAGCCATACCAAAAGTTGCTTTTGTATAATCGGACAATCCACCATCGGAAGCCGAAACTCTAAGCGGTGCATGTGGGAACACTAACGAACCTGTTAAAACCCAAGCAAATGTAGTTGTACTGACGGCTCCGTGGCCACCCATGTCCTTTGCACCGAACAAAACAGACCCGGAAGAGCCGACACCTGTGCCATCGGGATATAAATCAGTCCCACCACTAACATAAGCTTGATTCCAAGCAACGCGACCAGAACCAGCACCGACGCTTGTCAGTGCGTCTGTGGTATAGAAAGACCTTGCAGATGTATATGTATCGGCAACGTAATGCGTTGAAAGACCAGCGATTGCCGAGAGACGCGGCGGTCCAAAGTATCCAAATGGAAGCATGCGAGCATCTGTTGCGCCGGCTGCGACATCAGCATTCATTTCAACTCTAACGTACTTAGACTGGTTGTCGTACTCGCCATATGTTTTAAGTCTGCGTGTTGACTCATCCCACTTAACATACTTGTCTCCAATTCTTCTCTCAATAAAATCGGGAGAAGTCGGATCCAAAGTTAAGTTGTCAAATCTTTCTAAAATAATTTGAGATGCGTCTGTATCGTTAATGTCTCGGATAAGAACCGAGAAGGTTCCGTAATCGCTAGACAAAGAAGTAGAAGCGCGAATTCTATCAATTGTAACTTTCGTATTTTTATGCAACCATTCGCCATGCTGACGACCAATCAAGCGGAACAATTTCTGCTGATTAAACGCAACGTAAGAAGCTGCAGTGCCCAAATCTTGACTAATAAACCAACCAGCAACAGCGTCTTGGAATCCCGAAGGTGTTCCAACACTTTGCATTTTAGCTGGACCAACAGAGAAAGACGAGCTACCGAGAGGTAACATAAACCCAAGCAGATCAGAAGTATCTAAAGACCCGCTCCATCTTAAATGTTGCTCGTATGTTTCACCTAGCCAATATTTCTTTTCAGAAGCGGCAGGATAGAAAGTCGATGCATCAGAGTTACCAAGCTGCGGATTAGTATTAAACATGTTTCTAATATAATGCTCAGAGCTATCGTCAAAATTAAACTTAATTTTTTCTATAGTTTGCGAATCGGAAGTTGATTCTTGTAGAATATAAGATATTGTAAAGTTTTTATCAGAATCTGTGCCAATAACAGCGCCATAAGATGCTGTGGAACTGAGTCCGGTGTCACCTCTGGTGCCAGGGCTCTCAGCGGTAGTGCCAAGACCACCGTAAAGAGAACCACTGAGCTTTAATGCGGCCTTTTCATCAACATAGAAAACAGCAGCTAAACTAGCTGTTCCAAGAATAGAAGTTGTTGCAGATGACGACGGTAAAACGAACAAGCCGTAAGCACCACCATTACTTACAGCGCCTTTAGCAGGAGTTGCTGCAGTAGCCCATCCAGAATAGCCAGAAGTCGCATCGGGACTTTGAGATCCAAGAAGCCTAACATAAGTAAGTGGAGCAACGTTTGCGTTTAAGAAAGCCTTTGCCGCATACGTACCATACATAGGGGACTGAAAATTTCCATCACGGTAAACATCACCGCCGCCAAGTCCAGGCACAGTGTCTCCAAATGCCTCTACATATTCATTGTAGGATGTAACCTTTACAGGTGTTAAAGCCATACCAGACGTGGAACGACCAATGACTACCGGACCGATGGCTTCGGCGGTTCGGGGAATAACGGAGTTATCAATTTCATTGATAAACACTCCAGGAGATACAAATTTAAAGCTTTTTACTGACATATGCTAATCCTCTTATAAAAAATCTCACAAATGATGCTGCAATCATACATTAAATAGTATTTTTAAATTCAAAAGGCTGTTCAGGAACTAATAAAAATTCATCTTTTACTTCAGGATGTTGCCAAACAGATTTGGCACCCCTGGAGGAGCTATGGATTCTTGTGGAAAGCTAACTTCAACAACATTTTCATCTAATCTTACAATTGGGCGATCATCAGACTCGCCCTCGCCAATTAAATAAGCCAATACCTTAATAGTGATCTCGCTTGTAAAGGTTCTTGTCTCCTCTCCTAAGCTTCCAACATTATTATTATGAGTAAACCCTTGATCTATAAATCCTTCATACACATGGCCATTTCTCTTCATTGTAAATGCGTTAATTTGACCAGTTCTAGTTATAAACGGAGTCATTAATTGATTAATTTGCTGTTGAAACTCGGTTCTAATTGTGATTTTGTATTCAGCTTCAATGTAGACTGGAATTGGTATGGACAGAGCTTGTATTACAACTTTTTTATTATTTCTAGGAAAAAACCTTTGTCTTTTTTGTCCAACATTATTTCTAGTAGCATTAACAACTGCTCTATCGCGGGTTTTATCTTGAACGATTTTTCTAGCTATTACAAGTCGGCCAGATCTTCCATCTTTTTTATCTGAGTATAAATGTGCCTGAAATGTGCCTTTTCTCGCAGGATCTTTCGTAATTCCTGTTCTTTCAACACTTATTAAAGGCAAAATTAACGCGCCGGCGTCATCTCTTAGTTCTTTGTCGTGCTTAACTTGAAATGCTCTTTCTGGCACCTGCCACAACACAGGAACCTCTTTAAATCCCGAATTTGTGGTTACATTTAAATTTAAGTCTTGCTTCATCCAAGACATAATTGCATAATCAACGCTTTCAATAGAAGAACCAAGCATACCAACCTCTTCCAATGTAAATTTGTTGGTATTCTCTGGCAACATTGCAAAATCAAAATTACTAGGTAGCATCAAATAGTCCTTTTCTTGCTCTCTTACATTGAGCTGATATTTCAAGCTCTTTATTTGCTTGGCCAAATAGTAATTTTGGCTCACTTAACTTAATTACCTCATAGTAATGATCACCATACAAAATAAAATCTCCTTCCCTGACAAATAAATCTTGATCTTCTACTAATCTACGTCTGTGAAAATGAACTTGAATTTGCCATGTTCTATCCACGCCAAATCCGTCCATATAGTCGGTTTCATCAGTCTGCCACTCAATCAAAGCGTACACTCTGACAGGGGGCAAGTATGTTTTCTCAACTGCTTCTCCATATAATTCATGAAATTGAGTGGTATTCAAATCAACAGAATAATATAGAATTTGCTGACCTATTACTTTCTCTATTAGCTCATCATTAACTTGTTTTACTAAATCTCTTTCTTTTTTACCAAGAAAAAGCGGCGGTGGCGGCAGTTCTAATTGTTTCCATTCATTTCCCATAATTTATTATCCCACAAAAATTGGCAATGGAGTGATTTTAGTCACGTTTGCAGATGCTTCAGCAAGTTCTTGGTCCTGCTTAGCAAGAGCAACATATTCTGTCTCTTTCAGTATTTCCATAAGCTTGTCTCTTAGCTGTGATTGTTCTTCTTTTGCTTGTGAAAGCAAATCTGCGTGATTTAATGTTACACTTTCTCCGGGAATTGGAATTGTAGTGAACTTACCACGAATTTGCCCAAGCATTTCTTTACACAGCGCCAATGCATACTTTCTAATCCACTGTTTTCCTATGGCATTAATCTTATCATATGGAATATTATCAAATGGCAGCGTATTAAGATTATTAATACCCTTGACGCCTGATCTATAGTCGTCATTTTCTTGCCATGGATCAGTATCAATATAAAATCTAAACCATATACGGTCTACTCCTGTGTAATCCCAATAAGTTGGGTCGGGATAGATTCGCAATCTGTTGTTAATTATCTCAAAAGAGTAATGTGATGTCCGAGTAAACAACGAATCTTCATACATAATAGCTTGCATTTTATTTTGCCATGCAGGAACTATTTCAAATGTTGAATCATCTGCATATTGTCCATAAGTTGAATAGTTTCCAACGGTTCCTATGCCTCCATAATAGCCATAAAAACGCCACATTGAAGCAGGAGACTTATAAAAAACTGAAGTTACATAAATACGGCTATCTGAAACTTTGCCCGCAAAAGGCACAGCGTTTCCAGCGGTATCTTCACCAGTTGAACTAGCTGTTTCAACTATGGTCTGCAAATCATAATCTTGCTGCGCTGAACTAGGCGCAAAAGAAGCAGAATAATGTCTTAGAGTTCCTCCAAAACCACCGGCGCTAGCACCAGCATCACCAACGCGACGAGAATAACCTAATGTATACCTAGGATATCTAAGTTGCACGTAAGAGCCACTTAAATCATCTCCACCTCTCATTTGTCCATTGTGGTCAAAAGTTCCAGTTGTTTCACCAAGAACATTTGACAAAACATTTTTACCTTGATGTAAATTAAAAATGTATGAATACTCTAAAACTGCTTCCTCATACGCAGCATAAACGTTAGAAACCGTTAATTCAATATCAACAACATCACCACCAAGCTTTCTATAGACATATGATACTTGGTCAGATGCACCGCTAATAAAATCATGTGAGCCGGTGTACATACCAAAAACAACGCCATTTTTAACGTCATCACCGCTACCATCTGCAAGGTTTCCAGTTGCTGGTAATATTATGGCGCTAGTTGTTGATTTTGGGGTCAAATCAGTGGGCATAAATCATCCTCCTACGGTAATTAGTTTTAATGATTATTGATCTCATCATAAAACTAAAAATCTCAAAAATTTACCGGCGAAAAATTTCAACAGATCGTTATTTTTGACTATTAATCTGAAAAAGTAAAAAACCCCGCCCTTTTAAAGGCGAGGTCTTATTATTGAAAAGAGCCCTTAGCTTTTAGCACCCTTAGCTGCTCCCTTAGCTTTGGGGGCTGCCTTCTTAGCTGCTCCTTTTGCCTTGGGTGCTGCTTTTTTAGGGGCTGCAGCTGGTTTGGCTGGTCGCCTTACCTGAGCCCATGGAAATAATCTCTTACCCATTTTTTCACCTTATCCTTTGTTTAGTTTGTTTATCTTTCCATGCAGCATCTGATGTAGTCAACACTTACTGTGTTAGCTGCACCTTCGCGAGCTGCAACATGAATTGCCGGAAAGACGATTGTTCCATCATTTGGAAATCCTGTGGTACCGGAACCAATGGTAGCCTTCAATGAACCGTCAACATAAGCCTCAATGGATGTGCCATTGAAGTGAAAGCTAAGGGTCATGTAAGTAGCATCCACAACTGTATGACTAAGAGATGTAGCAGTTTCTGCATCTCCCTTAGAAGTCAGAAGTGTAAGATCCTCAGAGGCTGCACCGTCAACAACGTAGAAGCCGCAAGAGTCCTCAAGATCATTACCGTCAGTTTCTTCTGCGCCGCCTGCCGAAGCAAGACCGATAAAGAAACCAGTACCAGAAATATCACTAGTCTTAATTCTGCATTCCCACCAAATCTTTCTTGGACTGGAAGCATCAAAAGCAAATCCATGGTTAAGTGCTGTCATGTGTGTCTCTTCGTTGTCACTTGTACCGTGAAGAATATTCAAGATACCACCAGTCTGTGAATTATCAAGCGAGATTGCATCGGAGCTTCCATCAATGTTTGTACGCCAAACTGTCTCAGAACCGGAATCTCCAACATCATCAGTCAAAGCTCCGTCTGCATTATCAGCAAGTGCGCCTCTTGCAACGAGGAAGTCATCCATAAATCCCCAATACTTTGCTGGCTGTAATTCCCAAGCAGGCATATCAAAGCCTTTCTTTCCTGCTCTGGAGCCTGCTGTGTCTGCGTCACGTGCGTTCATTTGTCTAAGAACAGCTTCAAGACGCCTAGCGCTTAATCTTCTATTTCCCATTTTATTTCTCCTTTAATTATGGTTATTGCAATAACTTGATTTTACTCAATGATTCTATTCCAGCCACTTCGAAATAGAGTCTTTCTGTGGGCAGTGGCCTCGCCCAAAGGAGAATAATCTCAAGTCACTAGTAAATAGTTCTAACAAAGCAAAACTCCCACCTATTGCTAGGTGGGAGTTTAAGTTTATTACCAGCTAGGTTTAGCTAGCGCCAGCCTCTCCGACAAGTCCACGACAGATGACCAAGCCATACATATCAGGACGAACCATCTTCTTGGCATAGCGAGTCATCACGCCCTTACGGGGTACGAAGTCCTCTGGTCCAAAGATGGTGGGTGTGGTCTGCAATGGCACGTAAGGTGCGTACACGTATCCGCTTTCAAGGAAAGAGGTTCCGCGACGACCAACGAGAATTACATTGCGTAGGAAGTATGGGTCAACAATAACGTCATACTTCTTGCTAAGAGCACCAGCCTTAACAGCACCAACCGAGCCGCGCTCATCCTCCATAGTAACACTTGCACGGAAACCGGAAGTGAACTCAAGGATGTTTGCAATCTCAGGAGAAACCACTAAGAAGTTTGCTCCACCACGAAGGGTCTTTCTGTGGATTTGTGCAGAAACATCGTTGATTGTCTCAACAAGTGTTTCATACCACTCGCTAACTGTACCAGTGAAGTCGGGAGCAGCCGAGGATGCACCAATTTCTTCGCCAGTAACGCGGTTAACGTAAAGACCGGGGGAACGAGACCAATAGTAGGTAGCAGCTGTAGAGCCGTTCACGAGGTCAGCAAGGATCTCGCGATCAATCTCAAGAGCAATCTGCTCAGAGAGAATGCTTGTAAGCTCAACTTCTGCATCAAGGTTGTGGTAGGCATTGAGATCCTGTCCCAATTCCGGAGTCCACTTAGCCTTGAGCTTTTTGGTCTGAGCGGTAACAGCAATGCTATCCACCTTAATGTCGATCTCGGGGATGTCTTCGTTATTTTCAAGTCCCCAGGATGTAGCACCAACAACCGCACCAAGGGCAGTTGCATTAGTAAGCTTATCCTTAAGAGGATAGCTAAACTCACCAGCAGCAATACCGGTAGCGCTACTAACGGTTGTATCACCAGCAGTCAAAGAACCACCAGCCATAACTAAGACGACTCTAAGAGCCTTGTTACCAGTACCCGAATCAGCAGCGGCGATTCTCTCGCTCAAGCGACGAATCTGCTTCTGAAAGTTGGCACCAGCAGCATCAACAACAGCATCCATTGTTGCCAAGGCTGTGTCGCTAATTACCATTGCTCCAAGATTATCAAAGTCCATGTAATCAACACCACGTGCGTCAGCAAGCTCTGCCTCATCAAGCTCAAGAACAACAACACCAATTGAGGAGTCGGTGGACGAGAGAAGATCAGCATCATACTTGATCAGCTTTCTGTTGGCTTCAGTAACGGCGCCATCAAGCAAGAAAGCTGCGTTAACTGTGACGTGAGCCTGAGTAACAGCACCGTCGTTACTTCCGGTTGGGGACGAGTAGTTGTAACCCGAGCCTCCGAGAGTACGAGTGCCGCTAAGGTCTTCAGCATAAGTGCCTCCGACAAGATCTACACCAGCCTGGATCTCACTACCAACCTGATTAGTACCATAAATGGACTTGTCCACTGTGTTGCCAGAGCGAACGGTTGCAGTTCCGCCACGACCGAAGTCAGGGGAGAACACGAAATCCAGGAAGAAGATGAGCCCACTAGGGAGACTCATCGGCTGAACACTAACGAGATCGTTAGCAATCAAGCCTGCGAAAACACGACGAACGATGGGGAATGCGACGGCTGCAAAGCCCTCAACATCACCAGCGGCCATGCTGCTGCTCTCACGAAGAAGTTCTTTGGCCTGATTCTCTAAAAGACGGGCCATGGAGTCCTTTTGACGATCACTACCAAGACCCTCTAAGAGTCCTGTGCGTTCCCACTTCTGAAGAAGTGCGTGACCTTCGGAACGCATATCACGATTGACAATACCTTCTGTCAATCTTTCAACGATACCAGACATAATTTAATCACCTCCTTATATAATGATTTATGTTTTATTTTATTCCAGCTAATCTCTTCATCCTTTCTTGGAAAGGATCAGAGTTTGTCTTCTCAGTATGGCGAGAAGCGCGAATTACAGAAGAACGGTTGCGATTTATTGCCTCGCTCAGCGATTGTGGGCTTTTCTTAGGTTTAGCCTCCGCTGTGCTTTGAAGCGTATCAAAAATTGTTCTTGCTTCTGTAACTGAACCTGCTTTAGAAATCGCTTCGACAATTCTTTCTTTTTGTCGCTCATTTAAGGAGGTATTTCTTAATACACGGTTCGTGTATAGCAAGCGAGCATTAGAAAGGTTTACATCTTGCATGCCTTCCTTAAGCTCATTTGTTGCCTGCTTGTATTGTAGTAATTGCTCTTTAAGTTGTTTATTTTCAAAAACCAACTCTTCTTGAGCCCTTTTCAAATCTTCTAATTCTTCAGCTACGTCTGTACTGCGACGACGAGCCATTTCTAATTCCATTTCATGCTTCTGGTGATCGGCAGGTCTACCGGCCCAGCCAGCTAAATCAGCGCCCATATCAACGGTAAGCTTTTCAGTGATTGCATCAACTAATTTATCTAAGTTTACAGACTCTTCCTGCTTTTCTGCATCATCATCTTCATCTTCGGTGTCGTCATCATCGTCATCTTCGTCATCAAGATCAACACCACGACCTTTAAGAATATCAGCTTGAGTAACTTTACCATCACCAGTTAAATCTGGAAATTTGGCTTCGTCAAGTTCTTCTTTGTCTTTTTCACCGTCCTCGTCTTCGTGTTCTTCTTCAGATAAAATATCAGCAAGATCAGATTCACTAAGCTCAATTTCTTCATCTTCAGATTCATTTAATTCTGTTTCTAGATTCTTAATAGCCTCTTGAAGAGCATCTAAATCAACATTAAACTCTTGAGTTTCACCTGCATTGGGCAGCGAAGAAAGGTTATCGCCTTCTGCTTTTGCTAAATTATCAGTTGCAGCAAGCGGTATGTCTTTAACAATTTCTTCAGGTTCTTCTGCACCAGCCGCAGGATCGGCAGCGGCGGCAGGAGCCTCTTCGGGAGGTGAATCAGTAAAAATATCATCCTCTTGCTCTAATAGCTGCTCTAAAGTTTCACGAACTTCGCCGGAATACTTTTCAACAATCGCAGCTTCTGCGTTTTTTAAAGCTGTTTCTCGCAACGCTTTTGCGTCTACAATCGCTTCTTTTAATAAACTAGACATAAAGTGGCTCCTAAAGAAATACTAATTCAAAATAAATAGTATTTCTTTGATGAAAAAGCATATATTATTAAACAACCATGTGCATTAAAATAATTATACACTAGACACCAATAATAGAATACTCCCACATGCAAGTTATATTAACTTCGCCTGGGTTATTTTCAGGATTTACTGTAAATCCAATAACCTCACCGGCACTAAAATGCTGGGAGCCGCTAAAAGTAAATGTATTTGTTGTCGAAGCATTACCAGAGCAAGTAACATCTTGATGCTCGCAGAAAGTTCGTGTTGAATCCATATGGTCAGTGCCGTTGGATGCTTTGTACAATGTTATCCGTGTGTCACCGCCTGATTGTTCAGATTCTGGACGGAAGAACACTTTCACTAATCTGCCATCAAATGGTGCAACTACCTGCACCAGCTCAGTGGCACTACCTAAAGCTAAATCTCCTTTATCATACCAAGGCACCCAGCGTTCACCATTAGAGCCAATTGCATATTGGTGATATGTAAGAGCCGGAAAGCCCTTTGCCCTGATGCTACCACCAACAGTCATCGTGTGGTTGGCATCAATTGAAAGAGAGTTATTAGCCGCTGTGCCTTCAAATGTTGCATCTGTGTTGATAACAAAAGTGTCTGTGCCGTCATCAATTCCAATAACACTTTTAAGAGTAGAGTGCCCAAACACAATGGTTCTGTCTGTGCCATCTGAATCCGCACCAACAACAATGTCTGCGCCAGTAACTGTTAAGTCTCCGGACACAGTTGTTAATGAAGCAGCGCCAGCACCAACTGTAACATCTACCTCGCCATCTGCGTCACCATCAGTAAGGATAAGACCTGACTCTATTCCGCCGTCATGCGATGCCACACGGAATTCTAGTTTACCACCCTCTGTCCCGTCAGAAGCGTCAGCAATTTGTGCGCGTATGTCAGCAAACGCGGTATCATTTGATCCATCATCATGAGAAACGAACTCAACAACACCGATAACATCATTGTCTTGACCCGCACCGGTGCCTCTATTTTTTACGAACCTTAAACGAGAACCATTAGCATCATTAGTAGAGTTGAAAATCTGTATTAATGGATCGCTTGCATTTGCAGAGTTGAAGGTAAATGTATCGCCGGTTATCAGGAGCGCGTCAGTTCCATCCTCGTCGTATTCTATTGTGACATCATCATCGCTACCAAACGTAAGAGTTTTATCGTCGACA
>MDSZ01258910.1_pt1 | contig 24109 bp, 27 predicted proteins | sample 811201 | NCBI WGS metagenome assembly MDSZ01 (sample SAMN05326647, study PRJNA326480) | marine metagenome | isolation source: seawater | place: Indian Ocean: North | collected 2010
CTCAGGGAAGGTATCATCTAAGAATCTGGGGACATCGTCGATAATGTCAGAGGCTATCTGCTTCCACTGCTCTCGCTCAGGTGAGTACTTGCAGAAACCATTAGCAGCAATATACTCGTTAATACCTTCTTGATTTTCATCCCAGTAGTCATCGATCTCTTTAAATGCCAATTCTTTATCTATCTCTCTAGTTTCAATGTAGTGTTCGCAAGTCGCGTGAACACCGGTTCCAAAACCAAGATAGGGTGAAGGGTCAAAAGATCCTAGCTTATCGATGTGAAGAAGCTTATGTCGATATGGGCATTCTTTCCAAGCGAAAAGCTCAGAAAATGAGATATGAGGCTTACCTGTAGGGAATAACATATTCTAATAATATAGCATCTATTGACAAAGTACAGTATCTTCTAAAGAAGCTTTTTTTGAACCAGGGCTGTAAAAGTCAAACCGGCAGTCTTGTTTACTCTAATCTGTATATCATGACCTGAAAAGATTTCGTTCATAGCCAAAAGCTCTAGAAATTCTCCAGAAGAAACATTTGAATAATATTCATCTGGTTTTGTCATGTGAACGTTGTGCTGCAATGTATAATTCCAAGTAGTTCTCATATGAATTCCAGAAGAGTTCAAATCGAAAAATTTTTGCACTAACTTGAGTGAGTTTTCTGTATTAACTGGAGAATTAAAGAGGGGTGCATCCTGAGGAACCCCGCCAGTTTCTGATTTAAATAATTTCGTACTAACATGAGTACCAGAGCCTACTCCTTCCACAAACGGTGTCGGTTGCCAATGAAGCTCAGGATTTAACAGGTGTTCGTTATCATTATTTTCTTTAAAAAAATTAGAAGCCTTGGCAAAGGCTATAAATTGGTGTATACTAAGCTTTGTCGGAGTATGAAAAAGAATTATGCCTCCCGGAGAAAGCAAATTAATCGATTTTAAAACTGTTTCTCTCCACCTAATATCATGCTCTAGACAGTTTAAACACAATATAAAATTGTATGCATCGTCTAATTGATCTACGACATCTGCAAAGTGCCCTACTACATCTACATCTGGGCCGGGTGTCATATCGACACCAGTGTATTCGCAGTCTTCAAATAAGCCTCGGACGGAAAATCCTTCAATTTGATTAAGATTTAGAGACCCTATTTCTAAAACTTTTTGCTCCTTAAAAGCGGAAGGCAAGCTATTTTTAATTTGACGAAGAGTGTCCCGGGTTTCTAAATCCATTTTTCTAACTTCATAATGCCTAATAAGAAAGGACAGTATCTTCTAAGCGATGGTTAGGTGACCACCCTAAGATCTGGGTTGCTTTAGAGATATCAGCCATTGTTTCTCGGGCTTCTCCTGCCCTGGAGGGTATGTAAGATTTCTCTCCTCCGACAAGATCTGCAACTTGATTTATAGAGTAGTTTCTACCCGTCCCTATGTTAAAGAGGCCGTGATACACCTTTGAATCCGCTGCCATCATATTTGCACGAACCACATCTTTAATGTAAGTAAAGTCGCGGCGTTGTTCACCATCACCAACAATGGTTAATTTCTCACCCGATGCATTCATGCGCTTAAAAAGTCCTACAACTGGTGCGTACTGTCCTTTAAGCGGTTCCCTTGGACCATACACATTAAAATAGCGCAATGTGATTGTGCTTAAACCGTATAGGTCTGAGAACATCTTACAGAGCTCTTCACCCTGCTTCTTAGATAGTGAGTAAGGTGTAAGGCAGTCTGGTATCATCTCTTCGTGGTGAGGAGGCTTATTCTTGTGACCATAGCAAGAAGAACTACTAGAGTAGACCACTTTTTTGACACCGGCATTTTTAGCATGGTTCAGGACCTTTGAAGTTCCTAGAACATTCGATTCAAATGCCCCAGATGGATCGTCAATGGTCGGTTGAATTCTCGATCTTGCAGCAAGATGAAACACGACGTCGATGCCTTCGTATAGGTTTGCAGTCCTATCATCGCAAATATCAAGCTTGTGGTATTCAACTCCTTCGAACTTATAGAACTCGTGGTTCTCATTTGCAGACTCATCGTCTATCACGACAACATGATCTCCTCTAGACAGGAGTTCTTCGACAACGTGAGATCCGATAAATCCGCAGCCGCCAGTAACCAGAGCTTTCATTAATCCTCCGACACCGCTCTGCCGGACATAGCTTCCCAATCCCTTAGCGCAGATTCTCTGACTTCTAAGTTTTTTGCCCAAACTCCCGCCATTACTTGAGGTTCAATTCCTTCTTTTAGTGCAATGTACATCATCGCATTCAGATCTTTGGGAAAACAGTGGCCACCGAAGCCAGAACTCCCATCAGGGCCCGGGCATGAAAAATGCGACCTTCCAAGACGCATGTCGTAAAGTGCATACTCTACTACTTTGTCATAATCTATTTCTTGAGAATCACAAATCTGTTTTATTTCATTGGCAAAGCTGACCTTGGTTGCCAAGAAGCAGTTAATAAAGTACTTTACCATCTCCGCTGTCTTAGATCCAGTTTTAATAATGTCTGCTCTCGGAAATGCTTTGCTAAACATGGACTTGACAATAGAAGTTGCAGGACGTGAACCGCCTAAAATAATTCTATTCTGGTTCTTGAAATCGTTCATAGCATTAGCTTCTGTGAGAAACTCAGGACTAAATATAACTGTTAAAGACTTAGTTTCTTCATCTAGAGAACGTGTGGTTCCAGGCGGTACGGTAGACTTAACAACTCCTATTTTTTCTTTCCAGCCTCGTGATTCGCAAATAGAATCTATTTCTAAAATTGCTTTTCTAAGAATTCTAGTGTCGCACTCACCTGACTTTCTCATGGGCGTTGGAAGACAAACAAAAATAATACTGCTTCTTTCAACAAGATCCTCTAAAGAATTTGTGGCAAAGTCTTCTTTTTTTGCAATATCAAAAGTGCTAAGCTCATAGTAGTTCCGCAGCCCTTCTCGAATTGCTGAACCTACAAAGCCTTGCCCTACTATCCCTATGGTCGGCGCATCATTCTTTTTCAAAGACATAGTTTCCTAGCTCGTTTTCTGATTTCCACACCATCTTGAATCTATTTCTCGATGACATTATCTCAACCGCTTTTGGAGAGAAAGATATTAGGTGCGGAGGTTGTGTCACAATATCTATCGTATCTAATTCGTGCATTTGCCCTACATTAAGAAATAATAATTTTCCTTTTTCTAGAACTTTTGATGCTACTTCAAATATTTTTTGAGGTCTTTTTATGTGCTCTATAAGATCGCAGCAAACTACCCTATTCGGAAGAAGGCTTCTCATTTCTTCAATTTGTGCAGTACTTAAATTTTGAATATCTCCCTGGATATCTGCGACTGGATTGTAGTCGATATTAAAATATTTTTCACAAATACTTTTCAAGGATCCAGACCCACCGCCAAATTCTAGTGTCAATCCCTCCAGCCAAGAATCTGTAGAAAATTTTTTAAATTTAATCTTAAATCGATCTATGCCCATGTCTTGTGACTTATAAAAGTACGTGTACAAAAATTCTAACAAGTCATCGCTTGGAAGTTTGGCACAGTATATCGATCTACAATCCCTGCATTCAACTATAAAATCTGCTTCTGGAAAAAGAGACCAGTGCTTTACGTTAGAACTAACTTTTCTAGGTCTTGAAGCATCTAATCCAGTCATTTTATCTATGCAGCTAACAGAGGGTGGGAAAAAAACACTTTCGTGCCCACAGACAGGGCACTCTTCAACAAATTTAAAATTAAAATTTGGATTTTTCTTTTCAAGGTCTCTGTAAAAATTGCCGTCAGTCATGGCGATGGCGCAGTCAGCAAAGCTCATCGGCGTAACAAGGATATTTCCAGGCTTTGCATTTTCATCATCTGGGAGAATCATCTCTCTTTTGTGCCACCATTCGCTCACATCATTCTCCTACAGACGGCATTTAACTTTTCGCTCAGATACCTTTTTTCTTAGAATAGTAGGATCGCTATAAACAGAGTCGCCTACGTGATGAGTAGTCGACACTTCTTCAATTACACAGCCTCCTATGCTGTAAAAAGCGTGCGGAACACCTCTTGCTATAAGAAAAGGTTCGCCGGCGGTTAGAGCTATCTCTTTTTCTTTAATGACAAGAGTGCAGTCACCGCTGATAAGCTCGAAGGTCTCTTCTTTTCTTATGTGATAGTGTTCAGGATGCTTTTGTCCTGGAAGCATCACAATGATCTTCTTGCAATACTCTCTATTGATCTTGTCTATGATAAAAGCACCATATTTGTCAAAATTATCAATACCATAGTGGCAAGAAATTTCGCATTTATCTTTTTTAGTATATGAGATTCTAGCGTCGCTTAAAATCATCTTAACGTCAGATGTGATCTCACTGACTTTATCGTGCTCGGTGACATTGTAATCTTCTGTTTTTAAGGCTTCACTGGCTGACATTGCACGTGTTAGAGTAGCACCTACGATATCATCGATGGCAGAGACATCCTGCTGACCTTCTTGACAAGGCATCGCATAGAACAGATCATCTTCTTCTAGCGTATGACCTGCATTAAGATTATTCTTGATATACACGCCTCTTTTTAAGTTTTTCAAAGCTGTATTTTGTGTCAATGAGATACCTTCATAGGCTTTTGCATAATCCTTGAGGTCATTTATCATGGACTCGTACTGGTCTTTTGTGCAAGAATATCCGTTCAAGCTTATTTCTTCTGTTACTTTGCCTACATGTTTTTCAAAAATAGTGCAGCCAAGTGCAGCTGCAAGAGGTGCTAAAGATTTTTCACTAGGTGACTCGTGCGTGGAAAAGCCTACTTCAATATCAGGAAAATTGTCTTTAATAATTTTGATTCTTGAAAGGTGTGCATTTTCCATTGGTGTCGGGTAATCACCCACGCAGTGCATGAAGGCAAAGTCACGACCATGAGACTTAAATAAATTGTATGCTTTTTGCAAAGTATTCATGTCTGCTCCTGCAGTTGACATGATAATTTTTCTTTGCATTTTTGCGATGCCTCTAAGTAAGGGCCAATCGTCAGAAGAACAACTTGCAATTTTAATAATGTCTACATCTAGCTCATCAAATAGCCTTAGAGATTCATTGTCAAAAGGAGTCGCTACAGTTTTCATGCCCTTGATTTTAGCATATTCCAGTATTGTCTGAAATTGCTCTGGCTCTAGGCGGGTTTCGTTAAACCTCTTAACGTATTTTAGATCAGACGTCTTAAAGTCTGGGTGAATAAAAGTGTCTAAATTTCTAAATTGGACCTTGAGACCAACATTTAGATCATGCTTTTCTTTTAAGTCTGAAAAATCATCTATAATGGCTTTTGCATGATCTACGCTTCCCTGGTGATTATTAGCCATCTCTAGAATGAAAAACATCACTTCTCCTCAAAATTATTTCTTGCTTTATGCAAGTCATAGAGTGTGTCAATATCGATATTATACACATCTTCCATCACATATGATAAACACCTGTCTCCTACCATGCTATTCTTTTTTAAAACTGTTTCTCTTTTGACAATGTCTATGCAAGCATTTTGAAAATATGCAGGTCTTAAAATTTGACGGGGAGATGAGTGGAGGCTGTTGTTGGGTATAACGGGAATGAGAACATTGTCCTCGATAAACCAGCTTTTAAAAGGTGATTTATCTAAAGATACGACTGATCTTAGCGCATCTACATCTTTATAGTCTTTTTCAAATTTGTCAACAGCATCCTGAATGATCTCGGATGTTATTTGAGGCGATGTTGCTCTCAGCTGAATTGCATAATCATATTCTTTATGCTTTTCAAAAAAGTCTCTAAAGCACTCAAGGTCAGTAGATAGATCTTGCGCTAAGTATTCTGCTCTTTCGTGAATCAGGGCACCTTCTTTTTTAGAAACTTCTTCTATTTCAGAATCTTCTGTTGAAACCCATACATCATCGATGCCTGATTCTTTGCCTGCTCTGATCGCATACGTGATGAGAGGTCGACCATTTAGGTCCACAACATTTTTTCTGGGAACGCTTTTGCTACCACCTCTTGCGAGTATAAGAACACATTTTTTCATTATTCTTCGCACTCGTCAAAAATATCGCTTAAAATTCTCAAGCTATTGTTGTCTTCTAGGGTCTCTTGCTTCAGAAAAGGAAGAGGCTCAGTAACGCCAAAGCTCTCGTAAGCAGCTATAAGATCGCCTTCAATAGTCTTGCATAAATCATTGTTGAAAAGATGGCTCATTCCAAAATTCTTAACCTTGACATTTCCAATATTAGATATATTTTTATTTGAATCAATTTCAAGATTGATAGTCGGACGCCTTAAGTAAGCAGATTCAAATATGCTAGTACCGTAAGATGTAATATGAATGTCAGTATTGCACGCGAGCTGCATCGCTGTATAAGGCATTCCGGCTTCTTCGCTTACAAGGTTATACTTTCCTTTTAATATTCCCTGCCAGGGTGACTTTAGGCGCTCTTTTACCCACAGCAGCACATTGTTACCTTCGCAATATTGAACAAAATTCTGTATGTCTTGAAGCATTTTTTCACTTAAGACATTTGCAGGAGGTGTAAGAAAAAGCACTGACGGGTTTTCTCTTTTTATAAGATTTGTAAAAATTGAATGATCAAACCAGGGGCTACCTAGAACAGCATTTTTAACTTCTATACCCGATGTTTTCAGGAAGTATTTCTTTATATCTTCGTTAGGAAAGTAGACTTTATAAGGCCTGTTCTTGAGCTTGTCTGGCATTGTTGCGAGATGTGCCGTGTCAAAGAACGCGCTAATAGAGAACACTCTAAACTTATTAACAAGCTGGGGATAGTGATGAAAAGCATCCTGGCAACAAACATTTTCTATGCCTAGCCGGCTAAGAAGAGGTTCAATTTCTTTTTCATTCGGTACCATAAAAGCTTCGTATTTAAAGCCGGGAACTACATCTGGTTGCGGAAACGCAATACTTAAATTCTCAGGTGTGCGAATGCTATCATATTCCTTTCCTGGGCGCTCTTTTATTCCGATTACGACTGGAATGATGCCTGCTTTATTTGAGAAATAAATTAAAGGCCCCATAGACTTAAAAAACGTAAGCCCCTTTACTAAGAATGCAACTTTTTTCATGCTGCCCTTGCGATGCCTATGACGACAAGTTTAATGCAAAAATCTCATCTGAAGATACAGGTCTTTGTAGGTGTTTAAAAGCGTTCTCGATATTTTCTATCTGCATGATAGGGCAAATAAGCTTCTCAGAAATCTCTGTTTTTACTTGTTGATAATTGTTAGGAAACTCTACAGTCCAAGGATATTTTAAAAAAATCTTGTTGAGCTTAGCCTCTTTGTAAAAGTCAAGAGCTTCTTCATAGTGATTAAATCGAGTATTGCCCTCTCTCCATCCCTTTAGAATATTCTCATCTTTAACATCTTCAATAGACTTAAATTTTCCGATAAGCTCGAACTTATCTCTTTTCATAAAGTGATAATCATCGTAATGTTTTTCTAGAGCTACAAAGTAGGGAACTCCATTTTCAGTGACAAGTTCTTGAGAAACTCTATTGTTAGGCTTTAAAATCCTGCCGTGAGATAATCCACGATAGAGAACAACAGAAATATCGTCTTTTCCTACAAGTTTTACTCTGTCGTTGCATATTTCTTCAAATTCAGAGATCCAATCTCCTTTTCTAAAGAACTGGTGATCGTCTGATATATCAACAAAGATATCTCCCATTGATATTGCACGAGCAATATTTCTACTTTTTGAAAACACAACCTGTTTTCTCTCGAATGCATTGACAGGCTTGAGGTCATATCGATCAAGAAAATCAAAGGTATTTTTTTCATCGCATAAGATTGCAGTGAACCTCTGGTCTTTTTTACAAAGGTCTGAGAGATAGTCTCGAGTACCGTCCTCAGAGCCAAAGTCGGTGACTATCCACTCAAATTTGTCACGCACATTACACTCTTCGAAGCTTTTTACCAAATTATGCAAAAGAGGAAGATTGTTGTAAGTGTTCGTATGATATGTGACAAATTCAGTTGACATTTTTCTTTTCTATTTCTTTTGTTATCCAGGCGTAAGTCTTTACCATTCCATCTCGAAGAGGTAAGCTCGGCTTCCAGGTCAGCATTTTTTCAATTAATTCATTATCAGAATTTCTTCCTTTAACGCCTGTAGGGCCATCAACATACTTAATAGATAAATTTTTACCGGAAATATCCATTACCATCTTAGTAAAGTCTCGAATTGATATCATCTCGTCAGAACCAATGTTTACAGGTCCTACAAAGTCTGACTCCATCAGCCTAATCGTTCCTTCAACACACTCATCTATATAGAGAAAAGATCGAGTTTGAGTTCCGTCTCCCCAGACCTCAATGGCATCTCCTTCTTGAGCATATGACACTTTTCTACAGATGGCAGCTGGAGCTTTTTCTCTTCCGCCCTCCCAAGTTCCCTCAGGACCAAAAATATTGTGATATCTTGCAATTCTAACTTCTAAGCCATGATTTCTCATGAAAGAGAGATATAGCCTTTCGCTAAATAGTTTTTCCCATCCGTATTCACTGTCTGGATCAGCTGGATATGCTGAATCTTCTGAGCACTTCGGATTTTCAGGGTCGAGCTGATTATATTCTGGGTACATGCATGCTGAAGAGGAATAGAATACCCTGCTGACTTTGGATTTGACAGACTGGTGTGCTATGTTTAAGTTTATGAGCGCAGAATTGTGCATGATATCTGCGTCGTTTTCACCTGTAAATACAAATCCGGCGCCGCCCATGTCTGCCGCTAACTGGTAAACTTCTTCAATATCTTCAGAAAGCACTTTTTCTACTAAGAGAGGATCTCTAAGATCGCCTACTACAAATTCGTCAGCAGCAGTTGCGCAAAACTCATGCTCTTTTAGATCAACACCTCTTACCCAGTTGCCTCTTTTTTTTAACTCTTTGACAAGGTGGCCGCCAATAAAGCCGCCGGCGCCGCAAACTAATATTCTTTTCCCAGACATTTTATTTTTGATTCCTAAGTAGCAAACCTATCCCATTATACAAAGCGTGATTTACATAGCTATAGCCTTCGCAAGAATTTACAAAGTCTTTGCAAGCTTTTTCAATATGCGGAATCCAGAGAGTGTCATCAACAATTATTACGTCTACTTCTAATTCACTCATTCCTACAAGATCTTTGTAGCAGCCTTCGTAACTATGGTCTCCATCTACGACACCTAAGACACATTGATTTTTTAGACTGTCTAGTTCGTCGCTTGTCATATTTGCAAAAAACTCATCGCTTTTTTGAACTCTATAGTCAAGCATACCTGCATACTCAGACTTCAAATAATCTATTCCTTTTTCCCAGTCTCCGTAAGGAAATGCGTCTACAGAAATAAGGAAACCTGGTTTAGCTTCAGGGGTGTGCTCTCTGGTAAAAGCGTGAAACTTTTTATCTCCGCTCAAAACACCTTCTTCAATAGTAGTCTCTCCATTTAAGAATCCATCACTAAGCGCTTCTAAAATAGTACAGGCAGACTTTCCCCACAAATGCCCAATCTGAATAACTGTGTCGGGTTTGTAGAATTTTACCAGCGTGTACAAAAGCAAAGAAACATCGTCAACCATCCAGCCTGTTCGATCGGATGCTCCGGTTATCTCTTTGAGTGTTGACAGCCTCTTTTTAAAAATTTCAAGTTTCATTGTTTCTCTTTCCCCTAAAGAATCTTAGCCATGTCTTCTAACCATGCCCTCTGGAAGTTTGTCATTTCAGGCTCGATAAAATCTAAAGTGCTAACTCCTTCTACAACAGCCGAGTACATCTCGAGTATTGTTCCAGATCTTAGATCAATTTCGTTAAGCCTTCTCAAAAATTCTATGGTGTGGCGGTATCCTATAACTTCTTTTTCTAGATCTTTAGAAAGGTCATGATCGTTTCTCGACTGGTACACTGTAGGACCGGTGTACAGCACGTTTGTATCAAGCTCCCTCATAATTCTTTGCGTCATATAGCTAGCCCAGATATCATCCATTCTTCCAATATTGTAGGGCAGACACATTGGGACAGCCAGCCTTCGGCTAAAGAAAGTATTCTGGGTGTTAAAAGGTGAGAAAGTCTGGTTGGATACAAAAAATTCAGTATTGGAAAACTTTAGATCAAACGGTCCGCCTGCAAGTCTGCAGACTGCATCAACGTCAGGATCACCGTTCCATAGGCCTGCCTGGACCTCTACAGTTGCAGTACTCGTCGATTCTTTTCTATTAGATCGCTGCTCCAGAAGCTGGACAGGAAAACCTCGATGCCAAAGCTTGGATGAAGTCACATTGCTATGTTCAAATAGAGCGTCGCAGACAAGGTCATCACTTATCATTTTTCTCGTAAGATCTTTACCTACAACAATGTCTTCACCCCAGCCATCAAAAGGAATATTATCGTCATCAACTGAAGCTATGATATCTGCACCTTGCTTTACAGCCTCCAAATAGCCAAAATTTCTTCTTTGTATTACACTCCAAGGTATGTGATCAAAACTTTTATACCCAAGACTTGACTGTGCTTCAGCAGGAATAAATTGCCCGTTATCAAGCTTAATATCAGGCGTCTTTTTGTCACCGATAACAATTAGATTCCAGTCTTTTAGGTTGTCAAATTTTTCTAGGGCTTCTCCCTTAGGGTAAATTGTTGTCGTAACTATAAATTTTTTCATGATAAAAACTTTCTACATTGTAAATTTAGGCTTATTGACTCGATCTGTAATATAAATGTGTTCAGGATCTACACCAAAAGATTCTAGGATCTCACGCGTAAACGTTTTATCCCCTATGTGAAAAAATTTTCTCTCTTCATCAATATTATAGGGGTGCAAGACACGATGGTTAAGCGTGTCAGAGTAAAAATTATCTACGTCGCTTCCCAGGATATTGTCATCTACAGGCTTTGTCCTATTGCTGGTCATGTCAGAATAATGATATACTTCAGTCGGGTCGTACTTTAATTGAAAAAAATAGGACCATAAAGACTCATTGCAAAAATTAGAAAGAAACTTGCTAAGCGGGAGGTTCATAGGCTCTCTTTTCTCAAAAGCTTTCTTATTGAGTATCATAAAGTGATCGTCAATGTCTCCGTATGGACACTTACCGGATCGAAAGCCAAAACCTCTCCCTCTTACAGCTGCACGCTTTCCCTCTTTTTCCATAAAATTAATCATGTCAAAAATTACGTTTTCATCTAGGGCATAAGCGTCGGAATGCCATTGAACAACATATTCTGCCGGATTTGCTAAAACTGATCTTACGACTGTGTCGTGGCACCTCATTCGCTGGTTGGTCTTTGGATTATCACTTAGCTTGGGACACTCTAAAACGAGCGTATCAATGTCCATCTTTTTTAAGGCGTCGTAAGTTTCTACATCATTACAGTGAACGCTGATGTGTGCACTTGAGTTTCTTTTCCACGCGTTCCTTATGATATTGATATTAGTCTGCAACTCGTCAGACTTATCATATAAGTGCATGGCCACGCCAAAACTCATCGCTACTCCTTCTTAAAGTCCTTGTATGCGGTTTCGGCCAAGCCGTTCATCTCGACAAAGAATGACTTAGAGAGGTCGTGGTTTACTTCTCCAGTAAGATATGCATTTTCACTCACCTTTAAATCTTTCTTAACACTGAGAGCATTCTGGGGATCTTCAAGTACCAATTTAAACACTGTCGAACCGATGGTGGGAACTGTACCTAACAAGACAGACCGATGGAGGCCATCTATTGTTCTCATACTCCCAGCGATTACCTCAGTTCTTCCCATGTCAGAATTAGTTACTGTGCTTAGGTGAGGATCAGAATCAATTCCTACTTCTTCCATTCTACCTGGAATAATACTTACATACCTTACGTCATAGCTTGAGCAAAAAAGCGCAGTTGAGCAGTCTGCAATACCGGTTACATTAGTCTCAACATGGCGCTCAAGAAGAGGAGTCATTTTTAAGTAGTTTTTATAAGGCGGGATTTTCATTCCAATTTTTGTGGTTCCATCACCCCAGCCAGATATTATTTCAGCAAACTCTATTGCCTCGTGTGCTGATGCGCTGCAGTTGGGAAACTGTACGTAGACCACTCCGCCCGGGCCACCTTTGATCTCAGTCACGGTTTCGCACAGTTCAAGTGTCTTAGCTTTCCACTGTTCGAGTGTGTGAGCGTCAACTCTAAACATAGCCTTGGGATTAGTTGTAATGCCCCTTACGTGCTCGGGCTTAGTAAAGTCTTTAATTTGTTCCCATGTACTTTTAATAAAGCCTGTATCAGCAGAATCAAAGAAAAAGTCAAACATTATTAATTTCCTTTCGCAGGATAAACGTATGCACGCAAGCTTGTCATGAGATTGTCTTCCCATGTGATTATATCGACCCCAGCAAGCTTATCGTCGTTCACAGTTATAAGAAATTCAATAACGCTGGTGTTGTTATCTTCATCAACGAAAACTCCTGTGGGTGAAAAAATCAAAGTTTCTGCGCTAAACAGACCTTTAACTTCCTCAATAACATCTTGTTTACCAACAAAAGTATTCGCAGGATCTTCAAGCACTGCGTTGTCACTAAGCATGCTCGATACTGTTTCAATATCTCTATCGTTAAAAGCATCGATATACCTGGTGGTTAATGAATAAAGGCTCACGTTAAACTCCTACCTCTTTAGTTTTATGATATGTTTCGTTCCAGTCCTGGTTGAACCTTACAGCTTTGTCATCAATGTACACATCTGCAAGAGGTTTTCCAAAAATAAGCTCATCATACGGAACTTCATGTTTTTCTAACCAAGACATCAAAGTTTTTCCTTGCAAGGCTATCACTCTACCTACATTGTGATTGCACGTCTTCATGTGGCGCGCCGTATACAAAATGATGTAGTGGCCTTCTTTCTTAAATTTCTTGAGAGATTCTAATGCACCAGGAATCAATTGTACTTCAGAATAGTCTTGGTTTAAAACTCTTGTTTCGCAGATAGTACCGTCGATGTCTATGCAAATTCTCACGCCTCTAAAGCCTCGTGCATAAATTTTATTCCGGTTGCATACATCACAGCCTGGCGATCTTGGCTATCATAGTGCCTAGCGCACATCCCAATAAAAATTGTCGACATTATTAAGAGAGCCTTCTTTTTATCAAATCGATCGCAGATTTCTTGTGTAAAGTTTTCAAGCTTACTTCCTAGAGAATCCCGATGTTTAAAGTCTATTTTTTTATTGGTGGTGCTAAGCGTGAAATTATCGTAAATGATGGATTCGTATTTGCCTACCGTAGAATGAAGTAATTTTGCTGCATCATAGATAGGATCTCCATAAATACCTGCTTCTCCAAATGCTCCTCGAGGATCAATCAGCCTTACAACGCCTGTCTCAGGGTGGCAAAGTATATTAGAAAAACACATATCGCCGTGAATAACTGAAAATTCACCTGCGTGCACTATGTCTTCGGTTATTATCTTTGCAGCATCAGGCCAAATTCTCTCAAAGTTACTATATTTTTTACCGTTAATTTCCAGAGTATCGTTAGACGAAAGAGAAGAAAAGAAGGAAAAATTTTCAACAAGATTAGAGTATTCTTTCTCAGTTTTCTTGATAAACATTTGGTGACGGTAATCAGACGCTTCTTTTGTGGTCTTTGAAGTTTTTGAAAAGTCACTTAGTACAGATAGAATATTCCTAGATATTTTTTCCCAATTAAAGCCGGTATTACCAGTAAACACAGATCCAAGATTGGGATAACCAAAGAATTCTTGCTCGAAGTATGTGTGATCTTTTAGATGCTCGAATTTAAAAATTCTAGGAAAGTAGCACTGGAGGTGCTCAGGGACACACTGGTAATAATTTAGCTCTTGTCTAATTCTGTCTTCCGAGCTGGACTTTTTTATAACACCTCGGGATTCGTCTAGATCGATATTATTATAAGCTCTAGTTATAAACTGCATCGTAAATCTCTTGAACAGAGATTAGCTCTAAGCCGTATTCTCGAGCAAACTTATCGAGTCTTTCTCCCTTTTTCATTGTCCCATCTTCGTTCATGATCTCAATGATAATTGCTACTTCCTTTAAGTCACAGAGCCTCATAAGCTCGATTGAAGCTTCGGTGTGACCGCTTCGTGCCTTAAGAAGACCTGGGTGTGCCCGAAGAGGAAACATATGCCCAGGATAGGAAAGCTGATCTGGCGTTGAATTTTCGTTAAGCATCACCTTAATAGTCTTAAGCCTGTCGCCTAGGGACATACCAGTCGTGCAACCCTTAATAGCATCTATAGAAACTGTAAACGGAGTCCCGTATTCATCAAGCCCGTTGGAGGGCATCATTGGAAGCTCAAGTCTTTCGGTAGTTTCATGAGTGCAAGGTAGGCACATCAAGCCGCCGGCATGACGAAGCATAAACATTAAGTTGTCTTCGTTTACCATTTCTGCAGCTAGAACCAAGTCCCCTTCATTTTCTCTATTGTAGTCATCTACTACAATTACAGGTCTTCCAGCTCTTAGGTCTCTTATTGCTCTCTGAACTTTTCCGTGCTTCAAAGTCGCTCTCCAGTCTTGTGCTGACATTGCTTTGTCATCTATCAAAATGTCAAAATGAGGCTTCTTGTTCATGATGAGCTCATGATGTTTAACACCCCATTCTTCAAGTTGATTCTTTGTCGCCTCAGCCCAGTCTTTTCCTGACGTTACTCCGCGGGCTGTAAAAATTAATATTTTATTGCCTGCATCATAAAGTGCATTTACTTCTTCGACCGCTTCGGCATAAGGAACAGCAAGATCGTATGCACCATCATGTCTTTGAGCGCACAGCGTGCCGTCTAGATCAAAACAGTAAACTTTGGTATTTGTCATTATTTTTCCCATTCTATTATGACAGGTTTTTAGTCTAATATTAATTTACAGAGTTACTCAAATCTTTACAAAATATCAGAGATGATTCGATCAAGTACATCTCAAATGATTCAGCTCAGGATTGAGATTGAAAAAATTCAAATAAGTTTGATAATTTAGAGATCTATACTGCTGCTTATTCTGGCAACCGTATTTTTGCTTTATCCATTCAAGGCCTTCTCTGGTCATCTTTTCTCGAGAAGGAGCAAGATCTTCGGTCTTCATTTTCTCAAAATTATTCGCTGTAATATTGTGATTTTCTATAAAATTAACGTGCGAAGTATATCCGCACATCCATCCCATCTGGTAAGCTTTCATCACAACCTCATCGTCTGTAAAAGCACCTCTAAAATTATTGCCATCAAAAAGATAAGTCATCCAATTTTGCTCAGGGAAACTAGATCCAATTTGGTTTAAGAATGATTTTCTTACCATCCAGCAATCTATTGTGATTTGCCAGTGAGAGATAAAGTCCTTGTTACCTAGTGGAACTTTAACATCGTTACCCCACTGCGGCGAGTTTGCCGAAAGCACTCCTATTCTCGGGTTTGAATTCATGACTTTGAGCATTTTTTCAACTGTATTTTCTTCAAAAAGCTCTACGTCTCCATTCATTAGCAGGAAATACTCATAGTCCTCAGACTTTTTTTGCGCTTCTAAAAGGCCGTAGTTAAAGCCTCTGGCCCACCGCATTCCATTAGTTCTTGCATCATCCCAATCTGCATGTATTACATGATCCTTCTTGTGAAAAACTGATTCATCATCAGATCCACTTTCTATTACAAAGAAATCAGCTAGGTCGTTATTCCACTTAAGATGGTGATTGTATGACTTCTCACTAATTTCAGGTAAATTTCTTTGCAGCATTAAAACGCAAACTTTTTTCTTATTTTCTTCCATTGTTATAGCTTTCTGTAAATGCTCTTCCAATATTGTGAATCAATATATCTCTTTTCTGCTTATGGTTTAAGCCCTTGCCTGACAGTTGAGGAAAATAGTTATCCAGCCAAGTATCTCGAGCTTTTGGGCCAAACTTCTGCTTCCAGTCTGTATCATTCATTCCTCTAGCGGACTCTGAAAGCTCTTCTTTATCCTCTTCGAGAAATACATCTTTTTCAGTGACTGGATGCTCTGTTGAAGTCATCATGTACATGCCGAGACCGGCAAGGGCCGCTCCTGTTGACAGGGTGTTCATATGCGCAGGATAATTTTCACTATCCCAGAAGGGTGTGCATCGCTTTTCAACTTCAGCTATTTTTCTTGCTGACTCGGTTGTTACCATAAAACTAAGCGGGCTAAAATGCCCGATTAGGATATCACCCTTATGACCTCTGCCGGCAGGGTTTTTATCAGCATTGCACGCCCAGACATCAGGCCAGTATCCTGTGGTCACTGCAAGCCGAGAATCATTGCTAAACATTTTAACTGACCAATCCAGATATGCTTTGTAATTTGCAAACCTAGCATCATTATAACTGATCCAGGCAGCATCGTAACCTTCGTCGCATGCCTTTTGAACAGCGTAGTTGACAGCCCAAGAAACACCCTTAGACTCTTCAAAGCAAATATTGGCGTTTGCAGATATCTTGTCCCTGTCTGTTCCATTTTCAATAAAATATACTTCTGGTACTAAATCCTTTATTTCTTCATAGAGTTCATCAGCAAGATCAGGTAAATTTCTTGTGATAATAACACCGACTACTTTCAAACCTTCTCCTCACTTAAGCTTTCTATTGCTTGATGGTTTCTTCGAATCTTCAACAGCGAATTGAACAACTTTTTTCATTCCTTCTTGAAGGTTGATTTTTGGTTCCCATCCTAATATTTGCTTAGCTTTAAAATTTGACCCAAGGGTAAATTTGTTTACTTCTTTCTTGATTCGATTCTTTTTAAAAGCATATGGCTTTAGAAATAGATCAGGATATTTATTCCAAAATTTATCGGCAGAATCAAACTCTGGCTCGAATCTTATTTTTTTAAAATGCTTACTAATTTCGCTGTAAATTTCATTCACAGAATACGACTTACCTGATGCTACATTAAAAATATTTCCGGGTGCGTCAGGGTGTGTCATGCAAATTTTATTGATCTCAATCACGTCATCAACATAAACATAGTCTCGCTTTTGAGTTCCGTCTGAATGCAGAACAATGGGCTTCTCTTGAATTAAGTTTTTGAGAACGTATCCTACGAATGGAGGTGACTTTCTTCTATAGTCTTGATGCGGACCATAGACATTATGATATCTTAGAATTACAACTTCAAGGCCATAGTTTTCATAGTAAGATTTACAGATCATTTCCGCTTGCAATTTTGACATGGAGTAGATTAGATCAGGGCTAGAATCATCTGCCTCTTTGTTCGGAAAGCTTTTGTCGTTTTCGTAAATTGCACTTGTAGATGCAAAAATAACCCTCTTAGCACCGAGGCATCGTGCAGCCTCCAGAACTTGTGCAGTTCCTGCAGTATTCACGTCAATCGCTTCATAAGGATTTGACTGGCACACAGGAAGAGATGAAATACCTGCAAAGTGATAGATGTAGTCAATATCCTGGCTCATTTCAGCAAACATCTGTTTAGATCTAATATCTACATTTACAAAATTATTGCACACAGGTTCATCATCTACAAAAAGATTGTCTTCATAGCCGTAAGACATATTGTCAACTATGGTGACATGGTGGCCATCTTTTTTTAAGGAGAGCGATAATTGTGACCCTATGAATCCAGCACCGCCTGTGATCAATATTTTTGACATTAAATTTTAGCTCCGATTGTATCTTTAATCATCTGTTTCAGTTCTGAAGAATTTCTATTGATGTTTATAGCATCACAGCTTTTATAAGGATTAGATTTTGCGTAGTCATTTACTATAATCCTCTTACTGTGAAGCAAATCAAAAATAATCTGGTGGTATTTTATTCCCAACCTTTTTAACTGGTCTAAAGTAGCTTCTTTAAATGCGCTTTTTCTAGCCGTAGTTATGATTATTTTAACTTTTCCTGTATGATAAAGCTTGTTTATTGCATCGACATTTTCCTGTATGCTCTCAGTCGTTCCCCATATAGGCTCAAAATAGGAAGAGGAATTTTCAACCAGAACTCCATCCAAGTCAATAAAAATAGTAGCATACTGCGATTTAAAATCATTCCACTCTTTAATAGTACCCCAATCAATATAGCTCTCCACATCTTGATTTTGAAACTCAGCTCCATTAAGCATCATATCAAAAATTATGTGTGAAACGTAAAGATCAGAATTATTCTCTAAGCGCTCATAGCTTCTAATGAACTCTTTAGAGTCAGAAAAACCGTAACCGCCCACGCAAAATTTAGAACTTATGACTTGCTTTTCAACTATATTACTGATAACCCTTTTCTCATCTGCAGTTACAAAACTCTTGTTAGATGCATGAACCAAGTCCATCTTATTGATATCATAAGTGGAGACTATATTTCCCGACTGCAATCTAGTAACAAAGAAGTTATCAGTATCTTTAATGTAAAAACTTCCATCTATGTTTTGTTCTTGAAGCGCACGATAAACTGTCTCAGGTTGACTCTTTGTTTCTTTGTCGAGAACTACAATTTCAAGCTTGTCTTCTAAATTTGCTTCTCTAAATGCTGTTAAAATTCCTTGTTCGCATTTATATTTTTTTAGATGCTCTCTTAGTACGACTAAGTGTATCTTTTCAATACTAGACATCTCTAAGCCAAGCAGTGATTCCACAACCATTAAGTTACCCTCTGGGTGTGTCAAAAGCCATTTCGGCCTCATTCCTGGAAATCTAGAAGATTTGCCGGCTGCTGGGACTATTAAATGCACTTAAACTTCCTTTTCTAAAACCTTTATATGTCGCACAACAAAATTTTGCAAGTTCTTATCTTTACAATACTGAAGAACTCTTAATAAGTTCATTATTTGAAAAGATTGATAGTATTTCTTATAAAAATTGTGTCTAGCGTAGTGGCTTTCTACTTTCTTGTCAAGATACTTTAAGATCATCTTAATTTTTGTAAGATCCAAATTGGCGCCTTGATGAAGGTTGAGAGTCCAAAAATACTTTGTGTCCTGCCTTAATTTCACAATATCTTGCAGAGGAGTTTCTATGAAACTGTCCAAGAAGTCTATTAGGCAAATTCTTTTTTCCGAGCTTTGGACTAAGATATTTGAAAGGGTAAGATCTCCATGACATTTACCTACCGGTATCTTTTGAACTTTTACTGTATTAAAAATGGTATTTATTCTAGAAAAGTCTAGATCGATATTTTGTTTTTTAATATTGCTTTTAACATCAGAGTACTTTTCTAAGAAAGCCTCCCTGTTAAAATCTTTCATCTCAGAATGAGATATGTTTCTATCAATCACTGAGATAACAATTTTAAAAAACTCTTCAATTTCTTTTATAGAAGAAGTTTGTAGGTATGACAAGCAGTCAATAGACCTGCAAAACTCCATGTCAAAAAATTGTCTTTGTCTATCCTGGAAATCCTCATGAATGATACGAGGAACATATATGTCTTTTCGATTGTTATTTTCTATGAATGCAGATTGTTTCTGCGCCTGTTTTTTAAGCCTAGAAAAATAGCTCTGATTTGTTGTTGACTTTCTTACAAATGCCTGATCGTTACTTTCTACAAGTTCGACTTGGCATCCTGAATTCCCAACTATAGAAAACATTGCTACTCACTTGAAACGATCACTTTGTCTCCAGGGACAGAAGGCGTCTTAACGACGATCATTTCTGTATCTTTTAAAAAGACAGGATCTGCGACTTCATAGGGGGACAGAGTAAAGATGTCTCCGTCCTTTAAAATTTTTTCTTGGACGGACATTTCCCCTCTTATAATGAAGTTTATTTCTGTCAGTTTTTCATGATAATGGGTAGGCCACTCCTCACCTTTTTCATGAAACTTATACGCAACTTCGAAGTCGGACGTCCTATATGCAGATTCTTCAAAGTCTCCTACAAACCAGCCTCCGATCATCTCAGAAATATTATTAATCTTCACTTGGTCGCCCCTCAAGATAATCTTCAAATATCTTAGCCTCTTGAGGATTGCCAAGGGCAAACATCTCTTCAATTTGGTGAATGGCAAACTTAGAACCCTCTAAGATTCCTTCGTTGTACGCAGGTGCGATATAAAACTCATTATTAATTCTAATATTCTTTTCAATCATCTGCTCAGAGAATTTTACGAAATCGCTTCCTTCTTTCCAGATAAAGATGCCTGCTATTGCGTTAGAAGAGATAGGTTTTTTCTCTGCTGTCTCTACAACGAAACCATCACTATTGGTCTTAGCGTAACTCCAGGCTGTAGAACCGCTGTCATCATAGAAAGTAGGAATAACTCCGTCTAGATTATTTTTTCTAAAATCATCTACGCAAGCCTGGCATTTCCAGACAAAGTAATTGTCTGAATTAACAATCATCAACTCTTTATTGTTATTAATGTGTTCTTTGGCTAGTAGCGCGCTGCAAGCTTGGCCTTCAGTTACAATATCAGTTTGAACTATTTTGCAACCCGGCTTTAATTTATTTAGAAAATTCTCTAAGTCGTAGTCTTTATAGTGCTGTGCCCTTACGATGAAAATAAAATTTGCATTTTCTACTGGTACAGAGTCGAGAGCGTATTCAATGATCGTTTTTCCCTTTATCTTGATAAGGGGTTTTGGAGTCTCATACCCCTCATTTGCAAATCTTGTGCCCCGACCAGCCATGGGTATCAGAACATTCATTGGATAAAATCACCTTTCAAGAAAAGATGTCAAAGAGACAAAATATTTTGCGCCTCTGTGCTGTTGTTAATCTTTTCTATTGTAACCCTGATATTTTCAAAGTTTACATCTTGAGGCCCTGAGACCCTGAGAACGTGAGCATTAGAAGACTTTGCAGCCTGGAATCCCTTTTCAGAATCTTCCACAATAAGCGTTTTGCTAGGCTCTACTTTAAATATACTCATGGCTTTTTCGTAGCCTTCGCAATTTGGTTTTGGAATTTCAACATCCTCGTTGGTTAGAAGATTTTCTATAAATGAAATTTGTCCTGTTAGTTCCAGCATCATTGTCGCTGTCTTTCTTATGCTATTTGTAACACATCCAACTTTAATACCTAGATCCGCTAGCCCGACAAGAAGGCCAATTTTTAAATCATCCTTTTGAGCAGAATTTTTAATAACATTCTCGGTAAGATCTTGCTTTCTTTCCCAAACCAATTTGTGAAGTTCAGAATTTAGTCTTTTTTGTGCAGTAAGAATTTTAAGCTTTTCATTTGTCGGTAAACCGTTAAATGTAGTAACATGCTCTTCTCGAGTGATTGAAGTTCCTGCAACTTGCTTTAAAGCTTGATTAAGAGCATCGTAATGCCACTCGCAGGCATCTACTAAAACACCGTCTAAATCAAAAAGAACACATTCAATCATTTTGCAAGTCTAACTTTTGTAGGTTAACCCAGTCACTACATATCCCGAATGCACCCCTACATTCTTTAGGAACATCGAGAGACGTCAAAACAATGACTGACTTTTTTGTTACTTTTTTACCTGGGTAAGTCCATATGTTGCCAAAGGACGTCAAAGTAAAATCATCTTCTTCATGCCAGAAACAGTTTATTTTATCATTGCTTATCATTTCTCTTAGGGCGTCAATATTTTTTGCATGGCACCAGAATCCAGGTGACTCTAAAAAGCTTTCTTCTACTGGGTACTGAGGCTTGTCGTGGCCTAAAAGCCATGCACCATCTATATTCCACACATCTACCTCTACATCAAAACCTGCATTTGATGCACTGACTATATACTCAGGCATATTTTCCTTTTCAGGGTTCGGGCCTTCGATATTTCCTCTGTGTGAGATAAAGATCATTATAGTGACTCCAGAACTCCTAAGACATTTGACATGCATGCTTCCCAGGTAATTGGTGCAAGATTATTTGAGGCGTCAGGAATATTTTGAATTAAACTGACTAATTCTTCTTGATTTTTAAATGAAAACTTAGGGCCGGCGAACTCTACTGCCCCACCACCTTCGTGATGAACAAGCGTTGGAAGACCGCAGGCAATACTTTCAATGATATGATTAGGTCCCGGGTCAAACCTAGATCCACTAACATACACATCGTATTTTGACAATTCTTTACCTAAGTCTTCTCCTGCTAAAGGAGGGAGGAGCCTGCTGTGCTTAAATCGCTTCTTATATCTTCCAATGTACGTAAATGTATAGCCTTCGTTATCTGCAATCCACTCATCTAAAAAGTCATAAACATCAGCGCCTTTCATGGGATTGTCCGACCAATGATGCGTTACTAAATTTATTTTTCCGTTATTAATTTTTTCTCGAGGCTTGAAATGATCTGTATTAGTTCCATTGTAGACAACAGGCGTATTTGTGCAGAACCAACCCTTCTTCACGTGATAGTCTTTCATCCAATGAGACACAAAAATAGTTGCATCAGTAATCTTACTGCATTCTCTCAGGAGAAAATCCATATCGTGTGTACCTTTTCTTGCATCACATTCATTGACTCTATGAACTACACGCGTGTTTGGAAATTGAGCTTTGTATGCGGCGATCTCTCTAACAGAGATTCCTAGGTCACTATATCTTGGGTCTTGCATAAAAATAAGATCAATATCTTGCTCCATTGAATGCGTGATCTGGTGGCCTCTTGATATCATAAAATCACAAAATGATTTAACGAAAAGGTTTCCTCCACCCCAGGGACCTGCTACGGGCTTTCTATTGATCAAAATCTTCATTTAGATTCTTCTTTTTTGGATACTAAGATGTTGTGGTCGGCAAAATAAAGATGATCGATATTTGTTCTTAAAAAACAGTCAATTGCATGCTTAGGTGTCTCGCAAATAGGCTCTCTATCGTTAAAGCTAGTGTTTAGCAAAATAGGAACTCCGGACTTATTTTTCCAGGCTGTCAAAAGACTGTGATACCAGAGGTTATTATTCTTGGATACAGTCTGGAGCCTTGCAGTTCCGTCTAAGTGCACTACGGCTGGAACTTTTTCTTTTACTTCTTCTTTAAAGTCTACAACAAAGCTCATGTAAGGGCTTTCTACATTTTCACCAAACCAATATTCTGTATCTTCTGCCAAGATAGAAGGAGCAAAAGGTCTAAACCACTGCCTGTGCTTTACTTTTTCATTGATCATATCTTTCATATCGGGAGATCTAGGGTCTGCTAAAATACTTCTATTTCCTAGTGCTCTTCTACCTGACTCAGAGCCTGCAGAAAAAACCGATACAATCTTTTGTTTATCTAAAAGATCTACAACGTCATCTAAGCTTGCACTTTCTGTAGTTACCTTATCGCCAAAGGATTGGATGTCTGCGTTTATTTCTTGTAGATCGTATATCTCACCTAGGTAAACTGGTGCATGATCATTCCAGTTAACTCTGGGCTTATCTAGGACCTGGTGCCAGATATATTGTGCAGTACCTATGGTAAGGCCTCCATCATGAGGAGTAGGGGTTACAAATATTCCGTCCAGGCGATCTTTATACCAAGATAGGAATTTGCCTGTAAGTACTGAGTTTAGAGTTACACCTCCTGCAAGACAAAGATAGCGTTTTTCAGGGAATGTTTCTAGAATCTGGTCGAACAAAGATTTGACATATTCTTCTGTTGCAGCCTGAAGTCCAGCGGCTAAATCAAATCTATTTTGTTCGCTTTCATCTGCAATAAGTCGCCACTTATTAAGATAAGGGTGAATAGGGTCAGTGCCTACGTTTGCGCCCTTAGGTTGATTTGCAGGTTTATGCGATGCTATCTGCAAGTCATCAGTCAGCATTCTTAAAAAATCGTTTTTGTATTTTGATGGATCGCCTATCGCTGCCATTGCCATGACAGTTCCTGCCTGGTGACCGGTTGGCCAGCCTGATTGTAAGTTAAAGATGTATCGGGTGGCTCTTGTCCAGACACCACCTACATTAACTTGCTGAACAGGGAAAGTAGCTTGCCTTTCTATTTTGTTGTCAGAGCCTGTCCAGACGGTGAAAGCAGTCACAAATCCGTTCTCATCCTCCATTCCGCCGCCGTCCATAGTTACAATCACAGCTTCATCGTAATTGCTAGAGAAAAATGTGTTTGCAGCATGTGCCTGATGGTGTGAAACGACAAAAAGCTTTCCGTCATTTTTCTCTAATACATTTGTCAGATCTTTAAAAGATTCCTCGTGATCCGTCGTTTTATTTGTTGGAAAGCAAGTTCCAAAGTATTTAAGCTGTGAAAATTCATCA
>MDSZ01010774.1_pt1 | contig 24098 bp, 11 predicted proteins | sample 811201 | NCBI WGS metagenome assembly MDSZ01 (sample SAMN05326647, study PRJNA326480) | marine metagenome | isolation source: seawater | place: Indian Ocean: North | collected 2010
CGGGCATATAATATTGGCCTCTATACATAAACTTTTGTTGTTCTGATGACAAAGCTCTCTCCTGTTGTTGCTGTTGAATGTTCGAGCCGGGCATATAATATTGACCGCCTCCATATACAGAACCACCACTAAACTCCTGTTGCTGCGTGGGTTGAACGTTCGAGCCGGGCATATAATATTGGCCGCCTCCATATACAGAACCACCACTAAACTCCTGTTGTTGTTGCTGTTGAACGTTCGAGCCGGGCATATAATAATGCCTAAATCTCTCTTCGTATTTGTTCAGCCTCACAGAAAGTTCCAAAGTTTCCAGATTCGAACCCTTTCGTACTCTTTGCAAGTAACTTGCAACGTGTTTACTCGTCAAGTCTGGTTCGCCCATCAGATAAAAAATGGCATTGGGAGCGATGCGCTGATTCGTATTCATTAAATGTTCGACCGCGCCACAAAACTTCACCTTCAAAACATCTGTCCATTGGAGTTTCGGGGCACCCAGATTGTTGCCGATAGCCATGGATATCCCGCCAGACGTATGTCCAATTTTAGCATTTGTACCGCCACACATCCTCGATAACATACCACGAAGTCTACATTTCGCGATGTCTATAAAATTTTTAACATGTAATGAATCATGAGGAGGAGGAGGGGAAGTATTTTCATGAAAAATACTTCCGTACTGTGTTTCGTAAAATAGAAACTTCAACTGTTCGTTACATTTCGTGTTGTTCCACGGCGAGTATCCAACCTCCAAACTTCCCCGCAGCAAAACCAAATCGTGCTTAACCGTCCAACCCGTAGCCGTACTCCGGCAACCGTTATACCAAGGTTGTGCTTCCAAAAACGAAGCGTCGTTAATTTCTCCTTCATCTTTCAACGTCGGCACCTCGTCCGGCTTCCAAACGTAATCTTCATCTGCGCGCGTTTTTTCAAACAAATCCGCCAAATGTTTGCGCTCCACTAGTCTGTCGCATCGATTCTCAAATGCCTTTTTCACGTCCACGAACATACTTTCCATGCGAGGGAAAACATCCGTAAAGAGGGAATCCATGTTGGCTAAAGTTTGTGCAGTGATGCTGCCATCTTTGCGCAAGACGTCAAAAATGCCGAGCAACGACCGAGTGACGGCTTTGATTTCTTGCTCCGAGCGTCCCGCAGCCGCGATCTCTTGAACTTCGCGCGAGAGAATAACGCGCCGGGTATCTTCATACGGGCAGCCATACGTAAAAATCGCGTCATACACGGTTTTAACATCTCGTTGCGACCACCAATTTTTGTTTCTCCTGTCTCGCCTCTTTTCGCGCGATGGAATGTAATCAAAATCTCCACCCTTATTCATTCTTCGTCCTCTCGTTTGTTCACTTTCCAACAAGCTCAGATTCAAATTCGTGCCAAAATTGTTTACGCGATTCCGTCGTCCATACACAATGAGTCGTTCGTCGACAAACTTACGATCTTTCTTCTCTTCCTCAGCCTTTCGAGCGGCATCGGGGAACATCGTCTTCCAATACTCCGCCGGATCCACATTGTCAAACTTCTCTTTGTCCTCCTCTTCTCTCGCGTCAAACGTAAACGTGGAAAACGCATTTCCTTTCTTCGAACCTATGGCTTTTACATCGGCGCGTTTACTCAAAATCGTATCGATGTCTTCATCTTCAAACTTTTTTGATTCTTCGTTAGCTTGTTCTCCCATGCGCGCAAACTGCAAACCCTTCTGTAACAGAACGTTAATACGTTCGGCTTCATTCTTCTTATTCTTCTTATTCTTATCTCCATTCACTCTTCCATTTTCGCCATATTCATTGTTATATCCACTATTGCCATGCTCTTCTTCATCACTCATATCTCCACCGCCGCCAATCAAAACCTCGTCCAAAGCGGCTTTTCGAGACGCCGATTGGAACAATTCATACTCGTATGTTCCGTTAGTGATTAGTCGGTAGACTTTCACCTCTTTCGTTTGTCCGATGCGATGACATCTCGCCATGGCTTGTAAATCGTTCTGCGGGTTCCAGTCAGAATCAAAAATAATTGCCGTATCTGCCGCCGTGAGCGTAATTCCCACCCCTCCAGCTCTCGTGGAGAGTAAAAATGCAAACGAGTCCTGCTCGGGATCGTTAAATCGGTCGATGCCCTCCTGACGCTTCTGCATCGCGGTGCCACCGTCTAAACGCTCGCAGGGTAAGCGCAGCAAAAACAAATAGTCTTGCAAAATGTCCAAAACGCGTTTGAACTGAGAGAAAATTAAAACTTTGCTTCCGTCGTCCTTCAACTTTGCCAGCAGTTTCCCGAGAAAGTTCATTTTCCCCGAACTTTGTGTCAAAAGCTCCAACTGCGATGGCATCTCTTCACCTTCTCTCAATGCCGACCGCCGCCTTTCGACGTAATCGTTCTCTAAACCGTCGCACATGAATGGGTGGTTGCACACTTTTCGAAGCTCCATGCATAAATTTTTCAACTGCGGTGTGTTTTTAGTCTTGGTGCCTTCGAGTAAGATGCCAATGTTCTTCTCGGCGATGGCGATGTAATAGCCGCGTTGTTGCGCAGACAACTCTACTTTAACCACAATTTCCTCCTTCGCTGGAATCGTTTCCACGTCGTCTTTCAATCGTCTCAACATTCTCGGTTTTAACACCTCTCGTATAGAAATGACTTGTTCTGCCGTTGGCTGATGATTTATATTCCCTGCGTTGACGGGATCTAAACCAAACTCCTTGATGAATGTCTCCCAGTCCGGATAAGCTTCCGGCGAGAGCACGTGCATCAAACCAAATAACTCCTTGATATTATTTTGAATCGGTGTCCCGGTTAACATGAGCAACCAGTCGTATTGCATGGACAAAATAGATTGCGTGGTTGCGCTTTCAATGTTCTTCAAACGATGACCCTCGTCCACGACGAGCGCCTCAAACGTAAAATCGCTAAAAATGGTTTCACCGTGTCCGCGAATGCCTTCGTAGGAAATCAAAAGAATGTCAAACTTTACTTCTCCAGTTTCCTTATTTAACCAAAACTCGTACTTTTCGCACTTATCTCTATCGTCGACGTTGCCATTGAAAATAATCGCATTCATGTCGGTCCATTTTTCAATTTCTCGGCGCCAATGAGTTAACGTCGAAAGAGGCGCGACGACGCAAAACGACGGACGGTACTTGTATTTATATCTTCTCGCATACTCTAAGACAGCAATAGTTTGCGCTGTTTTACCTAAACCCATTTCGTCGCCGAGTATGACGTTTTTCTTCTTGTAAAAGTTCGTCACCATCCACCGAAAGGAGGATTCTTGGTATTCTCTCAAACGCATGCCGTTTTTAAACTCTGGGATGGTTGGATCGAGCGACCCGGTCGTGTCTTTAAATTTATCTCGCGTGTTTAATAAATGTTCGCATTCCTTTTGCATCAAAGAATTGTCCGGAGGCGATGGATTTGAATACGCTTTAAAGCGGGCGATTTCTTTCAAATCATCTTCGCTCGTCAAGTTCGATTCTGGCTCCCACGTCGCGCTCGAGTAATTCAAACCCTTCCATTTGCAGTAATAGTACCTCACCATTTCTACTTTGGTTTTCGATTTCTTCTTTTGATCATCATCATCATCATCGTCGTCGTCGTCGTCGTATTCTACCCACTCCTCGCTTTCCTTTGTCGCAAAAATCCTTTCAATTTCCAAATACTCCTTCGGAAACAAATTATCCAGATCCACACTCGGCATGCCTCCAAATTTCCTTTTATATGCGTGCACCTTTTGACTCTCGCCCATAGCATTCAACTCGCTCTCGAACATCCAGTTTAAATCTCTGTACGAATAATAACACCATTTGACTAAATAGTCCATCCCATTGCCACTTACGACGCCATTTTCCGAGGATGATTGTGCTTTTCGACATCCTACAAGTTTCTCAATCTTATACTCCTCCTCCACGCGCATTTCCTCTTTCGTTTCCTCGCTCTTGTTCTTTTTCTTCTTCCTCTGTTTCTCGCGTCCGTCCGAATCGTGGCACATGTCGTCGCCAAAGTCTTCGCGGCCTTCATCATCAACAACAACATCATCTTCTTCTTCTGAACTCGTGATAAAAAACGCCTCTTCGTCTGAGCTGACGTCTTTAAACACCGACGGCGCCGCTTTTCGTTTCACATATTTTGGTGGACTTCTCTCTGGAACCGCTTTCACGCGTTTCATCGCCGACGTCGGTTCTGAATCCGACCAATTCTCCAAGTTTTTCTTTTTCCTACCTTTTCGCGGTCGTCCTCTCTCGCTCGCTTCCTCATCTTCGTCGCGCGCTGCGGCGACGTTTGAAAATTTCTTTTGTTTTTCCAGCCTCTCTCGTTTCCGTCGCATTTTTTCTCTCACGGACGTGCCTAAGCCTTTCTTCTCCGTGGATTGTAAGAGCATGTTTTCGAACTCTTTGGTGGATTTCTTCTGCAGTTTCTTCCTCCCTCTCTTCTTTGGCTTTCTTTCCTTCCCGGCTCGCGCCTCGTCGTTCGAGGAGGAAGACGTTGCGCCCGGATGCGTCGATCCCTCTATCTTCCGCTTGTTCTGCTGCGGTCTCGAACGCCACGGGATGGAGACGAAATCCTCGTCGTCCTCGTCGTCCTCGTCGAGCGGAGTCACCGAAGACGAAGGGATTCCGAATTGTACATTAGCGACATTCCGGAAGCGCGGCGACGAGGACATGCTTTCGCGGGCGAGAGAGAGTCAAATTTTTGACGCGACAGATTATAAGTTAAAAAGAAGATTTGAATGAGGGAAAGAGAGAGCGACGCGTGAGGAGTACTATGGCGACGATAATCTGGAGAGGTATTATTATTCGTACACTTTCGTTTTCGTTTCTCCGCCTCTTTCTTCCGTTTGGTGTGCTACTTTCGCTATGCTATTGCTATTGCTATTGCTGTTGCTATTGCTGTTGCTGTTGCTGTTGCTTCTGCTTCCGCTTCTGCAAGCTCCTTCCGCTGACGATGTACGTCGATGTGCCTCCATCGCTTACTTCAAAGCCTTCAACTCCTTCGCGACTTCCGTAAACTTTGCCTCTAATTTTTCCAGGTGACCTTTTGGCGCGTGTTCGTTTTCTTTTGCTTCGCGTTCCCACTTGGATCTCAAGACAGTGAGAATATGGTCGCGTCTCTTCAAGAAGTGCGCTCGTAAGACTTCATCGAATGGGCCGTCTTTGATGGCGACATCGTTTTCTCTCTGCATTTTCCGGTTCAATCGTCTTACGTGGTCTAAAATCGCCCATTCTAAAGTTGCTGTTTTGATTACCGCGTTGTATTCGAAATCTTTCTTATCGCCGATGTCGGTACCTCGGTCTTTTTCCCACCCTGGTTCGTTAAAGCAAGGATCGCTTACAAAGATTAATGACTGGATACTCACTATGACTTGTAACATGGTTGAATGTTGCGCATTCCACCCTTCCCCTTCGCCTCCAGACCAAGTGCCGAGTAACGATAGGCACACCTTGCCACAGTTGTAGAGGTTTGGGTTGAACCGAACGCGACCACCGCCGGTGGTTTTCAGATTCACCAAAGGTGGTTTGTTCGGGAAATCGGAAGGAAGCATGACGTCGAAAATAAACGCACCGGAATCGTATGGAGTATTTTCTGGGCCAGTGATTAAGATGGACCATAATTGTGCTTGCTCTTCGTCCACGCGAACAAAAGCCGAGGAAGGGAGAGAGAGAGGGAGAGAACCAGAAATGCCCGCGACGGCGCGCGCAATGGCATGCGTGTTTGGTTTCGTCCCTTGGTTGAGGAGTTTAGATTTGTAGTGGCTCGAATCACTGAGCGCAAAATTATCGAATTGAAACCCCGGGCGACTGAGCGCATCGCAATAGGCTTTTTCGTGATTCTTTTCATCCTCCTCGGTGGTGGTTTTCTTTCGCTTGATGTTTCTGGAGTCAGAGGAATCGTTTTGTTCTCTGGTTGTGGACTTCATGGTCGTCGTCATCGGATCTGCATCGTTCGTCAAGTCTATGATTGTTCCAACTTGAACGATCAACTTGACCAAATTTTCTAAAACGGTATCTTCTTGGTCTCTTTCTTTGTGCTTATTGTCCGCGACTTTATCGACTGTTTTGGTGACATGCAAAAAGGTGTTCGCCTGTTGAACAATGTCGCGCATGTTATCGTACTTCTCGAACGCCGCTCGCACGCCTTCTTTCAACGTCGGTATGTGTGATTTGTAAAATATGAGAACACACTCGAGTAATGAGGTGTAATACTCGGCACGATCGGCCATGTTATTGAAATCGGAAATTTTGAGTTCGCGCGCCAAGAAATTCGCTAAGGACGCGTTTTCAAACACGCGAATAATTCGCGCGGATTCGAATGCGCATTCCTCGAGGTCTTCGTCTTCTTCATCGTTGTTTTCTTCGGTATATATTTTTTCTCTTCTCCAAAGGGACTGCATTCGATCTGCGAATGCCAACTCTTCCCTTGCGAAATTGACCAAATCACTGCTCATCTTGTCTTGCGCCAATTGCGCTTTCTTGGCGTCTTTGGAATCCCAAAGATCTCGCTTACCCCGTTCGTTTCTAGAACTATACCCAACGCCGCTGTGGAACCCTTTCAATCTGCGGTCGAGCGTTGGTTTGCTCTCTTGTTCGCGTTGTTTAACTAACATTTCGTTTAACTCTACCATCTCTTTATCGAGAATTTTGTTGCCGCTCTCCATCATCGGCGCTTGGAGCGTCGTACTAGGGGATAATGAAGAAAATTGTTGATCCCCCCTAATCTCTTCTTCCATCTCTCGTTCTTTCTCGTACAATTCTTCGAACACTCGGGGAATCAACGGCGTCTCGCCGGAACACGTCAAGGCGCACAGTGCTAAATCTAACTTTGAGGCGCGATCGTCATACGCGCCGTTCAAAAAAGCGCGTTTGTTGTTCGCTGGGCACGTGACGTCAACTCTCGCGAATCGTTCGAGGAATGTGCGCGCGGTGAGCAAAACATCTGTCATAGATGTCATCGGTAGCCAATTCTTCAATCGAAACTTCGGGTGCAAACATGTTGCCAACGCGACGATGCCTTCTAATCGTGGACGAATGATGGTCATTTTTGGAGGGTAATATGGGTGCAAATCTTCTTTCAATTCGACTCGAACTTGGACGTAGTCGTAGCCAAATTTTTTCTTCACGCTCGCCAAATCGCGAGCGATGTCCCTGTTTTCAAAGTTCATAAATTTCACGTCCCAGATGTACACGGAATCGTTCACAGATTCAACAGAAATGTACTTTCTAAACTTATTCGCGCCGTTAAATCTGTGCAAATCTTCAAACTCTTTCAACAATCGTTCGAAGGCGATGTTGCTCGAGAAAATTCCTTTTCCGTAGAAAATGCTTTCCCGTGCGGCGCGTTTCAAATCCGCAGAGTCCACGAAAGAACCCTTATTCGTTTGTTGTTCTTGTTCGTTCGTTGCATTGTTCCCATTGCTCGTTTTAGCCAACGTCGAATTCGCCTGCTTTTCCTGCATCCTCCTCTCCTCATTCTCTTTACACCTCTGCTTGGCTTGTAACAGCATCCTGGTCAGTCTCACCGTCCTTTCCTCGTTCCTCCCGTCTCCGCACACGTCCATCGCGTCGCCAAACTCATCCTCATACACTTGCTCGTCTTCGTTCCCTAAACCAACGTCGGTTTCGATCGCCATCAATTCTGCTTCTCCAATCATTCGTTCGATTCGCTTCAACTCTTTCCCTCTAAAAAATGTCTTCCCGGCTAATCGCAAGACTTCGAACAGCGTCTTATTCGCCGCGGTGAAGTCCTCATCTTCCAACGCTTCGTTTAATTTCGTTTCGTCGATCGACTCGCCGTCACCAATGGCCATCACTTCCGATTTCGGGTAGTTTTCCTGTTGTCGCGAAAATGAGAGAACGTAAGGATGGTCAGCGCGCGCGCGTTTACGCTCCACAAAGACTTTCAACGAAACGAAAGAAAAATATCTCTCTTTCATCAATGCGAATTGAAAACCACTCCTCTGGAAAACTCCTCTCGCGACGACGCGCGACGACGACGACGCAAAGCGTAAAAAAATCGGCCGAAAGCGCACCGGAAACATCAGGGTGAGCGTCCCTTCTTCTTCTTCTTCTTCTTCTTCTTCTTCTTTTTTCTCGACGACGGCAAAAAAACCCCGCCGCGCTTTAAAGACTTTCGCGACGACGACGTTCGCCGTCGCGTCGAAACTTTCGAATTCGATCGTCGCGCGTCGCTTCGCGTCGCGTCGCTTCCGACAGACCGATTGGAAGCACGCCACGTGCGCGGCGAGTAACGACGACTCCATCGTTTTTTCCCTTTCTCTTCGTTTTTTTGCCCTTGGTTTTCGTCGTCGTCGTCGTCGGCCGTATAGTATCAAAGTTTTGTGGTGTCTCGGATGGTATCTTTTAAACAGAAGACAAATGTGTGCGGCTTTTTTTTAAAGTCTTAGTGTGTACTGTCTTAGGGTTTAAGGACTCGAGTGATATAATGTGAGACTCTCAAAACAGAATTGGACACCATTTTTCGCTTCACAAAAATCGATGCGCGCGCGCGCTCAATGCATTGTTGATACGAGCGTTTTTTCTGAGCAGCAGATCAAGTTACTCTGAAAACAAAAGCTATTTTCTGAAAGCTGATAGATCACTCTCTCACAGGGTCTTGAATTGTGAAATTTCCACGCATGCACACGTGAGAGAGCAGAGACGATGACGACGACGACGGCTTTTTTTTTTCGTCGCGCGATGATGATGATGATGATGATGACGTCGTTGTTGTTCGTGCTCTCCTCCTCCTCCTCCACCGCAAACGACGACGACGACGTAAACGACGCGAGGATGATGACGACGACGACGCGAGAATCCGGTCTCCGAGACGCGCGCGCGTTTCGCACCATCATCGCAAAGGCGTCGAACAACAAAACGTTTTTGTCGTCGTCGAATCATCATTATCGAAACGAAGCGGGAGTCGACGACGACGAGATGGTGGTGTTCGAAGGGTTGTCGGACGTGAGCACGTTGCAATGGACGTCGAATTACATCAGACGACTGCTTCCAAAACACGCGACGCTGGAGAACGAGACGTGGGAAGGCGCGGCGGAGTTTACGAAGCATTTGAGCTGGGAACTCATAGACGATTATTCCAACGGGATGATGCTTCTGGAATTTAATAAAATGCCGCGAGTGCGGAACATCGATCCGTCGCTGAAACTGTTCCACTACGGACTGGCGAAAAACGGAGTGCTCGAAAAGCTCGCGGAATGCGACTACGAAAACAAGGAAAATGGCAGGTGCATGGGTCTAGAAAGGTCTGAGATATATCCCCGCGTGCAGAATTGGTTGCGAGTGCTCCGCGAGAAGAGCGCCAACGGGACAGAAAGAGAGCGATTGAATGGAGGACACGAGTATTGGACACACACGTGGTTAGAACACGACATGGAGGATAACAATCGAGTCAGTCCTGTTGGAGCGTCGTTTTTAGAGCACTCGGTGTTGGAGTACGGGAGAGACGACGAAGCCGTAGACGCGCTGAAAGATTACTTGGAAGCGACTGGGATGCTCGGCGGGTTTAGCGCGGAGCACGAGCAAAACGTGAGAGATGTGATTAAATTAGCCACGGATAAAGAGACGACGGGAAAGCATAGCGATACGTGGCGCGCAACGACGTGGTTAGTGGCGGTGATGCACTCGAGATTAACCGAAAGCGGGACAAGCGAGAAGGTTGGTATACAAGCCATTCGGTTGGCGTTTGTGTTTCGACCGAGACTTTTTGATTTAGAAGAAGAAGAAGAAGAAGAAGAAGAAATGACCGAAGATGAGTTACCGTCAATAATCGAAGACATGTCTGACTTTCTCGCCGCCGCAAATTGGCCGGGTGATTTAGAAGAGTTTGAAAGAATCGGTTTATACGCGCTCGATCGAACGCCCATGGGCTACACGTTACAAGTGGATGTGTTGCCAAGAAAAGTTCAAGCGCGCAAAGACAAAAGAGAAGATAAAAATAGACGCACGGTTCTTGGTCCAAACGTCGGCGTCGAGCTCGCAGCTGCCTCGAGTACTGGCGGGTTCGACGCCCTCGAACAACTTCAATACGCCGTCGAGGACGGTTTAATCGAGAAACCGTTCTGGGACGAACTTGTCGCGAATATCTGCCTGCGGAACATGGACGCTAAGGACGAAAAGTTTTCGAACAAAGCCTCCATAACTTCCACCTCTTACCACGCGTGCACAATCAAACCTCGAACACCCGCGGACAAACGCGAACGGTTACTCCCAAACAACCTCGGGAATCGCAAATCCCCGATCATCGTCGCGTTGTCCCATATCAAATTCGGTTTGCGAGCGCAAAGCAAACTCTTCGCCAAAGCCTACGTTGCCGCGATGCCCAAAACGTGGTGGTGTCCTTCCCGCGAAACGAAACCTTTTCGAAAAGACGAGGATACCGACTACTTAGCAGACGACGATGACGAAGAAACTGAACGCATGCGCAGAGAACACGAAAGGCGCGAGTATGCAACCTTTCGCTACACGCCGTGTAAAACGTAGATACGGCGAAGCGCGCGCGGTCTCGCCCGAACTTTGTTGTAACAAAAGCACATTCGTACCCTAGCACTCTAGCACTCTGCCGCGAAGCGTACCTCAAAGGGAGAGAGAGAGAGGGAACTCGCCTCCTGTATTTTTGCTTCGTTCTCGTCGTTCGGAAAAATCTTCTCCTTCTCTCGTCGTAGGAGTAGTGTTGAATCCCTCACATTTTTGGCTCCTCACTTTATTAAAAGCGGGAAGGAAAAGGGTTGACTCCTCCTGTTCTGCTTTCGAGAGGCGAGAGGCGGCCCCGAGCGTCGATCGTTTGGAAAGATCATCGATCGTCGTCGTCGTCGTCGTCGTTTCTCTCGGTCACCATCATCGTTTGAAACGAACGCCCCGAGAACCACCGTCCGTTCGTCCAACTTTTGGTGAGCGGCATCGTTGAGCGGCATCAATCATGTCCGGAGGACGACTACATCCTCGGGGGGGTCCCTCGTCGACGACCGCGAATGGGACGACGAGCGGCACCACCACCAACGCCACCACCAATACTACCAACACCACCACCGGCGCGCCGCCGCCGCCGCCGCGAGTGTCGGACATCCTCTCCCCGTCGTGGCTGCGACGGTCGCAAACGCAAATTACGCCTGGCGCGCACTTACAAATCGTGTGGAGAGGTTTTTTCTCGTTGGGCATGTTCATGGACCAAAACAACTTGTTGGACGACTTTGACGAAGAAGGACCGACGACGTCGAACGCTCTGCGAGCAGATTCGGGAGTTTCGGATGGGAACGTGAGTTTGAATAACACGGACGGGGAGGACGAGACGGGATCGGATGCGACGCAAATTTTGAGCACAGGAGCGGTGGAGAGTAAAGAGAGGCAGAGATTGATGAGGAAAGGCGGTGGAGGCGCGAGTTCGCAACAGCGGCAACACCATCAACATCAACAAGAGAGACGGGGCAGTGAAGACGACGAAAGTCTTCGAAGGCAAAGACGACTTCATAATACAACCATGAATGCAAGCTCAGACGAGACGTCGGTCGAGAATACGACGACGACGAATAGTGGCGAGAGAGGCGGCGATGTCGTGAACACGAATACAAACGCTTCGACGAGAGAAGCCAGTCAGACGAGTGACATGAGTCAGGGATCGTTTGAAGATCACCAACAAGAGAATACGAACGGAGGAGAGAATACCAATGATATGAACAACATGAACAGAGAACACTCGGAAGATACTGGCGTCACACGCGATACTAATACTAGCAATAGGGATAGAGATAACAACAACAACAACAATAACAACAACAACGCGTCAGAACAACCATTGTTTAATAACGCGACGGAGTTGATTGCTCGAGCACCGCCGATGGGTTTTCGAATCCCAGGGACGGCAGCGGGTGAAGGTGTTGCAAGAGCGCACGCGGCTGGGAATGTTTTACCGGACATTTTGAGGGCTAAACGGGTGACGAGTTTAGATGCAGAGTTTCCACTCGTTTGGGATCCCGTCGCGTTGTTGTGTTTATATCCCGGTAGTGAAAGGTCGCAAGAGGCTTTTTTGAAATTGGCGAAAAGTTTAAAAGCGAGAAGAGAGGAGATGCCAGAAGACGTGGCGGAGACTGCAAACGTTGGAGGCGCTGGGACGCCGACGGTTTCGAATAATAATAATGTCACAATACCGGCGAGTACTGGTGGACATCATGGACCTGGTAATAGTAGCGCTGGTGGTAGTGGTGATGGCGGTGGCAGTGGCGGCGGTAGAGGTAGTAGCTTGTTGAGGGAACGAATGACGGCGTCGACGCAATCGTTTAACGATCGGAGCTCTTTGAACTCAAGTCACAGTCACGGAAACGAGCGAGAACCTGGAGCGGAGGTTGTTTTATCGCCGTTATCGACAAATGCCCGAGAACAGCAGCAACGAGCGGATGCGGTGGCTACTGCGGCTGCTGCGGTGGCAGTGAATACCACGGGGGCTACAACATCCGGGAGTGGAGAATTGCCAAGAACGCCGTCCATGATGGAAGTTTCGCAAACCGCAGTAGGTGTGGCGGCGAGAGTGGAGCTACCGGAAGGATACGTCGCGTATATTGTTTCACAGGAACAACTTCCAGATTTAGCGTATGAAGCCGTGGCGAAAGAACGAGATTTACAACAATCACCAGCTGCCCTAGGCGTATATGACCCTACGAATGTAACAGAGCAACAACAGAGACGAATGCCGGGAATTGCTCGCGAACGGTTTCTTGCAGACGCTGCAAACGCCAATGCAAACACGACGTCGACGAATAATACAAGAAGTAACGCGAATTTTCCCACAATTGAACCACTTTGGGTTATTATTCAAACAGTCGAGCCCTTGCCGGCGCCTCAACCGATTGCAAACGTCCCGGCACCGGACTCGCGCCCGGCGCGGGGTATTTTGAAAGGTTGGACGGCTTCGCAGCTCGGAAATTACTCGAAGGAAACTGGCGCAGTAGCCGGCGGTGCTGGAGGGATCACGCAAGGCGCGACATCTGAGCCATTACACAGAAGGCGAACGTCGCATTCTGGTGGTAGAAGTGGTGAAGGCATGGATACCGCAGCAGCAAACGCGTATTTATCAACGCCTTTAACCGCGGGCGGGTTATCAACCATGGATCCGAACTCGCAACAACAACAGCAGAGCCGACCTGCGGTTGTCGCGCGGGCTATGAACATGAACAACGTCGTCTCAGATGGTGAATACGATACCGATAACGACTCTAGAGGCTTTGGAACTTCCGCCGGGAGTCGAGAGACGAATCCAGATAGTATAGAAAGAGATGAAGGTTCCGAAGGTGCAAACGCCGGCGGTTCTAACATTTCAGGAGCTGTCGTCGGCGAAGATGCAAACTTGTTGGATGACGTGAATGCAAATCGACCTCGAAGTAACAACGCATCGGACGAAGAGACAGAGTTGACGTCTGGGATTTCAAATCCATCAGAAGATGTTAAAAACAAAGACGATGTGAGTGCGGTGGACGATGACAACACTTCGCTTTCTATTCCAACAAACGAACAAACGCAACAAACAAGGACCCATCAGCATAAAATGCGACGCGAATCATCACCGCAATACAGAAGCACACCTTCTCCAGCGAGCTCACCGTCCTCATCGGACGTAACTGAAGACGACATATCACCATCCTCGCAAGGGAGAGCTTTGGCAGCATTGGATGCGGCGAATAGAAATTCGTTGGTGCCGCAAACTTCCGTCAACGTGACGCGAGTTCGCAAGATTCCAATTCAAGGCGCGCGCTTTGCTCTGCTTGGATTTGAAATGGACCATCCGCACGTAAAATACTTGGTGCGAAAAATGGAAAGTTTAGGTGCCACGCACGTCCTCTTGACGAATGATAAGAATGAAATGGCGGACGAAGTGCTCGATTTAATCGTCGTCCATCCTCCGTTCTTACAACTCTTACACGCGAAAGATTTTACGCAGTTGGAAATTAGGGATTTTTTGCGTTCGCGCCGCGCGCGTTTCGCGCTCGGTTTGCGTCACTTGGAGTTGTGCATCGAAAACGATCGATTGCTAGATCCGAGGATTGAAACCGCCGAAGTCTTTCCGGAAGGCGCCATTTTAGTCGTCGATGATATGACATTAGCCATGGGCGAAGAGATTGTTCAAAAGCTCGTAAAATTATTAGGCCAAGCCGCGGCAGCTTCCGCCGCCGCGTCTGCAGCGAAAGGTATTTTGCATTACAACCAAGAAGGCGCTCGAGAAAACCCGCCGTGGCCTTGGGCGATCAAATTAAACAACGATACCGTGCAAAAGTTGATGCTACAAAAAATGCGAATCGCGCGAACAAACCCGAATAAAGCATGGAGAATTGAGAATTGCCTGAAGCTCTTAAACGCGCACAAAGCGATGGGCGATAGAGCAGGTCGGGGCGCGAGAGTTTTAGGTATCGATTGGGAAGAAGCGTCGCATCAACCCATTCAGTTCCCGCCGCAGGATGTTCGAGACGCGGTGAAGCTCGCCTCTTGCCACGGCGCGACGTGCAGAGCAGTATTTTTAGTCTCTGAAGATCCAGAAATCGTTGTCGAGGCCCGAAAACATTCTAAAGTTGTTTTGAGCGGTGATTTGCATGAGTGCTGCGAGTGGCTGGAAGAAGTAATCAAAGAAATGTGGGCGGAAACGAAAGCGGTGAGGGATGAAGGACCGTGGGTCAACGTGTTGGGATTTCCAACTGTACAACAAAATCTAGCTACCACTGCTGCTGCGATGAATCCAACAAATTCGCCAGCATCAGCCGAAGCAACACCAACATCAACGCATGGTGATGAGAAATCAATCGAGACTGCCGCGGCGAATGTAGCCGCACGGATAGCCGCGCGTAAATCAAAAGAAAATGCCTGCATCGAACGAATGATGATTTCGGCGCAAAAAGAACCAACGCCGCCTCCCCCAACGATCGGCAAAGGTGTCATGGTACGACGCGATTCCGAAGATTCTTTACAGAACGACGAAAAAATGAATCGCCTGTTAAGGAGTAGTCGTCCCTCTAACGATATAATGCCCGATTTTCAGAAGAATACCGAAGTAAAGCTTTCGACCGTAAAGAAGCATCAAACGCCGTGGATGCCCGGAGCTTTGAAAACTACCACTGGAGACCAGAAGAAATCGAATGATGACGGCACAAGATCACGCGACGAGACACCGATGTCACTGGCAACGCTGCAAACACACAACAACACAAACCCATCCGGACCAAGAACTAATTATAACGTCTCCGGATCCGCCATTATAACTAGCGCAAGCAACTCTTTGCAAAGGAAGAAAACGAAAACGGTTCGTTTCCCGACCACTATCGACGACGGCGGGACCATGGGTGCCGGTCGTCGACGCGGTCGATACAGCCCCCCACCTTCGCCTCCGCGCACAAACTCCGGCGATACTGCGGACATGCGCGACACGTTGATCATTCGTGAAGGCGAAGGCGAAGCGACAGACGTTTCCGAGCTCGATTTAGATGGTAGCGTCGTTGAGAAACCGGTTCCGATGGAAAGCGAAGGCGGTTTCGTGGGCGGCGGCGAAGAAGGACGAAAAAGAAGAGGAAAATCCAACGACATCGATGTCATTCCCGCGCCAGCAAATATGATCAACGCAACCGACGAAAGTAAAGACAACGAAGAAAAGGAAACGGGACGACGACAACAACCGTCGTCGTCGGAGAAGAAGAAAAGAAAGTCGCCAACGAAGAATCCACCGAACGCTCAACCGAGACGCGAAAGTCCGCGCAAGAGCAGCCGAACGTCCCCGAATGCCAAAAGCGTCAGAAATAAGTAACGAACGGTAGTAAAATAGCGAGTGTATTATGACCTCGAAGTTTATACAACAATACATCTCTCAATTTTGCCTATCGCTTCTTCCCTTTCCCCGCGCGCTCTACCTCCGCCCCGCGATTCTTCACGCCGTGAAACTCTCGCAGCGGTACGTTGAATATAAAAAACCCGCTGACGACGCCTATCGTCGCCCCGGGCACCCATCCTAAGCCTATCCTTCGCAGTCGAATCATCGTCGCGCGACTTTTTTGTATTCAAAAAGTGTGGGCTTTTTTTCCCCAACAAAAGAAAAGGTTGTTGTACAAAAAGAGACGAGAGCTTTTATTTGGTTTTGGACTATGGACATACTCCACCCAAAAGAAACTTTTTTTTTCGAGTCTTTTTGTGTGTGGTTTTACCAAAACAAAGTCAATTATGGGCCTTCTTTTTTTTGGGAGAGACGAGAGATTTTTTTTTGGGGGGGAGGAGGACTTTTTGAATCGAAATATCACCCATCGGTCTGCAACAACAAACAAACAAACAAACGACGCGAAAGCAGCTTTTGCACCACGCGTTTTCTCCTTGAGCCAATGATTTTTTGGGAGTTTTCGACAAACCGACCAAGCGTCGGCCGGCTTTTTTTTAATTATATATCTAAAAGAGAACGCAAAGGAATTCAACCTCACAAAAAAAGCGCCGCCTGGGTCGTGTGATCTCCGAATTCGTTCTTCTTCTGCGCGAGGAGGCATTTTGTATCGAGAACGACCGACGCGTGGTTATTATTTATTTCCCGACGACGAGAGCCGACTGAGTTTTCTCTCGCGCGAAATTATTGCATTGTGTGAGCTCTATCCAATTAAAAATGGTGACAAAGGACGTCGAAGAAAACGACACGGGTTTTTATGAAGTTAGAAATCCGAGAAGCACGAACAAGCTTTACGATGGCGCGTTCCAACTCGAGCACTGGGATCCCGAAGACGACAAGTTTTGGGCGAACGAGGGAAAAACTATTGCCTATCGCAATCTGATTTGCTCAATTCCAAATTTATTTCTGGGCTTTGCGATATGGCTCATGTGGTCGATTATTGTCGTTGTCGTTCAAGATACGTATTTTGATACGAAAAAAGTTTGCGAAGCCGCCACTCAAGGTGTAATCAGTCCCACGTGTCCCACGTATCACTTCAACAAATGGATTGGCGACAATCCATCTGATTCTGATTACAAAGCTGCGCTTTACACTGTTCAAGCTGTGGCAGGTTTGTCCGGAGGGATTATGAGGTTGGTCAACACATTCATGATACCAATGAGTGGTGGCAGAGTAACGATTGCCTTATCTACGATTGCTCTGATGATCCCATGCATCTGGGCGAGCGAAATACTCAAATCAAAAGACGCGAGCTTCGTTCAACTCGTAATCTGTGCCGCGCTGACGGGCGTTGGCGGCGGCGCGTTCAGCTCGTCGATGCCAAACATACGATTTTTCTTTCCTAAACGCAAGATTGGACTCGCTCTCGGGTTGAATGCAGGCATAGGTAACTTGGGTGTCTCGATGTCTCAGCTTGTGCTCCCAGCGATCATGGCTTACAATGCTTTCGGTTCATCAGATGTTCATGGAAGTGGAACTTATGGTCAAAATCCAGGTATCTACTACGCAATCTTATGCTGCATAGCAGTCACAATGGCTGGCTTCGGCATGAGCAACATGCCCAAAGAAATCCACCAATTGGATTCCGTTTGGACATGCATTGGGAACTGGATTGCTATTCACATGCTTGGTGTCCTTTCTACGGCCATTTCCACCGTGATCCTCATCTACACTTCAACGCAATTCACTAACGCTTTTAAGAGTCCGGGAACATCAATCGTCAGAATCTTTATCCTCGTGATGGTTTCTGTCGTTGTTTCGCACGCTTGCCTTTACTATTTGGTTCCATCCAAGGTGAAGACGAAAATATTGGAGCAAGCGGTCATTTTCAAGAACAAACACAACTTCATCATGACGTATTTGTACATCATGACGTTCGGATCTTTTATTGGGTTCTCTGGAGCGTTTCCAAAACTCATGCGCGATTTGTTCCCTGACGCTCGCGTGAAAAGTTATTCCTGGACTTGTGCATTTGTTGGAAGTATCATTCGCCCTGTTGGTGGTTGGATGTCCGACAAATGGGGCGGGAGTGCCGTCACTCATTGGCACACTGTGCTCCAAACGGCTACTTCCTTTGCAGTTGGTATCATTTGTTGGAAGGCGAAGGACAAAATGAACGACGGCGGTGACGACAGTTTGTTCCCGTGGTTTGTACTCCTGTTCAACGTGTTGTTTTACTGCACAGGCGTTGGTAACGGTTCTACATTCCAAATGATCGGCGTTATTTTCGACAAGTTTGAAGGCGCTGCCGTCTTGGGTTGGTCGTCTGCTATTGCTTCTTTCGGTGCGTTCATCATCCCGGCGTTCTTTGGCGTCGCTATCAAACAGGAAAAGGCTGAAATTGTTATGTACGCAATGGGTGCGTACTACTTTTCTTGCCTTTACATGAACTATTGGTATTACTATCGAAAAGACGCAGAGAAGCCATGCTAAGGATCCAATCAAAGTGATCCCGTTTTATCTCTTTACGACGTGACGAGTACTCGTACTCGTATTTTAATTTATTCTCATTACCGTACATATCACGTGACATAAAATTATCCAATTTTTTACGCTTTCCTCTCATTTTGTTGAGAAGACCCTAAATGGACGTATGTGTCGACTTTGACGTCAGCTTTTCTTTTCCTTTAGCCAAAAACTTCTTCCCATTTTTCAAGCGCGCAAGAACGACGCACACAAACGCTCGAGGATGATGACGATGCAAAGTTTACCGACGATGAGTAAACCGTCGACGGCCGGACGTCTCTCTTCCTCCTCTTTGCGCGGGGAGAGAGTGAAATCGACGACGACGACGACGCCGATGCGACGCAAAACTCTCGTCGCCACGAAAGCGGTGCAGGGGGAAATCTTAATCACTGTGGATAAACCGTTAGGCGTGACGCTGAAAGCGAGAGGCGGAGGGATTCCAGGGGTGGTTATCGACAGAGTCGGCGGGAATGGTGCCAAAGCGGGTCTCAAATCCGGCGACGTTGTCATGTACCACTCGTCCTTTTTCGGGGACGAGTTATGGCCTGCCGATCAGCTTGGTTTTTCGAGAAGCGCAATCAACGCGTGTCCGAACCAAGTGGATTTTATCGTCGTCAGGGGTGCGGGCGAGAAAGCGTTTGACGTGAAACGCTTACCAAAAAGGCCCGCGCCGCCAAAGTTTGGAAGGAAAATGAGCGCGGCGCAAAGGGAACGAGCGACGCACATTTGCGTCGACTGCGGTTTCGTGTACGCGTTGCCTACACCGTTCGAGGATCAGGATCAGGATTACGCGTGCCCACAATGCTCGGCGCCAAGAAGCAGATTCTCAAAGTACGACGCGGAAACTGGGAGAGCCGTTGGTGGTGTGAGCACGCCGATAGTGACTACAGTAGCGACGGTTGCTGGTTTGGCGGGTATGGCGTACTACATTGCTCAAATTTTGTAATTGAAATGTGATTAATACGAATGCGAGTGCTTCATTTTTTTTTTCCTCTCTCTCTCTCTCTCTCTCTCTCTCTATCCAGTATACCTATCTGTACGTTGCTATGCGCTACTCTCTTCTACTCAAATATCCATGTTGTCTTCGTTGTTGTTGTTGTTGTTGTTATTAAAAAAAGAATTTAACTTGCTAAAAATCTGTTGCAAGAGCTCGTTGCGTTGTGGTTGCTGTCGCGACGACAGTCTGATCAACTCGTCGTGCGTGTACCCAGTTTGTGGCGCGACGCATTCAACGATGTGCCGTTTCAACTGCGGCATATTTGTACACGATGACTTACACTTGTGACATCGCAGGTCGTTCGATTTCACAATCTGTTCACATCTGGAATCGTCCCATTGCCTCGTCATCGTCGCCGCTTTGAAGAAATCGATGAAAAACTCGTTGTTTACGAACGTGTGCCAGTGCTGCTTGGTGGTTAGCTTTTCCGAAACGAAATCTTGGCTGATGACGTGTAAATGTACCGGTTGCATGCTCGGTTTCAGGTGGAACCCGACGCGAAATTTCGTTTCAGGCGGAAGCTTTCGTTGTTGATCTTTGACGATATCGAGCGCGGTGCTCACCATTTGATTCCAAACGAATTGGCGTTCGTTATTATTGTTGTTTTCAAAAGAACCTTCCTCTTCTTTGAAAACATCGAACGGGTGCTTAAACTTTGAACTTCTAGGTAACACTAACGCGTGAAACTTCGCTTTCGGATATTTATCTTTGATGGCGAAACATGTTTCGTTTATCGTCAAGAGTTCCTCCTTCGTGCACTCACGTTCCGGGTCGCGTTGTTTCTTGAGTAAACCGTCCAAGAAAAATCCCGTGTACTTTGTTTTCTTCCGTTTATCGTTGTTACCTTCGTCTGTGGTTATTCGCGAAGCTGGCGACGACGGTTGTACTAAAAGGGATAGACTTGACGGCGGCTTTTGTATCCCGTCCCATTCCGTCGGGAATGGCGGAAAATCGTGACCAGTCATCGATTTAATCTTACTAACTGCCAATTCAACTTCCGCTTGCGTTTTACATCGAAAACACAACTCAAATCCTTCCGATTTGTGCGGCGTCGAGCTATCGCGACTGTATAACTGCTTATGCAAAATCCCTACTCCTTTGCGACCTTCGACGCCGCCTTCATGGTTTTGTCTCTGAGCGACTCTCGAAGTTGTCACCGCCTTGTCTAAATCCAAATACAAGGATACGAGTTGAATGTTGTCATCACCACTATTCAACCTGACGTATCTCACCGCGTCCACAAACTTCTTCCTTTGCTCAGCACTCATATTCGTTCTGTCGATAACCACGTGTCGACCGAGCATGAGCCCATGTTTCGCTTTCATCACGCATTGGTCCGCTTTCTTTCGAAAACACTCTCGTTCACAGTACGACCCAATCGTATCTTGATTTACCACGGTCCATTTCTTCACGCACAATCCTTTAGCGATGGTCGATTTCCCAGATCCTGAGGTCCCTGTGAGCACCAAGCACATCTGTCGTGTTTGTAGTGTCTTTTTCTCTTTAGTAGTAGTAGTAGTCTCTTTCTTCTCTCTCGACGTCGTGCGCGCATCCGAACACACCGTCCACGCGCCAATGCATTCATCGATTTTAAACCTATTCTTCCGAAACTCTTTCGTGTCATCCGGGCATCCTTTCGGCGCGAAGAACGAGAACACCATCTTTTTTTGCGTCGTCGCTCGAACTCTCCTCCTCTTTGCGTCTGGTGTTCTCTCGAGTTTCTGCCAGATGCCATCGCACCACACCCACACGCACACTTTTTCTTTCAGCACGTCCACGTCGTATTCGCGTTCTCCCACTTCCGTCACGCGAACGTGTTTCTTCAAGACGTACTTCGCGTGGTCTGGAAACCGCTGGGTATCCAGAAACTCCGCGCGTCCAAACGTGCGAGACTTCTCTCCATTTTTCGTGTCCACGTGTAACGGAATGTGTTGCACTTCTTCTTCTTCTTCTTCTTCTTCTTCTTCTTCTTCTTTGTCTTCTTTGTCTTCTTCCATCATCGTCTCTCTTTCTTCCTACCCTTTCCGCACCATCGTTTCCTTCCTCTCTCTCTCGTTCTCTTCCGCGAGTGCTCAAAGCTTTGCGCTTCTTCTTCTTCTTCTTCTCCTTTCAGATTCTAGTTTTAGGGTTTCATATAAAATAGGGAAAAGAAGCCCCCTAAACCGGACCTGTAGTCTTCTCTTGTGTGAACAAGTAGAGCGAAGAAGGACACGCATGTCGGCGCCGCCGACGCCGACGATTTTTTCTCGCTTCCTCCGGCAAAAGCACGGTCTCGCCAACGTCGTCATGGCCTCGTGCTGTCTCGCGCTCAGCGCGCAGTTGTTGCAACGCCGAACGGAATTAGAGGAATTGGAAAAGGAATTGGAAAAAGTGAAACGCGAATCGACGCTGGAAGCGAAGAAGAAGAAGAAGTGGAGAGGATGGTTCTCGTGACGCAATGGTGTGCGTGCAGCAACGTGCCGACGCGGCGACGCGAACGAAGAATACAGGCGCGAGCGATGGGTAGGAGGCGAGTGTGTTCTCTCTCTCTCTCTCTCTCTCTCTCTCTCTCATTTACGTGTGTGTATTAAAACCTCTTTCTCTCTCTCTCTTCCTCTTCATATCATCAAATCATCACGTGTAATTAAATAAACTTTCTTCGAATATCGATGCGTTTAGTTGTCGACGTCAAACCCGGTTGCTTTCTTGACGAGTCTCGTCGTCTCTTCCTTCAAATCTTCGAAGTCTTCAGCCAAAGTGTAATCGTTTTCGTCGTCAGAGTATCTGCCCAAAGCGTAGATCAACACACCGGCACCGGCAAGTTCGAGCAATCTTGGGGCGGATAACGCGAGCACGGAAGTGTGTGCAACTCTGTTGGCGACATAAGAGGCGCCGAGGATAGCCGCTCCCGGGCCGAGTTCTTCAATTGGCGAGTCGATGTTTTGGACAGTATCCGGTAACGTTTCGACGGCGTCTTTGAGATCGTCCGTAACTTCCTCGACGTCGGTTTCCGCAGCAGCCTGGACGATTTTGGAGCCAACTTTCACAGCCGGCGAGACCAAGTCGACGACGTCTTTCAAGTTCTTCGGGGAATCCTCCGGAACGGATGAGAGGAGTTCATCAAAGTCTTCGGCGAAGTCACCGTCTTTAGCCAACAAGTACTTCGTGGTCAATAACGTGAACGCGATGGTGCCAACTGTTTCAAGACCAGCTGGGAGGAGTGCGTTAGCGACCGGCAAGTGAGCAAAGGCATCGGCGGCGACAGCTAAGCCGACGGCGCCAACTTTTTGCGACGGATTATCGATGGAGTCAATCTTGTCAAAGACGGCATCGGCGGCGGCTTCCGTATCGCCTTCGGCCAAAGATTCTTTGACTTTCGGAACAAAGAGGACAGTAGCGATGGTGGTGGCCAAAGCGATGGTGGTAATATCACCAATGACCGCTTTAAACGGCGTCACGGTTTTCGCTCTTGCTGCTCTTTGCGCACGTTTCCTGGCAGCTTCTTGCGAGGCTCTCTTTTGAGCTCTGGCACGTTCGGCTTGTTTCTTGTCTCTCGCTTTCTTCGCATCTTCCGGAGAAGTCGTTTTCGCGGCGGTCGGAGTAGTGGTAGTGGTGGTGGCCTTTTGCGCCGGCGGCGCCGGCGTTTTCACGGCGGCCGGTTTAGTTTCAACTGGCTTTTTCGCAACTTCCTTGGCAGCCGGTGCTTTCACCGCCGGTGCAGAGGCTTGCTTGCGCTCAGCTTCCTTGGCAGCTCTTTGGGCCGCTGCAACTTCCCTCGCGGCTTCAACCTTCACACGCGCAGCTTCTTGACGCGCTTTGGTTTCGGCTTCTCTGGCAACTTGGGCAGATTTCTTGGCTGCCAAAGCTTGCGCTTGAGCTTTCTTTTGAGCTTCGGCTTGGGCTTTTCTTGCCGCTTCTTCTTTGGTTCTCTTGGCCGCTAATGCTTTCGCTTCCGCCGCCTTCTTTGCGTCAGCTTGGGCTTTCTTGGCCGCTAATGCTTTCGCTTCTGCGGCTTTCTTCGCTTCGGCTTGAACTTTCTTGGCTTTCACTTCTGCCTTAGCCGGAGCAGCAGGCTTCGGGGCCTCGACCACAGTCTCGACGGCCTTGACCGGCGCAGCAACTTCTTGCTTGACCGCTTGGGCGACAACCGGCGCCGCAGCTTTGACCTGCGCTTGTTGTCGAGCAGCCGTCTTCTTCGCTTCTGCAGCTTTCTTGGCTTGTTCCGCCTTGCGAGCAGCGGCCCTCTTGGCCACTTCCGCCTTTCTTTGAAGTTCCGCTTTCTTGGCCGCTTGCGCTTGCGCTCGGCGTTTTCTGTCGATTTCTTGCTGCTTTTGCTTTTTCATTAATGCTTCTTGCTGTTTCTTTGCGCGCGCTTTCGCCTCCGCCTCTTTGTTCACAGCCGGCGCTGGAGCCGGAGCCGGAGCGGCAACTTGTTGTTCTGGTTTTGCTGCTGTTTGGTTTTGCTCGGCTTGCACCGCAACCACCGGTTTCGGCGCTTCAGCGGCTCTCTTCGCGGCGGCTTGGGCACGCGCTTGCTCAGCCTTCCTGGCCTCTGCGGCTCTCGCAGCAGCTTCTCTGTCGGCTTTCACCTTGGCGGCTTGTTGCGCTTGCGCTCTCGCTTGCTCAGCCTTCCTGGCCTCTGCGGCTCTCGCAGCAGCTTCTCTGTCGGCTTTCGCCTTGGCGGCTTGTTGCGCTTGCGCTCTCGCTTGCTCAGCCTTCCTGGCATCTGCGGCTCTCGCAGCAG
>MDSZ01226743.1_pt1 | contig 24097 bp, 19 predicted proteins | sample 811201 | NCBI WGS metagenome assembly MDSZ01 (sample SAMN05326647, study PRJNA326480) | marine metagenome | isolation source: seawater | place: Indian Ocean: North | collected 2010
CACCATTTTATCGAATAATGAAAAACATTATCCGGTACTGCTAAACGAAATTCTTAGCATTATTTCCCCTCAAAATGGTGGCACATTTATCGACTGTACATTTGGTCAAGGCGGATATTCAAAAGCAATTTTAAAGTTTCCTAATACCAAGATTTTAGCATTAGACAGAGATCCTGAAACAGAAAAATATATCAATCAAATAAAAAAATTATACCCAAATCGTTTTTTTTTTTTCAATTTAAAATTTGGAAATTTGAATAAAATTGACCTTACAAAAGAAAAAATAAGAACAATTATATTCGATCTAGGATTTTCGTATAATCAGATTAAAGATTTAAAAAGAGGTTTATCATTTAATAGCCAAGGTGAATTAAATATGAGAATGGGACTGAATAATTTTTCAGCCTCAGATGTGGTAAATAATTTAGATCAAGAAGATTTAGAAATAATTTTTAAAACTTTTGGAGAAGAAAAAGATAGTAAAAAAATAGCCAAAAAAATAATTATTGAAAGAAAAAAAAATAAAATAGATACCCAGGAATTAGTAAGAATAATTAATTCCTCGAAAAAGAAAAATAATAAAAAAATTCATAATGCAACTAAAGTCTTTCAAGCTTTAAGAATATTTGTTAATAAAGAAATATCTGAGCTTATAAATGGATTGATTAATTCTGTAAAAATTTTAGATAGAAATGGAATTCTGGTTTTGGTTTCTTTTCACTCATTAGAGGATAAAATTATTAAAACTTTCTTTAAATTGTTATCTGAAAATAAAAAGATTTCTAGATATGTTCCTGAAAACCCAACTCAATCAAAAATTTTAAACTTAATTAAAAAAAAACCAATATTACCTTCTGATAAGGAAATTAAAATAAATAAGCCATCAAGATCAGCCAAACTAAGATATGCAATAAAGATTGAAGAGCCTGGTAACTTTGAGGCTGAGGTTTACGATAAATTTAAACACTTTCTTAAAATAGAAAAATTATCTGAGAAATTATGAAAAAATATTTTTTATCAATTATAATAATTATCTTAATATCTTTTACTACTTTAATAAAAAATACATCAAAAAATTTAGAGAGTGAAATATATAATAAAAAAGAAAATATTATATTGCTAGATACTAGGTATGATTTGGTACTCTTAGAAAATAACTATTTAACTTCTCCTAAAAAACTATTTAATTATATAAATGGCAATGAAGCTAATGAGTACAAACCTATTGATATTACAAATATAAATAAAATTTATTTTTACGATAATAAAATCATCATCAGAAAAGTAATTAATAAATGAATAATTTAGATAAAAAACTATATATCAATGAGTACGAAAGTGAGTTTATTTTTAAAAAAAAAAACTCAAATTTAAATATTTCTTTTAATAGATCAGCCTTTATTTTTTTTTTCTTTGTTTTAATATCTTTATTTTTTTCAATTAAAATTTTTTATTACGGTTCGGTTTCTGATCAAAAAAGTTTTACTCAAAAAATAAAAAAAAAAGAATTTAGAGCGGATTTGCTAGATAGAAATGGTAATTTTATTGCAAAAACAGTTCAAACAATAAACATAGGAATTAATCCAAATAGAGTAAAAGATAAAAAAAAATTTATTTTAAAACTTAAATTAATATTTCCTGAAAAAAATTTCAGTTTAATTGAAAAAAAATTAAACCAAAAAAAATTTTTTTATTTAGAAAAACAAGTTTCTGCGGAAAATTATGATAAAATAAGACTACTTGGAGAAAAAGCTTTTGAATACGAACCTAAAATTTCAAGGATTTATCCTTTTCCGAATCTTTTTAGTCATATAGTAGGTCAGATTGATGAAGATAATATTGGAATATCTGGTTTAGAAAAATCATTAAATGAAAAACTTATCACTGAAAAAGATCCGATATCTATAACAATTGATACAAATATACAATTTTTGATAAGAGAAGAATTGGTTAAGGCCAATAATATTTTTCAAACAAAAGGTAGTGCAGCAATTTTAATGAATGTAAACTCTGGAGAGATTATATCAATGGTGTCCACCCCAGATTTCGATCTGAACAAGAGAGAGCATTTAAATGATAAAAAATTTATTAATAGAGTAACAAAAGGAGTTTATGAATTTGGATCAGTATTTAAAACTTTTACATTAGCAAGTGGTTTAAATTTTGGAGATATTGAAGCAGACACTGAGTTTGAAAATTTGCCAAAGACTATCTTTTGCGCTGGTAGACCAATAAGGGAATATGATGAAAAAATCCCTAGCACAATAACTGCAGAGGAAATATTAATTAGATCAGGCAATATAGGTTCAGTAAGAATTGCCCAAAAGGTTGGTATAGATAAATTTCCAAAATTTCTAAAAAATATTGGAATTATCGACAAGGTTAATTTTGATTTAGATGAAGTTGGCACACCTCTTCCCATACGTTGGGGTAAATGCAAGCTTGCTACAGCATCTTTTGGTCATGGCATAACTACTACAATTTTACAATTGGCTAAAGGGTATTCTATACTTACTAATGGTGGTTACGATGTAAAGCCAACGCTTAAAAAGAATATAAACTCAAAATATAAAGAAAAAAAATTAATTGATGGTAAAGTTTCAAAAAAAATTAACTTAGCATTAAGAAAAATTGTAACTACAAAAATTGGTACAGCAAATTTAGCAAATGTCCCTGGTTACGAAATTGGTGGAAAAACAGGCACTGCACAAAAATCAATTAATGGCGTTTACTCAAAAGAAAAAATAAATACATTTGTTGGAGTATTTCCAATTTCTAAACCTGAATTTGTAATTGTTGTTATGTTAGATGAGCCAAAAATGAGTAAAGATTATATTTATGAATATAGAGATGGTTCAGGATTTAAATTAAAAGGAACACCAAGGAATACAGCAGGTTGGACTTCAGTAGAAATTACAGGCAAAATTTTAGAAAAAATAGGACCAATTTTAGCCACAAAATATATAGAGTTTAATTAGCGATATGTTGATCGGGAAATTTTTTAAAACTAAGGACAAAAAATTTAAAAATCATTTTTTTTCAGGTTTAAGCTTTAGTAGTGGATCGTGTAAAAAAAATTACATATTTTTTGCTATAAAGGGAAATATATACGATGGACACAAATATATAAATAAAGCAATCAAAAATGGTGCAAGAACCATAATTCATCAAAAATCTTTTGAGGGTTTTAAGGGAAAGGTACTATTTTTAAGTTATAAAAATACCCGAAAAATTTTAGCAGAAACTTCTTATAAATTTTTTAATAAAAAACCAAAAAATATCATCGCTGTAACCGGCACAAACGGTAAATCGTCAGTATCAGATTTTTATCTACAAATTTTAAAAATTAATAAAGTTAATGCAGCTTCAATAGGCACTTTAGGCATTAAATTTAAAAATAGTTTAATTCCTGTCAAAAATACTACGCTAGACTCTATTAAACTTGGAGGATACTTAAACTTTTTAAAAAAAATGAAAGTTAACAATGTAATCTTAGAAGCTTCTAGCCATGGCTTAAAACAAAATAGAATTGATGGATTAGATATTTCAACTGCTATTTTTACAAATTTTTCACATGATCATTTAGATTACCATAAAAGCTTAAAAGATTATTTAGATTCAAAATTGTATTTATTTAATTCTTTACTAAAAAAAAAGAAAACAATAATTACAGATAGATCTATTAAAGAATTCATAAAATTAAAGAATATTGCGAAGAATAAAGATTTAGTTTTAAAAACAATTTTAGACACAAAAAGTGATATAAAATTAATTCAACATAGTTATCAGGGTGAAAAGCAGAATTTAAAAATTAAATATAAAAATAAAATTTATAGTTTTTCTTTAAACTTAATAGGAAAAATTCAGATCAAAAATATACTAATGTCAATATTAGCTGCAGAGAGTTCAAAAATTAATTTTGAAAAAATAATTAAAAATATTCATAAATTAAAACCAGTTGACGGAAGATTTGAAAAAATAGGTAAATTAAAAAATAATGCACTTATTGTTTTAGATTATGCACACACGCCTGATGCTTTGAGTACATGTTTAACTAATTTGAAAGATCAATTTTCAGATAAAAAAATTAAGCTTGTATTTGGATGTGGAGGTGACAGAGACAAATATAAGAGACCTAAAATGGGACAGGTTGCAAATGATTATTGTTCCAAAGTTTACTTGACTGACGATAACCCTCGATTTGAAAACCCAAAAAAAATAAGGAATGAAATTAAGAAAAAAATTTCTATTAATAAATTAATTGAAATACCAAATAGAAAAATTGCGATTTCTAAAGCAATCGAAAATGTAAAATCTAATGAATTATTAGTAATCGCTGGTAAGGGGCATGAGCTTTTACAAGACTATGGAATAAAAAAATTTTTTTTTTCAGATAGAGATGTGATTAAAAAATCTATATTAAAAAAAAATAAGAATCTTTCTCATAATATTAAAGTTAATTTATTAAATGAATACTTTAATAAAAAAATTTCTAAGAGAATTAAAATAAACTCAGCCTCAATTAATTCTAAAACAGTAAGAAAAAATGAAATTTTTTTTGCAATTAAAGGAGAAAAGAATGATGGAAATTTATTTTTAAGGGAAGCTTTGAATAGGGGTGCATCACTAGCTATAATAAATAGATATCAAAAAAAACTGAACCAAAAAAAACAATTGAGAGTTTCTGATAGCTTAAAGAGCCTGACTGATTTATCAAAATTAATAAGAAATAATTTTTATGGAAAAATAATTGCAATCACAGGAAGTTGTGGAAAAACATCATTAAAGAAAATGACAGGTGAAGTGTTAAATCCATTTTATAAAACATCTTATTCTCCTAAATCTTATAACAACAAATATGGAGTTCCTTTAAGTCTATTTAATTTAAATCTTAGAAACCAAAGTGGAGTATTTGAAATTGGAATGGACAAAAAAGGAGAAATAGATTTTTTAAGTAAACTTTTAAAACCAGATATCGGTGTTATTACAAATATTTCATATGCACATGCAAAAAATTTTAAAAACATAAAAGGAATTGCCAAGGCTAAAGGCGAGTTAATTGATAATATAAAAAAAGATGGTGTAATTATTTTAAACAAGGATGACAAATTTTTTAAATTTCATAAGATGAAAGCATTAAAAAGAAATCTCAATATTTTTTCATTTGGAGTAAAAAGAAAAGCAGATGTATCTCTTGTTTCAGTAAAAAAAAATAATAAAAGTTTTAAGATTTATGTAAAAATCTTTGGTGAAAAAAAGTTTTTTAATATTAAAAATAAAAATCAAAATAATATTTATAATATTTTGGCATCTATTTGCATTATATGTTCTTTAGATAATATTAAAAATTTATCAGCTAATTCATTTAGTAGATTACAAATTCCAGAAGGCAGAGGAGATATATCTAAAATATTTTACAAAAATAAAAATTTTTATTTGATTGATGAAAGTTATAATTCTAATCCGCTATCTATGATATCGGCTATAAAAAATTTTAATGAAATCAATATTAGAAATAAAAAAAAACATTTTTTAATGGGCGATATGCTTGAGTTGGGAAAACTATCAAAAAAATTACATATTAATATTAGCAATAGCATAAACACTTCATCGATTGATAAACTCCATATTTATGGAAGATTCGTTAAAGATACTTTTAAAAAAGTTATTAATATCAAAAAAGGTAACTATTTAAGTAAACCAGATCAAATTAATGATTTGATTATTAAGGAATTAAATAATAATGACTATTTAATGGTAAAAGGATCCAATTCTACAGGTTTAAATAAATTTTTTTCAAAACTGAAGGTAAACAGTTCAAATGCTTTATAGTTTAATATTAAACTTAATTGATACTTATTCTTTTTTAAATGTTTTTAAATATTTAACAGTAAGAACTGGATTGGCAGTTTTTACGTCATTATTAGTAGTTTTTTTGATTGGAAATCCATTTATCAATTTTTTTTCAGCAAGACAAATTTTAAATCCAATTAGGGATGATGGACCCGATGAACACATTGTAAAAAAAATCGGGACACCAACAATGGGTGGAGTATTAATACTTATAGGATTGTTTTCAGGAATTTTATTATGGGGCGACTTAAAAAATTTATATGTTTGGTTTTTGATTTATATTGTAGCTAGTTTTGGAGTTTTGGGTGCCTATGATGATTATAAAAAAATAAAATTTAAAAACTCAACTGGTATATCTTTTAAATTTAAAATCCTATCCCAGATAGGTGCAGCGACTTTAGGTATTATTATGCTAAGCATTTATTCTGACAATACAGATTTGGATAATCTTTACTTTCCGTTTTTTAAAAATTTGATAATTAATTTAGGATGGTTTTTTATTCCTTTTGCAGTTTTTGTAATTGTAGGTTCTTCAAATGCAGTGAATTTGACAGATGGATTAGATGGGTTAGCAACCGTTCCAGTTATTTTGGTGGCTGCTTGTTTTGCTTTTATTAGTTATGTCACTGGAAATATTGTTTTTTCAGAGTATTTACAAATACCTTACATAAGTGGACTAGGGGAAGTTGCTGTATTTTTGGGTGCTGTTATTGGCTCTTGCTTAGGATTTTTGTGGTTTAATGCTCCTCCTGCAAAAATCTTTATGGGAGATACTGGATCGTTAGCATTAGGTGGGTCTTTAGGAGGAGTAGGGATAATTACAAAACATGAAATAGTTTTGGCAATCACAGGTGGACTTTTTGTGCTGGAGGCAGTGTCAGTAATTGTTCAAGTAATTTCATTCAAGCTCACTGGTAAACGAATTTTTAAAATGGCACCAATACACCATCATTTTGAAAAAAAAGGTTGGCCAGAGTCAACTGTGGTAATAAGGTTTTGGATCGTAGCAATTATTTTAGCAATGATAGGTCTTGCAACACTTAAATTTAGATAATGCACGAACTAAAAAAAATATTTTTTAAGAAAAAAATATTAATTTATGGCCTAGGCATTTCAGGAACTGCAAGCTTTTTTTACCTTAAGGGAAAAAATAAGGTAAATGTTTTTGATGATAATGCTAAAAACCTCGTTAATAAAAAATTTAAAAAAAACATAATTAAAAAAAAACAGATTTTTAAAACTGAGTTTGATTATATTGTTATCAGTCCAGGTATAGATTATAAAAAATGTACTTTAAAAAATTTTTTGATCAAAAACAAAAATAAAATTTGTACAGATTTAGATATCTTTTACTCAAATAACCCTCAAAATAAAATTATTACTATTACAGGAACAAATGGAAAATCTACATCCGTAAAATTAATAAATGATATTCTTAAAAAAGCTGGAAAAGATTCAAGATCAGTAGGAAATATTGGTAGATCTATTTTAAATGAGAAAAATATAAACAAAAATACAATCTTTGTTATTGAAGCTTCATCTTATCAAATAGAATATAGTAAAATTTTTAAATCAAATTTTTCAGTTCTTCTAAATATAAGCCCCGATCATATTGAAAGACATGGAAGCTTTAGAAAATATTTAAATGCAAAATTAAAATTATTTTATAATAGCACTAAGAAGGATTATATTTTTTTTAATAGAAAAAATTTAGTTATTAATAATGCCATTAAAAAAAATAAAATTAAAGCAAAAATTATTAATGTAGATCAAAGTATAAATAAAAAATATATTTTAAATATTAATAATAAATACTTTGAGAATAAAAATAATTTAGAAAATTTGTCTTTTGTTTTATCAATTTGTGAAAAATTAAAAATTAAAAAAAACATAATAATAAATGTAATTAATAATTTTCAGGGTTTAAAGTATAGACAACAAGTAGTTTATAAATCAACAATACTTACAATAGTAAATGACTCTAAATCAACTAGTTTCTCATCTACAATTAATTTACTTAACTCTTACAATAATATTTATTGGGTACTTGGTGGACAACCAAAAAAAAACGATACTCTTAAATTGAGAAAAAAAAATAATTTAAATATTGAAGCTTTTATATTTGGTAAAAATAAAAAGTTTTTTGTTAATCAATTAAAAGGAAAAGTAAAATTTCAAGTTTTTCCATCCATAAAAAAAGCCTTGTATAAGATTATTTACAAAATTAATAATACAAATAAAAAATTAAAAAAAACAATATTATTTAGTCCATGCTCTGCATCATTTGACGAATTTAAAAACTTTGAAGAACGAGGTGCTTACTTCAATTATCTTATAAAATCGTTAAAAAACAAAATATGACTGAGCTTACGATATATCAAAAAATTTACTTTAATTGGTGGAGAAATCTAGACAAAACTCTTTTTTTTATAATACTTTTGCTTTTTTTACTTGGACTTTTTTTTTCTTTGGTTTCTACTTCTTTAATTGCCTCAGATAGACTTAATACAAATAGTTACAAATTTTTTATAAAGCATTCTATATTTATATCATTGGGCATTTGTATAGTTTTTTTATTTTCATACTTAAATACAAAAAATTTATTTAAAATTTCACATGTCCTTTTTATAATATGTTTTATTTCTTTGCTATTTGTTCCATTTTTTGGTGTTGAGGTTAAAGGATCAAAAAGATGGATTGATTTGTTATTTTTACCAAGATTTCAACCTATAGAACTTTTAAAACCCTTTATAATTATAGTAATGGCATCAGTTCTTACTCTAGAGGGAAAAATAAATTTATATATAAAATACTTGTTCAGTTTTTTAATTTTATTCCCAATTATTATATTATTAATATCTCAACCAGATTTAGGACAAACAATTTTAATTTTTTTAACTTGGTTAGCTCTTATTTTTGTTTCTGGGGTCAATCTAATTTTATTTTTTCTTTTTTTTACTTTTAGTTCTTTTATTTTTTTATATATTGTTTTTTTTATTCCAAAATTCAAATACATATTAATAAGAATTACGTCCTTTTTAGATTCAAATTCAGGAAATAATTATCAATCTGAAAGAGCTTCAGAAGCAATAATTAATGGTGGTTTTTTTGGTAAAGGCATAGGCGAAGGGGTTTTAAAAAATAAAGTTCCCGAAGCGCATACAGACTATATTGTTTCAGTAATCTCTGAAGAATTTGGGGTCATAATGATTTTCATTTTAATATTAATCTACCTATATTTTATTTACAGAATATTTAAAAAAATTTCTTTAGTGAATAACAATAAAATTAAGTTAGTTTTACTTGGGTTAGCTTTTATAATTTTTCTTCAATTTTTAATACACGTTGGAGTAAACATAAGAATGTTTCCAACCACCGGGATGACACTACCTTTTTTAAGTTATGGTGGTTCGTCAATAATTGGAACATCAGTACTTTCTGGTATAATTTTAAATTTAACTAAAAAAGAAAATATTAAATGAGAAAAAAAATTTTGATATCAACAGGGGGGTCAGGAGGACATGTTGTACCGGCTTTAATTCTTAGTGATCATTTAAAAGAAAAATTTGATATTTTTTTAACAAGTGATCAAAGGGGACTAAAATATATTGAAGGCGATGTTAACAACTTAAATATAATGAATGTACTGCCAATTTCTAGAAATATTTTTTTAATACCTTGGAATATAATCTTGTTTTTTTTTGCAATAATTAAATCTTTATTTCTAATTAAAAAAAATAAAATTAAAATTATAATTTCTACAGGTGGTTATATGTCATTCCCAGTATGTATTGCTGCCAAGGTGGCATTTTGTAAAATAATTTTATTTGAGCCAAATATGGTAATTGGAAGGTCAAATTTATTTTTGCTAAAAGCATGTTCTACCATCTTATGTTACTCAAATAAAATAGAAAACTTTCCAGATAAATTTAAATATAAAATTAAATTAATTCCTCCTTTATTGAGAAAAAAAATTTATTTTGAAAAAAAAAATAATAATAATCATTTTGAGAGTAATATTAAAATTTTAATTATAGGTGGCAGTCAAGGAGCAGATTATTTTCAGAATAATTTTAAAGATACAATTTTTAATTTATCAAAAAAATTTTGTTTAGAGATATTTCATCAAGTAAATAAAAAAAATGAAAAAGATTTAATACACTTTTATGAAAAAAATAAAATTAAATATAATTTATTTAATTTTAAAAACGATCTTTATAAATTAATAATAAAATCTAATTTTTGTATTACTAGGGCAGGAGCATCAAGCTTAGCAGAACTAACTCAATTAAATTTGCCCTTTGTAGCTGTTCCTTATCCATATGCAAAAGATAATCATCAATATTATAACGCATTACAATATAAAAATTTAAATTGTTGCTGGATGTTAGAGCAAAGTCCTAATATCTCGAATGATCTCTATAATTTAATTTTGACTAGCATTTTAGATAAAAGAGATTTTCAAAAAAAAATAGATGCAATGAAAAAAATAAGTTACGAAAACTCTTGGAATAATATAAACCAGAAAATAATAAGTATAATTAATGAAAATTGATTTAGCAAAATCTGAAATTATCCATTTTGTAGGAATTGGTGGTATTGGCATGAGCGGACTTGCTCTTATTATGCATGGGATGGGATTTAAAATTCAAGGATCTGACATATCATCAAATAAAAATATTGATCGACTTAAAAAAAAAAAAATTAAAGTATTAATTGGACATAACAAAAAAAATATAAATAAAGCGACCGTGCTTGTTATCTCCTCAGCAATTAAAAAAAATAATCCAGAATTATTAGCAGCTAAATTTAAAAATTTACCAATTTATAAAAGAGGTCAAATGTTGGGTCATATTGCTTCATTAACAAAAAATATTACCGTTGTTGGCTCCCATGGAAAAACAACGACTACATCATTAATAGCATCAATATTTTCAAAAACTAAAATTGATCCAACAATTATAAATGGTGGAGTTCTAAACTCTTTTAATAACTCTGCAAGATTAGGTAACAGTAATTGGAGCATACTAGAGTTAGACGAGTCGGATGGAAGTTTTCTTGAAGTATTACCAACATATTCAATTATTACCAATATTGATAGAGAGCATATGGATTATTACAAAACAATGAATAATTTAAAGGAACTGTTTAAAAAATTTTTAGAAAAAGTCCCTTCTTTTGGAAAGTCATTTATTTGTTTAGATGATAAAATTAATAGAGAAATAATTAAAAAATTAAAAATAAAAAACTACTACACTTATGGCATACACGAGAAATCTAATTTTAAAATATCAAATATTCTACAAAAAAAAACTTTTTCAAAATTTAATTTGAAAATTTTATTACCAGGAAAAAGAAAGTATTTTATAAAAAATATAAAAATACCAATAATTGGTCTTCACAACATCAGAAATGCCACAGCAGCAATTTCTGTTGCATTAACTATTGGCATCTCAAAAGAAGTAATTAAAAGAAGTTTAATTGATTTTAAAGGTGTACAGAGAAGGTTTAATAAAATATTTTCTTATAGAGGTTCTGACTTCTATGATGATTATGCTCACCACCCAAGTGAAATAAAAGAAGTTTTAAATGGGGTCAGAGCAGCATACTTAAAAGAGAAAATTGTATGTATTTTTCAACCTCATAGAATTTCACGTCTTAAGGATTTAAAAAAAGATTTTACTTATTCATTCAAAAATGCTGATCAGGTAATTTTATGCCCAGTTTTTTCTGCTGGTGAAAAAATGAGACTTGGATTTGATTACTACACATTTGCAAAAGATTTGGCAAAAAATTCAAAAGTAGAAATGTTTATTGTAAAAGATAAAATTAATCTTGCCAAATATATTAAACAAAATATTCAAAGCAATAAAATAGTAATAGGAATGGGCGCAGGATCAATTTCTAGTTGGATGAGAGATTTACCAAATTTAATAAAATGATCACTCAAGATTTACAAAACTTTTCAAAAAAATTAGATAGTGTATTTAAATTTAATTATAATATCAAAAATCTTAATTGGTTTAATATTGGTGGAAAAACTAAAGTTTATTTTAAACCAGATAATTTAAACGATCTGATATTGTTTTTAAAAAATTTTGGTTTAAAGGAAAAAATTTTTGTTTTAGGAGCAGGATCAAATATTCTTCTTTCTGATAAAATATTTGATGGGGTTGTTATTAAACTTGGGAAAAATTTTTCTAATATTTCGCTGCTACCAAACAATGTTATAGTTGCAGGAAGTGCTGTGTCAGATAAAAAATTATCAGACTTTGCTATGGAAAATAACATCGGTGGATTAGAATTTTTATCATGTATTCCTGGTACTGTTGGTGGTGGATTAAGAATAAATTCTGGTTGTTTTGGAAAAGAATTTAAAGATGTTTTGATATCAGTCCAAGTCATTGATAGAAATGGGATTATTAAAACAATACCGTCATCAAGTATTAATTTTAAATATAGACATAGCCCATTAGATAAAGATCTAATTTTTTTGAGCGCATCTTTTAAGGGAGAGAAAAAAAACAAGGTTGATATAAAACAAACAATTGAGGATTTAAAGAAAGAAAAAGAGAAAAGGCAACCATCAAAAATTAAAACTGGCGGAAGTACTTTTAAAAACCCTGTTGGTCAAAGCAACTTAAAAGTATGGGAATTGATAAGAAAGTCTGTATCAATAGATAAAAGTTTTGGTGATGCTCAAATTTCAAAAAAACATTGTAATTTTTTTATAAATACAAACAAGGCAAAGTTTGAGGATATGAAAAGATTGATTACATATGTGAAGGATAGCGTTGAAAAAAAAACAGGTGTAAAACTAGAAACAGAAATTGAGATCATTGATTAAATGAAAAGAGTGCTAATACTTGGGGGTGGAATTTCAAAAGAGAGACAAATAAGTTTACAAACAGCCAATCAAGTAAATAAAGTATTAAAAAAAAAATTTAAAACATCTATTTGTGAGCCAAATAATAGTCTTCTAAAGAATATAAAAAAATTTAGGCCAAATGTAATATTTAACGCATTGCATGGAAGATTTGGAGAAGATGGTTTTATTCAAACAATTCTTGAAAGATTAAAAGTAAAATATACCCATTCAGGGGTTCTATCTTCATTTTTAGCAATGAATAAGATTTTGTCCAAAGAGATTTTCAAAAAAAATAAAATATTAACACCAAAATATTTGAAATATAGTTTTACAGATAATAGTTTCAATTCAAAAAATATTATAAAATTATTAGAGAAAAAACTTAATTTTCCAGTTGTAATAAAACCAATTAATGAAGGATCCAGCGTAGATGTTTTTATTTGTACGAAAAAAAATATTTTGAAAAATTTAAAAAAATTAAGAAAATATAATGAAATAATTATTGAAAAATATATTGGAGGAAGAGAAATTCAGGTAGCAATTTTGGGTAATAAGAAATTAGGAGCTATTGAATTAAAGCCTAAAAGAAAATTTTATGATTACGCAGCTAAATATAATGTTAAAGCTAAAACTGAACATATTATTCCAGTCAAAATTGAAAATAAATATCTTACTAATGTTTTAAATATTGCTCTCAAAGCACATAGAATTTTGAAATGTAAAGGAGTTACAAGATCAGATTTTAAATTTTATAAAAATAAATTTTATCTTTTGGAGATAAATACACAGCCGGGCATGACAAAATTATCGCTTGTGCCGGAAATTGCTGCTCATAAAGGAATTTCTTTTTTAAAACTATTAGAGTGGATTATCAAAGATGCTTCGATTAATAGATAAAAATAGTAAAATATATTTATATATTTTTTTTTATTTTTTTTAACATCAATATTTAACTTAAATATTGTAAGTTTTTTTAATAATATTTTCTTAGTAAAAGAAATTAAATTAAATGATGAAACCTATAAAAAAAAATTTGATCAAATTTATAATCAAAATATATTTAATATAAACAAAATAGAATTAAAAGAAATTTTAAATAAAATCCCAATAATAGAATCTTTTAAAATAAATATTATTTATCCTAATAAGCTTGAAATTAATTTAATTGAAACAAAACCTTTGGTAAAAGTTTTATTAAATAATGAAACTTATAATTTAGGATCCAATGGAAATTTATTTAAACAAAAACAAAATAATGATATTATTCCTGTGATCATAGGGGAATTTGATAGAATTAAAACAAATCAATTTTTAGATATTTTAAAAAAATCCAAATTTGAATTAAATGAAATCAGTGATCTTAAAATTTTACCATCTGGAAGATGGGATATGATTTTAAAAGATCAAACTATTATAAAGTTACCTTTAAACCCATCAGAGGAAATTCTTAAAAAAATTAAAATAATTTATAATAATCAAAATTTTAAAACTAAAGTAATAGATGCACGAATTAAAAATAAAATAATAGTTTCAAAATGAATAATGAAGTTTTCCTAAATTTAAGTAATAGTGATCTTAATTTAATTATTTTGGATAATGAAAAGAACAAAGAAATATTTTCTAAATATTATAAATTTCGTATAACCCCACTAAGTATTGAAAATCTAGAAATAAATCTTGAAACTATCCTTAAAGAATTAATTATTGAAGTTGAAAACAATCTAGAGGGGTCTTTCAATAATTTAAATTTACTTTTAGAAACCGATCATATATTAGTTATAAATAGTTCTATAAAAAAAAATTTTGATCAAAAAAAAATTTTAAAAAATCAAATTGAGTTTTTAATACAGGATTTAAAACAACAAGTTTCGGTTAGTAATAAAAATTACTTAGTATCTCATATAATTGTTGAGAACTATATTTTAGATGATAAATATCATGAAAATTTACCTTTAAACATTCAATGTGACAGTCTTATATTACAAGCAAAATTTATATGTCTAGAGAGAAGTTTTATAGATCTTTTAAAAAAAATTTTTTTTAAATACCAAATAGATATTAAAAAAATTATTAGCACCAGCTATGTTAAGACTATGATCGATGAAAAAAATAACAGCCTATCCAAAGTGAGTTTAAGAGTAATAAATGGTCTTAACCCGAAAGAAGTGGTTATAAATCCAAAAAAAACGGTCAAGTTGGGTTTTTTTGAGAGAATATTCCATATTTTTTCATAGCTGTATTTTATTGTAACATTTGTTGTATTTAATTTTTTGGGGCAAATATCTATAAGTCCATGATGTCAATTTTAAATCAAAAAACAATTAATGATGTAATTTCTTTTGAGGGTGTTACTTTACATAGGGGTAAACACGCAAAAGTAAAAATATTACCATCATCACCTAATTCAGGTATAACTTTTAAAAGAACTGATTTAAAATCAAAAAATCTTATAAATGCAACTTTTCAAAATGTAACTGACGCAAAACTTTGCACAACTATTTCTAATGAAAGTGGTGTTAGTGTTTCAACAATAGAACATCTTATGGCGGCACTTTATGGAAAAGGTGTGGATAATGCAATTATTGAAATAGATCAAGATGAAGTTCCCATTAAAGACGGTTCTTCAAAATTTTTTGTAGAAGCTATAGATAAAGTTGGACTAAAATTAAGCGATACTCCAATTAAGATAATTAAAATATTAAGTAAAGTTGAGATAGTAGATAATAATAAAATGATTACGATTGAGCCTTCTAGCGCGTCACTACAAATAGATTTTGAAATTAAATTTGATAATCCAAAAATCGGGACACAAAGGAATTCAGTAAATGTTTATGAGAATGACCTAGAAAATATTTATAACTCGAGAACATTTTGCTTGTATGAAGATATAGCAAAGCTGAAAGAAATGAATTTTGCAAAAGGTGGTTCACTAGAAAATGCAATAGTTGTAAAAGGTAAAGAAATATTAAATGAAGGTGGTTTGAGAAATGATAAAGAATTCGTAAATCATAAAATTTTAGATTGTATTGGAGATGTGTATTTATCTGGTCATAAAGTTGTGGGTAAAATACAATGTTCTCAGGGAGGACACAAACTTACAAATGAACTTTTAAGAAAAGTTTTTTCTAATACTAAGAATTTTTCGATTTTTGAACTAAAAGAGAAAAACCTACCTCATTCGTTTATCAATAAAACTGCGCTCAAATCGATCGCTTAAAACTGTTTCGAATTTTTAAAATAATCTGTTAAAAATTCTAAATGATTCAATTCTTAAAATACCTATCAATTTTACTTTTTCTATTTTCGTGCTCTTCTAAAGAAGATGAAAGAGTATCGATCTTGACAGAAAAAGATTTAGAATCTCAAATGATAGAGGCATATAAAGAAGGCATTGAAGAATTAGAAAAAGGTGATGTTATTTATGCATCTAGAAAATTTAATGAGGCTGAATTACTTTATCCACAATCTGTATGGGCATCAAAGGCAATATTGATGTCAGCTTATGCTTTTTATTCACAAAATTATTATGAGAGATCTATTTTTGAATTAGAGAGATTTATCTCAAAATACCCAAACCATAAGCATATGGATTATGCATATTTTTTATTAGCGATGAATTATTATGAAAATATTATTGATGAAAAAAAAGATCTTGAGCCATTATTATTATCAAAAAAAACATTTGAACACATTGTTAAAAATTATCCAGAAACAGACTTTGCTCAAGATGCAACATATAAAATTGGTTTAATAGAAGATATTCTAGCCTCAAAAGAAATATATTTAGGCAAATATTATTTAAAAAGAAAAAAATGGGTTGCAGCGATTAATAGATTTAAAACTGTGTTAACAGATTATGATACCACTATTTATGTTGAGGAAGCATTGCATAGATTAGTTGAAACATATTATAAAATCGGATTGGTAGATGAGGCTGAAAAATATGCAAGTGTATTAGGTTATAATTACCAATCAAGTGAGTGGTATGAACAAAGTTATAAAATATTTAATAAAAAATATAAAACTGTAAAACAAATTAAAAAAGAAAAAAAGTCAGTATTTGATAGATTTAAGAAAATTTTTCGATGATCCAAAAAGAGAAAGAAAAAATAAAAGATAATTATTTAAAAAATATTAAGTTAATTCAAAGATATAACAAAGCATATTATGCCGACAGTAAACCGTTAGTAAATGATGATGTGTATGATGAATTAAAAAAAAAAATCCTTGATTTAGAAAAAAAATATAATTTCTTAAAAAATAAAAAATCTCCTTCTCTCTCAGTAGGTTATCAACCTTCAAAAAATTTTAAAAAAGTGAACCATAAACAACCAATGCTCTCATTAAATAATGCTTTTGATAAAGATGACCTAGTTAATTTTGAAAAAAAAATTATTAATTTTTTAAGTCTAAAAAAAAATGCCGTCATAGAATATAGCGCTGAACCAAAAATAGATGGAATTTCAGCATCACTTTATTATAAAAATGGAAAATTAACCCAAGGGCTTTCACGTGGTGATGGAGTACAGGGAGAGGATATTACTGAAAATCTTCGAACAATTAATGAAATACCAAAAAAATTATCCGGAGAAGATTACCCAGATGAAATCGATATAAGAGGAGAGGTGTATATTAACAATTCTGATTTTAATAAAATTAAAGATAAATTTGCAAATCCTAGAAACGCAGCCTCAGGATCATTAAGACAAAAAAACCCTGAAGAAACAAAAAAAATTCCTTTAAGGTTTATTGCATATACATTTGGTTACTCAAAAAACTATAATATAGACAAACAAGATAATTTTCTTAAAGCTCTTAGCAAATGGGGGTTTAAAATTAATAATTTTAATAGAACCATAACAGGCATCGATAATCTAATTAAAAATTATAAAAAAATTGAAGAACTTAGAGCAAAAATAAATTTTGATATTGATGGAATAGTCTATAAAATTAATGACTTAAATCTCCAAAAAAGATTAGGCTTTGCTGCTAATGCTCCAAGGTGGGCTATCGCACATAAGTTTTCATCAAATAAATCTATTTCAGAAATTATAAAAATAGAGATACAAGTAGGCAGAACTGGAGCTCTTACCCCAGTTGCTAAAATTAAACCAGTCAATATCGGGGGAGTATCTGTTTCTAATGCTTCTTTACATAATGAGGACGAAATTGATAGGAAAGATATTAGAGTAGGTGACACAGTAACAGTAGAAAGAGCAGGAGACGTAATACCTCACGTTGTTTCAGTTGATAAAAATAAGAGAGGCACGAACTCTAAAAAATTTATTTTTCCAAAAAATTGTCCGTCTTGTGGTTCTGATACAATTAAAGAATTTAATAAAATAACAAAAAAATATGATGCAGTTCGAAGATGTAAAAATGATGGATATGATTGTGAAAAAATAGCTATTGAAAAAATAAAACATTTTGCGTCTAAAGAAGCATTCAATTTTGATGGATTAGGTAAAAAAATTGTTGAAAAGTTTTGGGAGCTAAAACTAATTAGATATCCTCATGATATTTTTAATCTCGATTATATAAAAATACAAGATCTTGATGGTTGGGGTAAACTATCAGCAGCTAATTTAAAATATTCAATAGAATCAAAAAAAACCATCACTTTATCAAGATTTATTTATTCAATAGGAATAAGACATATTGGTTTAGAGAATGCAAAATTATTATCTAAGCATTTTAAAAAACCAGAAAATTTCTTTAATTTGAAAAAAATCAATAATTTTAATGATCTATTAAATATTGATGGTATAGGAGAAACACAAATAAAATCGATACAGATTTTTTTTTCAAATAAAAAAAATTTATTTGTTCTAGAACAATTAAGAAAAATATTAAATATAATTTCTGAAAAATATAATAATGAAAATGGTTCACTTAAAAATAAGACTTTTATGTTTACAGGTAAACTTGATGGCATCAGTAGAGCAGAAGCCAAATCCTTGGTTGAAAAAAATTCAGGAAAAATAATTAGTAATGTAAGTAAAAAATTAGACTTTTTAATAATAGGTGAAAAGCCAACAAATAGAAAAATTATTGAAGCAAAAAATCTAAAAGTTCAAGTAATAACTCAAAAAGATTTTTTAGATTTGATAAATATCAAAGATTTTTAATTAACCATTTTTTTTCTTTTTCATTTAAATATTTAGATAATTTCGAATAAACATTTAAATGATAAGTTAAAAGATAATCTTTTTCTTTTTTTGTAAGCAAATTATAGTCGATAAGATCTTTATCAATTGGGGCGAGCGTTAAATTTTCAAAAAATAACTTTTTATTATTTTGGTTTATATATATTAAATTTTCAATTCTTATTCCAAATTTACCCTCTTTATAATATCCAGGTTCGTTACTTAAAATCATTCCCCTTTGAAATTTAATGTTATTAAACCTAGAAATAGATTGGGGTCCTTCGTGAACATTAAGAAAGTATCCAACACCATGACCAGTGCCATGTTTGTAATCTAGATTAAATCTTTTTAAGTACTTTCTCGCAAAAAAATCTAACTTTTTCCCAGAATTTACTTTTGAAATATTACTTGAAGCAACAGCTATATGCCCTTTTAAAACTAAAGTAAAAATTTTTTTAATTTTTTTTGGTTGGGATGTAAAGCATACTGTTCTTGTAACGTCAGTAGTGCCATATTTATATTGCCCACCAGAGTCGCATAAAAAAATATCTTTTTTTTTAACAATTTTATTAGATTTTTTTGTTGCTCTATAATGAATTATTGCACCATTAGAGCCAGTGCCAGCAATTGTATTAAAACTTGGATATAAATAATTCTTGTTTTTTTTTCTAAAATTTTCTAATTTTTTTTCAGCTTTAATTTCGGTTAAATTTTTATGTTTTTTATTTTTAAGCCAGTATAAAAATTTAGTTAATGCAACCCCATCCTCTATATGAGATTTAACCATATTATTTATTTCTATCGAATTTTTAAGTGCTTTTAAAAGGTAACAAGGATCGTTATAGCTTTTTATATGAAACTTTTTAGAAATTAATCTTTCTTTAAAAAATGAGCAAGTTTTTGAGTCAACAATAAACCTTTTTCCTGATAAAGAACTAAGAAATTCATTTAATTTTTTTGGATCAATAATCTGATTTCCCTTTAATTTTTTTTCTCTAATTAATTTATTAACCCTATTTCTTTCAACAATTAAAAATAATTTTTTATCTTGTGTGATTATACAATTACAGTTTGGTAATGGAGAAAAAGGTACGTCTGAACCTCTTATATTTAAAAGCCAAGCGACATTTTCAGGGGCAGAAATATATAAATAGTTTGATTTATTTCTTTTAATTTCCCTTGAAACTTCAGTGATTTTTGAAAGGTGATTTTTTCCTGTAGCAAAGTTAGGAATTGAAAAAAATTCTTTTTTTTTATTAACTTAAAATTAAAAATTTTATCAATTAAATTTTTTTTAATTGGTTTGAGAGATAAATTATTTCCAAAAAAATAATTTAGTTGAAATTTTGTTAACATATCAGCATCAAAGCCTAAGGTTTTATTTTTTAAAATATTTTTGGGTAAATAAGCAGGTATTTCATATATCTTGAACTGTTTTCCAGCCTGCTTTTTAGCCTGTATTGTATATCTGCCATCTACAAAAAGAAGATTTTTACTTTTTAAAATAACTGCAAAACCTGCCGAGCCACTAAAATTTGATATTGATTTTAATCTATCAATCTTAACATTTTCAGAAAAAAAATTGTCATTTTTTGGTATAATGTAACCATCTATTTTATAAAGTGAAAATTCACTTTTTAATTTTTTTATATACTTATTAATCATTTAAGTCTTTTTTGATATCTTAACCAACCAGGACTTCTTTTTTCATGTTCTAAGTCAAAGTCTTGATTAAATTCAAAATCATTATCTTGAATTTCACTTTCATCATAAGAAATATTTTTTTCTAAGAATTCTGCGGGTAACTCCTCTACAAATCTTGATGCCATGCTATCGATCCAGTCTCCTTGATAAAATCTATTCATAGAAAAAGATACATAAACATCTTTTTTTGCTCTTGTAATACCAACATAGGCTAGTCTTCTTTCTTCCTCTAATCCTTTCTCACCTTTCTCCTCAATTGATTTCTGATGAGGAAATAACCCCTCTTCCCATCCAGGAAGAAAAACTACGTCAAATTCTAATCCCTTTGAAGCATGCATTGTCATCAAATTAATTTTTTGTCCGTCCCAATCTTGATCTATAGATGTAGCTAAAGAAACATGTTCTAGAAAACTCTCCAGATTATCAAATTCTTTCATTGCACTTAATAGTTCTTTTATATTTTCGAGTCTATTTTCATTTTCTAAGTCTTTTTTATTTTTCAACATCGCCGAATAACCAGATTCGTCTAGTATAATTTGTAGAAGTTTTACATGATTATATTTTTTTATTATTAAATCATTCTTCCATTTATTAACAAAATTTATAAATGAATTTAATCCGATTTTAGCTTTTGGTTTAATCTTATTATTTTCTAACAATTTTTTTGAAGCAATCATTAGACTTAAAGAGTTCTTTTTTGCATATTCATGAATTTGTTTCATTGTGCTTTCGCCAATTGCTCTTTTAGGATTATTTACAATCCGTTCGAAAGCAAGATCATCTCTATCTTGATAAACCAATCTTAAGTAAGCAACGCAATCTTTGATTTCAGCTCTTTCATAGAACTTAATACCCCCAATAATTCTGTAGGGTAGACCAATTTTTAAAAATCTTTCCTCAAATTCTCTTGTTTGAAATATTGCTCTTACTAATATTGCAATATTGTTTAATGAATATTTATTTTTTAAATTTTTTTCTACTTCGTCACTTAATCCTACAGCCTCCTCTTTTCCATTCCTATAACAACTTAGTTTAACTAAATCACCATCAGATGAATTAGTTTTCAGAACTTTGCCAACTCGATTTTGATTATTTGATATTAAATCTGAAGCAACATTAAGTATATTTTGTGTTGATCTATAATTTTCTTCAAGTCTTATAATTTTTGTATTTTTATATACTTTATCAAATTCTAAAAAATTTTTTATCTCTGCGCCTCTCCAACTATAAATTGATTGATCATCATCTCCAACACAACATATATTTTTATTTTTTTTAGATAAAATATTTAACCATTTACTTTGAATAAAATTTGTATCCTGGTACTCATCGACTAAAATATATTTAAAATTATTTGAATACATCTCACATATTTCATTATTATTTTCTAAAATTTTTACACAATGCAAAATCAAGTCACCAAAATCACAGGCATTTAAATCAATAAGTTTTTTTTGATAAATATTATAGATTGGCAAAATAGTTTTTTCGTAAATATCTTTTCTATTTATGATTACATTTTCAGGATACCATCCATTATTTTTCCATTTATCAATTATTGATAAAATTACCCTTGGAGATAGTTTTTTAACATCTATATTTTCAGCCTTACAAATATTTTTCATTAACCTATTTTGATCGTCAGCATCTAAAATTGTAAAATTAGAATTTAACCCAGCAGCTTTTGCATGCTTTCTAAGCAGCTTTGCACATATAGAATGAAAGGTTCCCAGCCAGGTTAGTCCAATTGCTTTTGAATTTAAGATTTTGATTATTCTATCCCTCATTTCTTTTGCCGCTTTGTTAGTGAAAGTTACTGACAAAATTTGATTTGGGAACGCTTTTTTATTTTCAATAAGATACGCTACTCTTGAGGTTAAAACTTTAGTTTTACCTGATCCTGCTCCTGCTACAACTAAAATTGGACCTTCGGTATTGATTACCGCCTCTTTTTGTGCAGAATTCAAATTTTTTAAATAATCAAAGTTTACCATTTATAAATTATAACTATAAATCATGTTCAGAATAATGAAAAAATTTAATTTTAACTTTAAGGTAAATTTAAAAATAGTTATTTTTTCAATTTCTACACTAGTATTTCTTTACCTTTTATATTTATCAATACCAAGTTTATATGATACTGGAAGGGTTCAAAAAGTCCTTACTAAAGAGATTAGCTCGGATTTTGATTTAAATCTAAGTTTATCCTCAGATATTTCATACAGAATATTACCCAGCCCTCATTTTGCGATTAAGGACGCAAAATTGTTTAATATTAAATCCCAAGTAAATAATGAAATAGGGCAAATTAAAGAGCTAAAAGTCTACATAAGACAGAATAATTTATTTAACAAAAATAACATTCAAATAAGTAAAATTAATATTAAGAAAGCAAATTTTTTTTTAAAGAAAGACGACTTATCTTATGCTCAAAAATACTTCAACAAAAAATTTATTAATAAAGATATTAAAATATTAGACAGCAAGGTTTTTTATAATGATAAAAAAAACAACACTGTGTTTATTTATACTATTAAAAAATCTATAATAAAACTTTTAAAAAGTGAGGACAAAAATTCAGTAATTTCTGATGGAGAGATTTTTAAAATTCCAACTAAGATTACTTGGGAAAAAGACTTTGAGAATAAATCAAAAATATTAAAAGTTAATTTAAAAAAAATTTTTTTTGATTTAGAAAATAAAAGTATTATTAAAGATGAGAAATATTCTCATGAAACAATAATTAATATTTTAAATAGTAAATTAAAATTTTCATCTGAATTATTTAAAAATCATATTGAATTTTACTCGACGAATTCTATTATCAAGAATACTCCTGTTTCATATAAAGGTAAAATAGACCTAAAACCATTTTTTCTTGAAACGAAAATAAAAGCAAAACAATTTGATTTAAATTATTTCTTAAAAAAAAGTTTTTGGCTTGATGAAATTATAAGCTCTAATTTTTTTAAAAATGAAAATTTTAATGGAAAATTTTATATATCATCAGATAAAGTTTTGAAAAGTAAAATTTTTGATAATATTAATATTGTTTTGAATTTTGATGAGGGAAATTTAAACTTAGATGGAACAGTAATATCTGGAGAAAAAATTGGATTTTTAAAAATATTCAATTCAAATTTTGTTAAAAGAGATGGTAAAATATTTTTTGAATCAAAAGTAAAATTGAATGTTGAACAATTTGACCTATTTTACAAAAAATTTTTGGTTTCAAAAAAAAATAGAAAAAAATTTAAACATATAGATTTTAGTTTTATTTTTGACACCTTAAATGGTACTTTTAACGTTAATAGAATAATTTTTTATGATCTAAATGGAAAAAGAGTCAACTCAGAAAAAGTTGATGAAGTAGTTGATAATAACATAGATAAAAAATTTAATTATTTTAATATAAATAGTTTTAGAAATTTTTTGAACGAAATATTAGTTGTTCATTCAGAACTGGGATAAATCATTTTTTTCGGATCAACGATTTTATTATATTCTTTCTCGTTTATTAAACCTG
>MDSZ01030860.1_pt1 | contig 24096 bp, 29 predicted proteins | sample 811201 | NCBI WGS metagenome assembly MDSZ01 (sample SAMN05326647, study PRJNA326480) | marine metagenome | isolation source: seawater | place: Indian Ocean: North | collected 2010
CTTGAAAGTCTTTCTTAAACTCCTCTAATCTAGGCTCGATATCATCAGACTTAACTATCCAGAACTGCGCCCCCACATGTATTGCTCTTTCGATCTCCTCATCGTCGCAGCTTGAACTTATGATACCAATCACTACTCCATTACCATAATCGTGATTAATCTTATCTACCAGCTCAATGCCATTGATTGTTGAGCCAATAATGTTTAGGTCTGCAAAAACAACATCAGGCTTCTCTGTAGGAGAGTTCTGTATCTCATTAAATAGATTGGCAGCTTCATCAGAGCTATATAAAGTTTCAAGATTAAAGGTAATATCTAATAGGCTGCAGGCATCCTCAAATACAAGGTGGAACAAGTCCTCATCATCCACTAACAGAATACTACGAATCATTTTTTCTCCAAAATACGTTCTATGTTTATCATAATAGAAGTACCTGGTTCCTTAGTATCCTTTACTTTAATGTCACAGTCATGTTCTTTCAGTATTGCAAGTGCAATATTTAAGCCCAATCCGGATCCTTCCGTAAAGTTTTCCTCTTTTCTTTTGAAGGGAAGACTTAGTTCCTCAAACTCTGCTTGAGTCATTCCTATACCATTATCTTTTACTATAAGGTACTCACCCTCTATATTAACCCAAACTTTAACTTTTTCAGTACTTTTATTGTATTTTATTCCATTTCTAATGAAGTTATCTATAGAAGTGCACAACAGAGACTTATTTGCAAGTACATTTGGAGTATCTCCAATGATAACCATTTCACAATACGCTGTGTGTTGAAGAAATGACAATAGAGCATCTTTTAAATTAAATACTTCTTTATCCAGCTGCGAGCGTTCTTTTACAAGATTGGTAAAAGCATAAACACCTTGATAAACATTTTTTGTATGCAACAATCCTCTTTCAAGCATCTTTAACGCTGATTCTAGTTTTAACTCAGATATAATCTGAGGAGTTAGCTTTGATTTAAGCATTGATAGACCTCTAGGGAGGTAGGTATTGATCCCAGAGTGCATATCATGTCTGATAATTCTATTTGAATACTCTAGGAAAACTTTCTTTTGATATAACTCTTCTCTTATACGTACTTTTTCAAGTATTGCTGAGTTTATCTTAAAAGAAGATTTAAGCCATCTGTCGTAAGCAGGATTCTGTCCAGGAACAAATATTCCATGCCTGTAGTGTGTGGGCATCTCCTTGCCCTGATCATCTGCTACAAATATCTCAGTTCTAAAGATTTCTTTAACGAGAAGATGCTCATAAATATTTTCCAAGTCACACTTTAGTCCAGACGGTACGCCATCTTCAGAATAATAAAATCTTGGACATCCATCTAACTCTATAAAAGAATTAGGGCTGTTATAATCTCTTGGAGACCAGCAAATGCTATACCATACACCTGTAGTCACTTTCTTCTCTTATATTCGTAAGTGCCTTGTGCAATAGCTGGGATTGTAAATCCAGCTCCTTGGAATCTAGACGTCTTAAATGTGGCCTCTCCTTTTGGCTTAAACTGAACAACAGGAGGATTACTTAGAGACCTAAAGTCAATTGAAGTCATCATTCTTGGAGACTTTGTATGGACTACACCTACTTTCTTTTGAATATCAGCAACAAAAGATGAGCATAGAACTTTGCCATCAATAGGGTCTCTACCAAATACCTTATCTAATGCAATCCTCTCTAGATTCGTATCCCCAAAGATAGCCATTCTTGCTAGACCTGAATCATACTTATAGTTATTCATTTTAAGCGCTTGCTCAGCGTGTGAGACCATCCTCCGACGCGTTGTATCGGAGACATTTGGTCTTATCGCTATCAATCCTTTATCGCCTTTTTTTAAGTAATCAGAGAGCGTTCTTGTATGAACATCTCGACCTGGACCGATATGAGCTAGACGCCCATCTCCTAAGTAAATAGCACTATGAATATACTTACCTTCGGATAACTGAAATACTTTGGTTTTTAATTTAGGGAAGATTCCCTTAGTTTCTTTCCCCACTAGTAAAACATCTCCCGGCTTTAGATTCTTTTGGAAAGTTGGGATACTTTCAGTAGTTACCTTTGGTACAAGTCGTTGCAAGTTTCGTAGACGCGACCCTCTTCTTGCCAGTTTTAATCCTAGAGCTAAACTTGGTAAACTGATGCTAGCAAAGCCAATACTAACTTTATCTTGTTTTTTCATTTTGACCCCCAAATAGTTTCTTCCTATTTTTATAAGCTAAAAAACCTAGACTTCCCAAACCTACTCTACCTAGATTAAATTGAGCAAGTCTTCGAACTAGAGGTGCTGTCGGAGTATTCTTAGCAAACTTCTTTGATCTAATTAGTTTAACAATCTCGTCTGCTCCACCATCTGGGGCGACGGACAACTTAGAGTATCCTTTTTCTTGCTTGGCTGCATTTTCAAAGAATTCATCAAGAGGAGCAACACGATCCTGCTGTATATAAATAGATCCTTTTATTTTCGGTTTATAGAGATCTTCCATTGCAAAGGTATTTCTATAGCTTGGTCCTGACTTAGCTGCTGCATTATCTAAGAAGATCTTAAAGGGTTTTCCAGTAGATCTAGCTTCAGCAAGAGTAGTCCCTCCAGGTCTAACAATATTTAAGTCTGCCTCTTGCAGCATTTTAGGTAAATCAGCAAACCCTTCCACTTTCAATGAAACCCCTAGTCCAGTCGCAACCCCTTTCATGCTGTCAAGCCTAGACATTAGCTCTGCATCATATAAACGATGACCTCTTTTGCCTAAGTATCCTGTTACAACATGTATAGTTGCACCTTTAGGTAAGTTCTTTGATCTAAGAACTGTTCTTAAACTGTCCTCAACACCCATACCAAGGGCGCCCCCAGATATTGTGATATTGTATCCTTTGGGCAGTATTTTGTTTATCGTTTGTTTTGGAGGAACAATTGGAAGAGAGGAGATTGTATGGATCCTCCCTTTTAAGGAAGGGTACTCTTTCTTTAGAATTGGTGCAGCTGTTGTTGTCGCAATATGTTGCGAGAAGCTGCCCATCTTATTTTGAAACAGTGGATTTAGCATCTTAAAAGGAGCTTGATCTGTATGAACTGTGTAGATAGGGCTTTCTACATGTCGCTGTAAAAACATATCCATACCTGAGTGCATATTCACAATCTGGCTACCAGCGGTATCTTTACTAAACCTGTTCCAGTCGATTCCGTTCGTATAATAATCATATGCTTTGATAGCATATCCAGGCAGGTCTTTTTTAGGTACGGGAATATCGGGAGGCTTAAAATATCTGTTAAACTCTTCAAGCTTACCTGGCTTTGCATAGTCATCTAGATTTACTAACTTTACAGGAACACCTTTCTTCTTAAGAGCTTCTTCTATAGCCTTCCCTTGCTTTTTATGCCCAGCGCCACGGCTATCATCAGTATGGACTACTATAACTGGCGCATCAGGCCTAAGGGGCATCTTCTCTGAAGGGAGGAAACCCATCCCAATTGCACCGCCAATACCTACCGCCGCAGAAGCCATCGCAAGAGCATCTTCTGTATTACTATCTAGCCCTGTTATTGAAGATATCTTTTCTATTTCAGAATAGTAATACTCTCCAGCCTTTTTTGTGAACTGGTGGTCTGGCTTCATCTTTTTATAGATTCCCATAATATATGCATAGTTATCTTTTTTACCAGACTTCTTTGCTATATTACTAGCCTTTTTCCATTTATCTTCATCTTTCTTAGAGTTAATAACACCGACAGGCATAGATACCTCACTGAACCTTTTTAATCTGTGCAAAGCGGGTTTTTCTAAGTCTATTCTCTACTTTGTACAATTCTTTAGTAATTCGTTTCTTTCTAATACTAGGAGCAGTTGAAGCACCTGCAATCGCCCCTACTATAGCAGATGGTATAATAGTTCTCTTTATAAATCTTTTAGCCCCAGGGTCTTTAATCATAGATGCAGCTGCAGCTAGAGGGGCTGCAACAAAAGATCCAATTACTCCACCTTTCACTCGTGTCTTGCCAGTGGGTTCATAGTACTGTGAAACTAATTTCTTTTTTCGATCCTGCAGTTCTGGACGAGTCATCCACGATATTGGTTTAAGACTGCTCATTTTATGCTCCGAATTCCCTGTTACCGCAGTCTTCTCTAAGTATGACCTAGGACCGCCTTTTGTAGATTTTTTTCTTTTAAATAAGATGTGCGCAAGCTTTATTGCAGCTTTATTATCAGAAGGAAAGTGAAGCCCTCTGTCTATTCTTGCATTTTCTATCTGTTTAGCTAAAGCCATTAGCTGATTCCTTTTCCCTGGAAACTGTTCGGAATACAATAGGGCTAAGTAGTACGCCTGAGTAGTGTGACCACTAGGATATGATTTAGTATGCGCAGAGGGTACTTTATGGTAATCATGATCAAACGGTACGCCGTGTTTCTTTGCTAATTGATGCGGTCTATCTAAATTAAAGTAATTCTTATGCTTTTTAATGATTGGCACTAAAGAGTTCATTTCCATTTGAACTTTAGATTCAGGAATACCTAGCAATCTAGCAAATAGAACAGAGAAGTAGTCAAGCTCAAGGTCTCTTATTTTATTAGGGACATACTTCTTTCTACGCCTTCTTATTTCAGAAAGCTCTCTTACAAGTTTCTCCTCGCTTGGCGGAGGAGGCAACAATATCTTACCACTCAACTTACGCATAATTACCAAAGCTCTTTTCTAGCCCAATAGTTAGGGCTGAACGGATCGTTTTTAGTAAGCTGACCACTTTTATTTTTAATTCCAGCACTTCTAGTCAGGTAGTTCTTTCGACGCTTCTTATCTTTATGCTGGGTAAAGTCTTGATATCCTTTTTGTCCAAAATGAACTACTTTGACCTTATCTCCTCTTTTTACAAGTACCATCTTCTTTTTATTTTTTCTATCAGAAGCAATCGGCTTACCGTATCCTGGGAATGTCTTACCACGGTATTCGATAGAGGCTCTTTTTTCCATCTTTTTCTTTTGTACTTTTTCTCTTAACTTTTGTATGTTAAAAGTTTTAGTTGTATATAGATCCCCATGTGGATGCTGTTTAACAACACCCTCTCTAATCATCTTCTTTAGTTCTTTTCTAACTTGATGTTCAGGCTGCTTACCCTTAGTGTGCTCTAATAACTTTTTAATATCTAGAGCCCCTCCCTCTGCTTTAAAAGCCTGTAGCATATCAGGTCTACATCCATGTGCTACTTTCTTCATAGAGGTCCCTGCAGCCAATCCATGGGAAGAGTATTGCTCCCCTCGACTAGTTGCTTTAGCCTTTTTCCTCTCCGCAGATCTAAGTTTCTTTCGTCCCTCTGGAGATGACTTTAATCGACTGATCTTTGCTGCTGGAAGGTAGACACCTTTTCCTTCAGATGCTTTTTTTTTAATCCCTGAAACTTCTAGCATTCGAGCATTGTGACGAGCCCTTGCAATAGGAGACAAGTTTTTGGCTCTCTTTTCTGCCCTATCGGAAAGCCTCTTAATTCGTTTAAGGTTAAAAGGTTTTCCTGTGGCAGGATTTATTCCCTTTTTTTGCTGTTCAAGGGCTTTCTTTTTGACTAGATAGTAGGTAGCTAAGGCGGCAGGGGTCGCTCCTGCAAGGCCGACCAAGTTCCCTGTAAGGGCTGCTTTCCCTATGGTTTTAAAGTTTGGCTTTGCCCCTGAGGCTATTCGCCTTTCCACATCTTTACCAGAAATGTATGCCGATGCCGGTATGGCACCAAGTGCTCCTACAGCCACCCCAGCTCCGGCAGCCTGATTCTTTGCAAAATCTTTTGAACGAGGATCTATGAATCCAGCCCTAGTATCAAGGTGGTCCGGAAAAAGACTACTGTCTTTAATACTAGATTCTTTAACCATAGGAGTATACAAGTCCCCATGAGGATGCTGTTTAATCTTTCCTATCTTTTTCAGATGTGCTAAAGCAGCGGATACTACAGCTTTTGGCGCCTTAACTCTTTTGTGTAGAGCTTTCATTCCCAAAGCACCGCCCTCGGCTTTAAACGCTTCTAGTATCTCTGAAATGACTTGTGTATTATTGTATTCTGCTATCTTAGATATCTCATTAAAGAAGTAGTCTAAGGTAGAATCTTGAATAGAAGATTGCTTTACTAGGATTCGCTCATTCTGTCCTAGTGCATCGTGTGTTCTTTTCATGCTTAAAGCTCCTTGTGTCTGTCCATACCCTTTACGGCGAATCGCATTCATTGTTCTTATTTTATTAGGATTCGTAATCTTTTTACCATCAACAGTTATTGGTTGTGTAAACTGTTGAGTCCTTGCAATACTTCTGGTATCAAAAGATCGACTCATTGGGTTTTCCGAAGGATCATTTTAGCAACTTTACGGGCACGCTTCTTCTTAGTCAGTGGAACGATTGCTTCATCCCCATCCTCTGCAACTCTAATAATCTTCCCTTTACCTTTTGGGTCTTTTTTAACTATACCGCCTTTAGCATACCCGGGCATTTTTGGCATCATTCCGGGTGCTATACCTGACATCATGGGGTTCATGGATCTTTGTTGCATTCCCATACCACTCATGTTCATATTCATCATTGCTTTCTTTTCTTTAGACCACTGCCACTTTTGCTTTCCCCACTTCTTTAGTGAGTTATTTTTAGCAGTAGGCTTTGCTCCAGAGTACCCGCCACCTTTCTTTTTATATATCTGAGTAGCCAGCTGCATTGCTCTCGCACTGTGCTTACCACCCATCTTTGCCTTTGCCTCCGCTTTTGAGCGTTCCCAAAGTTCTGGATTGGTTTTTGTAGCAGTAGCAGCTTGTTTGATAATATGATCCATTTCAGATCTAAAGTACCCGATTATAACATCATTAAGTTCCATGCTAATCTCCTTATAGATATATCTAGATTAACATATACCGATCCGTTAGACTATGCTATTTTTTTATTGACCTCGGCGCATAGCCTTTTTATGATCAAATATCTTCTTATTTTTCATATAATGCTGCGATAATGATATTGATCTCGGATCCTTAGACATCTCTTTCATAGCTCTTGCAGGATCTAATGCAGGTCTGACTGCAAAGATTTTCTTAGTTTCTTGCGCAAGTAGGGCTTTAGCATCTTTTTCTGCATCAGATTCTTTTGTCTCTACCCCAGGAATCTGGAGTTTATAGTACGACTCTAGTAAACTAAGTAAGCCATTTTTATTTGCTTCATTTATCCCTGCTAGGGCTGTGATCTCTATTTCTTTGAGCTTTATACGCTTTTTTCGTAAGTGCACAAGTATCATTAGATACTCATGCACAGTTGATACGTCATCGGAGTGTATTAACTTTTCGTATAAAAGTTCTGCCTGCGCCCAAGAGATAGGACGCTCTAGGAGTTTCCCAGTTTTTCTACCACATCTCCAGACATGAGTTTGCGCACTCTGGCAGAAAACCATGCATATTGTATGATTAAATCATCAGTAAGAACTTGGGGGAGCTGACCAACAAACTCCATTCTAGCCTCTAAAGCCTTTCGAAAATCATCTTCTTGAGACTGTTTCGTAAACTTCGAGATAACTGGAGAGATTTCTTTGGTATTTATCTTATCTAGACATACTGCTAATTGAACTAGAGACATCCAGTGTCGACCGTATTGAACTGACTTTTCCTGTAGATCAAGGGTCATAGACTCAATCCACAGACTTTGGTTTGTATTTAAAGTTCTAAATACAATACTAAAGTTTGGTCGAATAGGAATCTCTTGAGAGCAATATCCTTTAAAAATCATACTTTCAAAGTCTAGGGGCTCTAGATTTTTTTCAATACGCTTACGACGAGACGTGTCTCTAATTGGATCGTATAGTGGGTCGTCTGCAGGAATATTGTATTCGAATTCCAGCTCTTCATCTATCTTTGACTTCTCCCACTCTTCAAACTCTGTAAATACTTTAAGCAGTAAATCAGAGTTTGATTTTAAATCTTCAATAGAAAAAGGAGTTTCAAACCCTTCTTTTATTGCATCTTGTATGATATCAAGTTTTCTTTCTAGTCCTTCTATCTCTAAGACTTCTTCTTCAGCTTCTGTTACTGAGTTTGTACTTGCAGCTAGCGCAGCAGCTCTCGCAGGATCTTGTGCGCCTGCCATTCTTTGATTAACAGGAATCCCAGCTCCCATACCTCTTACTACTTTATCTCCTAATGATTTCATTATACCCCCCAAGGATTATCGTCTTCAAAGTTTATGCCGGATTCTTTTGCTGTAGCTACGTCATCTTGCCACTGCGCAAAATCTGGGTGCTTTAAAGTTTTCTCATAGTCTTCTTCTATCGACTGATTTAGTTGTCTTAGTAGATCCCAAGACTTTTCTGATAAAGCAGTGAAAGCCGTATCAGCCACTGTCATATTCTCTTCTGTGCTTAGCACAATCCTTGACCACACCTGTGGCGCACCACCAATCATTCTTGCTTTAAGCTCCGCAACCTGTAGTCTAAATATAGGTAGTGGACTTTCTAACTGTTTCATATTACTCTCCATTATGTACTGTGACTGTGACTGTAAAAAGTTATAATCCAGTATAACATAAACAGCAAATCAATAATAGGAAAGAGTATGAAAAAGAAAGATAGTGTTTTGCAAATTACAGTCAGGATTAAAGACGTTCAAACCCAAAGATTTCTACAAGATAAAATAGAATACCTAAAATCAAAGGGCGCAAAAAATGCCTCCCTACAGTCTGTCATTGAAGGTCTAATAGATCAATGGATGAAAGAGGATGAAAGGAAGCGCTAAAAAGAAAGAGCTCGGTGGAGAAAGTCCGAGCTCTTAAGGGAGATAATAGTGGGATTAGTAGGCAGGGAATTAAGTTGTTGATCCAACTTCATCAACTCCACTAAAGATATCACTATCATAGATGGTGTCAAGGGATGCTGTATCCAAGGGAACCATTCTTTCAAAAGTAATAGAAGCATTCTCTGTGATGATTGTACCACCGGCATCAGTACCAAATCCGTGATTCGTTACCATGCATTGTTCAAAGTAAAATGCGCCTACAACATCAGCATTGCTATCTTTCATAAATAGTGCCAGGCCAATTGGCTGTGAAAAGACATCTGAAGCAAGGTCTAGCCAAAGATTACCATTTGGCTCTCCAGGTGCCTTTAGATAGCGATCTTTTTTACCACCATTAGCGGATGCTGTATACGCATTAAGTCCTGCAAATCCTGTTTGATCAGCATTTACTAAGTTGTTGAAATCTTCTCCCCCAAAGAAATCAGCATCACTTTTAATAGTTCCCGATGCTGATGCGTAGAGAACTCTAAGTAAAGATGGACCATGATACATGATTCTTCCAAGCCCTAGATTACCTACAGTTCGACCCCGAATCATGTAGGATCTTTCGGATCCAATCTCAAATAGTCTCATTACTGAAGACTGTTGTCCTAAGTTAAATTGTTGAATAACGCCAATAGGAAAGATAAAGTCAGCATCATTACTTGCTAACTGAGCATTTGCATTAGATGCGGCGGCCAATCTTGCTGGTCCAGCTGCTAGCATAGTAAATGCTGCGTTAACATAACGACCTTCGGTCATCCCCTGTTGTACATTTCGATTAAAGTAATTCCATTCGGAAAATGTTCTAGCCATTTTTCACCTCTGTTGTTGTTGTGCCTGCGGCTGTGCCTGCGGTTTAGTCTGTTGCTGCGGCGGCGCTGGCGGTGCCTGCTGCGGTGCTGGTGCTGGGGTAGGCTGGCCACTAGACATTTCTGTTTGTGGATCTTGTTTATTAATAAAATCTGTTGCTTGTTGCTTCATTTTTGCAATTGCTTCTTCTTTTTTGGCTTCTACGTAGCCTTCTCGTTTGGCTCTTGCAATCATTTCCTCTCCGCCATCCATCCATCCGGGTTCACTCATGTTTGGTACAAACTTTTGTAACTTTGGATTAAATGTGTAGCCCGGTACTGGCAGTATCATAGGATTCATCTTGGCAGACCCATCTCTCATCTTAGAAAATTGAACTCCAAACATCTGCCCGGGAGATGTAACTTTTGGGTCTTTCACTCTCTTGATTTCCGTAACCTGATCTACTTCTTCCTCTTTTACTAGAGACTTAGTATTATCGTAATCAGGCTCTTGCTGTGCGATCTTTTCTAGCTCTTGTAGAAAGTAGCTTGTTATACGTAATCCTCTATGCATTTCTTTTTCTTACCTCTTGTAAAAGACTTTTATATCTATCTTGTTTTTTTCTATTTTGCATAACTGCAGAGATACCACCAAGAACTCCAATAGCCAATGGAGCCTTTGCTCTTCTCATAATAAATGATTTTAAAAAGTTTTTCTCTAAAGTTTGTTGGGTAGGAGCAAGAAGTCCAAGACGCTGAGCTCGTTGCTCTCCTACTGTATATAGATTTTTATACTGCTTTGAGTTTAGTAAAGACCCCGAGGCGCCTACATTTTTATATTCTTTTTCTATAATGTTTTCGACTGTGGGAGCTTTAACGTACAAATCAAATAAATCTTTTGCAGTTGACTTAACACTTTCACTAGGAGGGCCTCCTCCTGTAAAAAAGTTATTTGCAATATTATTGATTACAGTTTGAGAGTCCTCTATACTGACACCTTTAACTGCATTTTTAAGAAGGCTCTCAATACTGGGAGTCTGCCCAGTAACCTGAACTGACCATTTATTTTTCTTAATAAATACAGGAGGAGCATCCCCACTAAGCTCACTTTGGATAGTTTTCTTTATAGATTGCTTTATTTCTAAATCAGGAATTACAAAGTTATCTGGAGCAGAGATATTCTTATTACTTCTAACAATCATCTTTGCTAGATCGTCTGCATTTAGTGTAGATTGACCACCCTCAAGTAAGCCCTGCTTAATATAAAACTGACTAATCTGATCGTTTGTATTTGCTTGCACCTGTTTGATTAGAGTCTTAGGGTCTACAGTGCTAAGGCCTAAGGCTAGAGGTATAGCAAAAGATACCCCTAATCCTTTTGCGAAAGCCTTAGCAGAAGAGTAAGGATCTACGGATGCCTGTAGATTATCAAAGGCACCCTGCGCTTGTTGTTCACGCAGGATGTCTTGTGGTGTTACCTTAGCAACTTTTTCAAGTGCAGAAGCAAAACTTACAGCTGTAATGTTATTTCTATATAATTGCATGGGTATAACGGAGAAACTCTTATGTGTATGTTAATTGTGTCAGGGTTTGTTGTATCTTGCTTGATACTACTTAAAGTTGCACCAGTAATGATACTACGTTGTACCATAGAGGCTACGATAGCTTGAACATTCATTCCAAGACCTTCGATAAACTCTGTAGTAATATTTGATCCACCGATACGATCTGCCAAACTGTCACGGAGAGTCTTAGCAAAGTAGTCAATAGCCTTAGTAATGGACAACTCTCTTTTCTGGACAGTAGAGACATCTGTAGCAAGCTGATGACGAATCTTAAGTGGACCAGTTTCAGTATCTTGCACAACTATTAGAGTCCCTCCTCCAGCAATCGTATCGAGCTGAGACTTACTGAAGTATCTATTTGAGTATCTAAGGCCAGTAAAGCCAGATATCGTAAGATTAGTAAACCCTTTGCCTATTGCTTGGAATCCAACGCAGGCAGCTACAGTACTGGCTAAGAAATGCCCGTCTAAGAACTCAGAGTTGGTTCCAACTGTTGCTACAACACGAGGAGGCCAAACTAAGAAGGTTCTGCGACTTGCATACTCTGAACCATAACTAGCCGCTCTAGATGCTTGGTCTGATACTTCAGTGATAGCTTTGCCTTGAACATACAAGTACCAGGACTGTGCGGTAAGATCATTTGTGGTAGATCCAAGAGCGTCAGCAACTGTAATATCTAGTTTAGAAGTATTACTGCTATTAACAGCTGTGACACGGAACCCGTATTGCTGAGAAGCGGCGCCAAGTAACTCTCTACCAGCTACCGTACTAGTTTTATAAGAGTTAAGGACTAGGATAATCTCATCGCCTGCATCAATAGCAGCTTTCAAGCTAGCAAAGTTTGCACCGCCCAAACCAAAATCTACTCCAGCTGTAAAAGCACCAGAAGATACCGAGTTGAATGTAGCAGATGTACTACCGTTTGTACCACTTGCAATCAAAGTTGCTTGAGAGTACTGCGGAAATGGACGACTTACAAAAGCAATCCGCTCACCTTTATTGGTAGCTGAAGACATTGTAGTGGCATGATTGCTGAAAAGAGTAGCAATCTCTCTATCGCTAGATAAAGGAGCCAGTGCGTATACATCTTCAGACTCAAGCATAGTTAACGCTTCTGCATAAGCTGTACTTGACCCATTAGGGCTTGTGGTTAGCTCAGCCGAGTTGGCGGCGCTAATACCTAGTACTTTAATAGAAGTATTTCCTACTGTATTAGTTAAGGCAAGTTTAGCGGCCAGCCCAAGAGGATTTTGAGTAGTATCTGATCGTCCAATCTTTGCTTCAATATCTGCCAATGAGTTAATGGTTGTTAGAGAAGGATCAGAAGCTGCACCACTTAAATCTACACGAAGTGCTCTGTAACCAATATAGACATTAACAGCATTACCAGAAGTTAACTTTCCATCGAGAATAATCTGATTTGCGTCTGCGCCACCCTCAAATGGATATGTGTGTTGTCCTAGCGTTCCTGCAAACTCAGTAACACTATCTTCATCAATATCAGTGCCTGGAGTTCCAGCTACACCAGCTACTTTAATTAATGCAGTAATATCAGCGCCAAACTCATCGGAGTGACCGCTTGTCAAAGCGTTTTGTATTTGAGTAATAGAAGGTAGTGTACCGCTGTCTCTTTCAAAGGTTATGGTAACTGTTTGGCTTGTAGAACTATAAACAGCAGTACCAATACCAGACCCGTGACCAGCACCTGCTGGAACTGATACCCAAGAAAGACCGAGCTTTGCAGTAATACCTGAAACGGTAATCATATTGTCTGCAACACCGCTACTAGTCAAGAGGTAACTACCACCAATATAGATGTAGTTCCCATTAATTGTAGAAGATCCAAGAGTTGCTGAGGCAAAAGTATTTGCACCTTCATCAACCCCAGTAAGGTTTTCATCCATTACTACAATGTGAGTAATTGATTTTGGAGTTCCGTCAGCTATTGCGTTTGAACCAGCATTTACAAGTGTTACTTCTCCCGGAGTAGAACCAATAGTCCCTTTGTAGTAGTTCGAGCCAACTTTAATACCGACTGTAATGTTTGTTGCTGTTGCAAAGTTGTAAGGTGTTGTTGTTGTTAGAGGACTGGTGATTACACCAGTACTGTTGTCAAATGTTGCAGTCTCTGCCGCTGCATACTCTGTACCAATAATTGCGTCCTTATTACTACCGCCACCGTTTAAGCCATCTGTTGTTAGCCCTAAAGCTTTGTTGTTAATTTTTTCAGCGACGACAGCAGATTTAGCAAAAGTACCTGATACAGTTGTTGCATCAAACAAAACCACATCTCCTGCAGCTACTGATGCTAAGCCACCACCTGAGTGGATCAATAAGGAACCATCAGCATACCCATTATTTGTCCCACTTTCGTTCTGAGCAGCTTTAAGGATAACTTTAAAGTTATTTTTCTCAGCCTCTGCACCAGCCATAGCGCCTTGTGCCTCAAAATGGAAATAATTGGTACCATCACCAATCTGGTGAGTAGTGGCATTTTGTGCAGATGTTTTTACTACATAGTCAGCTGGCTTATCAATAACATTGTAACTTAAGGATGTTTTTCCTACATTATATAGAGGAGAATCTAGAACCGATGCAGTACCATCAATAGAGTATGCGCTTACATCAAGTTTAAGTTTTACTGCTGCGTTTGTAGTACCAATAACTGACGAGTTGCCACTATCTACTAAGTCAATAATCTCTAAATCGTAAGAACGACCCAAGTGCGTAAGCCGGACAACATCCCCTTTAGTAGTAGCCGTTCGAGCAGTAATCCCGTACACCTGAAAATCAGCAATACCTGAATCCGTTAAAAAAGGATTGGCAAGATTTGCGGTTAAGGTACCTGTAGATGTTGCACTAATTAAAATAGATTCATCTGAAACTGATCGTAAAGCAGCTTGCGGTGTTCCATTAAGTTTGTCTAAGTATACTTTAATACTCGTGGTATCAAGTATTGCACCTGTGTAACTTGAAAGTCCAGGCATGCTGTAAGATTGAGTACCGATATTTGCTCTATAGCTTCCAGCGAGAGCTGAAGAGTTAAACGTATTTGATGCATTAACGGCATCAACAACATGATAGCAAGGACCAACAATTACAGGAACCAGATCTGGTGAGGCAACTGTTGCAGCTGGTGCGGTGTACTCTTGATTAACCGTAATACCGGGTTGTGATATAGCAGGCATATTTAATTCTCCTAAGATGATGATGTACTAACCCAACGGAGTATCTCAACTCCATCTGAGCTACTATTGACCTCGCCGTTACTATCTATAGCATCTGGAAACAATAGAGATCCGTTTAGTTTTCTTGCGATTGTGTTAACTGTAACACTAATTTGTGAAAGTGTCTGTGCAGTAGGTGTGATTGACCACGTTTCTTGGTAATAAATAGGAAACGAGACAGGAACATTTATAAAGTCTTCATCTGAGTCACCGCCTAGGAAACTGTTGGCTGGAGACTCAGACCCAATAGTTATCCTTTGACCAATCTGAAAAAATCCATATTTCTGTAATTCTCTTCTATAAAACTTGAGAGCCTTAGCAACAGACATTGCCAAGGTTTCAGCTTCTAGTCCAATTCTAGAAATACAGTTTATTACATATTGTCCTGTGATCATATCAGTGTGTGTTCTTTTTCCGGTGGATATTTTATGCTCTCTTAAGTTATCTAACCCTAGATTTGCATAATTAAAAGGGGTCCTTGAAACGATAATTGCGGGTCTTTTTTCTACTGTATCGGTACCTATCGTCCCCGAGTCGGTTATTATTATCTCCGTCACCGTCTCGCTCGTCCCCCCTGAAAATGGGTCCGCGTCCGGTGAATACTGGAACTGCCCCGGGTTCTGCTGACTGAAGTAGTGGCGAAGGAACTTCAGAAGAATGTCCTTTGTGTCCGACAGAAGATTGTTGCTGAGAGGATAGTAAGTTCTTATTACGGTTTCTCTTGCGGCGATTGCGGCTTTTCTTGTTCCCATCTAAATAATCCTTTATGGCTTTGTTAGTCATTATAGCAGAAGTACCTGCTAATAGCCCACTTATTACTGCTCGTGCTCGGGGAGTTGGCGCTTTTTTTATTGAAGATAATCCTCTCTCTGATAGGTATGCGGTACCTGCACCAGTGCCTACTGCTAGAGCTGCTCTAACAGCATCTAAAGCTTGTTGCTTTCTTTCGTTCATTTTAGCTATCTTTTCGATTTCTTCATAAAAACTATTTTTCATACCTATCCTCATAAACCATACTATCAAAGACTATTCTTCTATGCCAAGTTTTTGTACTGCGTTAGCGTAACTTTCAACATCTGTAGCATTGATATATTGTCTTTTAGGTGATGCAGTGAATGTATTTTTACCCCACGCTGTAATGTCTAGTCTGTACTCTACTTGATCTTTAGACAACTCTCTGACTTGTACAGTCTGATGAGTTACGGACCAAAGTTTCTCAGCTTTCTGAACACCAAGAACTCTGAATCTTCTATCATCTGCAATAATTAAATCACGCGGGAAAACTCTAGGGAAAGAAGAGAAAGTTAGCAGTAAGTCACCAGGCTGTAGTTCAAATATGGGTGTTAGTGCTGTTGAGTTGCGTTCTGGGGCTTTGGCGCAAAATGTCTCTTGAGCATTGTAGTAACCACCGCTGATCCCAGTATCGTAACAGTTAATACAGTTGGACTGAGTTCTTCTTCGTTTAATGGCGTCCCAGCAAGTTGTACATCGAGAGCCTGTATCCTTTCTCTTTAAGAACAAAACCTTTCTACCTATGAACTCTCTAAGAAGTAAATCATTCCTTCTAATAGCCTCTAGTGCTTGAATATCTGGAGGAGACTCTAGGAACGCACCTCTAGGATTCTCACCCTTAATCACATCCTCTGGAGGAGTGCTACCAAAAAATAAAGTCTCATTCGTTGTAGTATTTAAAGCTCTTATTCGATAGTAGTATTCTCTATTTTTACTAAATAGGTTTACCCCATTATCCACAAACTGATAAGCATTGCCTGCCAAAAACTCTGATGATACCCTTTGATAAGGGCCAGACTGTCCTAGGGATCTATGCACAGAGAGGGTATAGTTGTCTAAGTTTTCTGTAGTATTAACAATTGTCCAGCTGATAGTAAGAGACTCTCTACTAAGAGTGCTGACATTTATGTTCGCTACTTGAATCATTAGTACCCCACGACTTGCTTGTTTGTTTTAAATATACCAAACTTTCCAGCCTTTTCCCCTTTTTTCATGATTTCTCTAACGGATTCATCACTTGTCCAGTTCTTTGATTTAGAAACTGCCTCAGCAAAATCAGGTAGTATGCTAATATGAACAGCAAAGAAAAAGTTCCCTCCTGGCACTGCCAAGACAACAAACCCAGACTTATCATCTTTTTTCACGATAACTGGCACTGGCACTCGGCCTGTTTTCTTTGCTTTTTCTGCAGCTGGAGTATGCTTAGTATCAACCCAAGTTTTCCCAGGTGTGTCCTCTCCATACCTTCCTTCCCCAGTTTGATTTGGCTTTAGCCTTCTCCAGTGTCCTTGTGACATACCTACCTCCAATAAAAAAAGGGGTGGACACACCACCCCTTTACATAGCCTCTCTTACACTGTTGGCCTTATGAGTGACGGCGACGAAGCTCTGCAATAATTGCTTCTTTTAATTCGTCATTACTCATATCAGCTTCTTCAGATTCAACTTGATCTTCATCAGCGAAGAATGCCTCCAAAGCTGATGTATCGCCCTCCATAGCCATCTTTTCCATGTCAGCAAACTCTTGTTGAGCAATAGCACGACCAGCTTGATCATATGCTACTAAAGTCTCAAGGATTTCGTTTGTGGCAGATGCTACCTTTTCAAGATCCCCATTAGAGTCTTGTTGGGCAATCATTTCAGCAAGTTCTGTCAAAGTAGAAGGCATATCTGCACTTGCAACTTTTTCCATACCACCTGTTCCATAGATGTTAGCAAAAATCTCATTCATGTCTAGACTCCTTATTTTCTTGACTTTTTCTTCTTACGACGATTGTAAGTATAAGCAGTAGCTGCAGTAGGTGCACCGTAGAATAGCCCTGTTTTAGCAGCGCCCCGACGAACGTTTTTCATATCACGGCTACGTGCGTCTTTTAAGGAAGTGCGAGCTGCACCGTGCACTTCACTCGGCTTTTTCCGTCCTCTAAACTTACGGAGCCCTTCCATTGCTTGCTTCCCAGTAGCGATGTCCATTGCTCCTCTTCCACCCTTTCTAAGCATTTCCATTATTGCTTCTCGGCTCATGGCTTCTTTGTCCATCTCTTCTTCAAGATCTGCAGCAAAGTGCAAGAACTCATCTACAGACAACTCATTTATATCAAAGGCTCCAGCCTCTTTATCCATGTCTTCTTCAAGTTCAGCTGCAAGCATAAGGAACTCTTCAGGAGTCAACTCGTTTAAGTCAAGATACTCTTCGTCTTGTTCTGATGCTTCCTTAGTCATATCCTCTGCGATCTCATAGCCAAGGGCTACAATCTCTTCAGCAGACAACTCGTTCAAATCAAAGTCCTCTGCAGAGGCTTCTTTTTGCATATCGTCAGCAAGGTAGTACCCTAACTCAACAATCTCTTCTGGAGAAAGATTATTTAAGTCAAGCTGTTCGTCTTGTTCTGATGCTTCTTTTTGCATTTCTTCTTGTAATTCATAAGCCAAAGCTACTACTTCTTCAGCTGATAGTTCATTCAAATCCATTTTATACTCCATGTAATAGATTTATACTTGTAATTAATTTATCGCCTTACCAATACCAGTAGCGCCAGCTACGATACCTGCACCAGTAGCTACAGTCTTAGCACCGCCAATAAGTTGTTCCTTAGTTCCGTAGGATCTTTCGCTTGCAGCAATATCAGCCTGGGATTTTCCTTGATATCTTTTCTTCTTTTGAAGTCTCTCAAGCATCTGCGCACCTGGGTTACCTGCCTCGGGTTTTCCTGTAGCCTCTTCAATCATATCAGCAGCCTTTTTTCGAGCGCTACCTTTACGAAACTGTTTTACTCCAGGTATGTACTTTGTAGCAACGCCTTTGGCTCTATTCATCATCGCTTCCTTTTCCATTTCATCTTCAAGGTTGGCCGCGAAGTGTAAGAACTCCTCTACTGAAAGTTCGTTTAAGTCAAAAGCACTGGCTTCTTTATCCATATCAAGTTGCTCTTCGACAAGTGCTGCATACTCCATGAACTCTCCAACAGACAGTTCATTCAGATCAAAGTCTCCAGCTTCTTTTTCAAGATCATCGCTCTCTAAGTTTTCAAGGATACCAAGTAGCTCCTCATCGCTTAGCTCAGACAAAGAAGATGCAACCTTTTCTTGTGGAACAGGTTCTAGGTAATCGCTAAGATCAACATCACCATTTTCTACAAGCTGTAAGAAGTCGGCTGCTGAAATATCATTTAATGTAGTCATATAAACTCCGTTTATTAATTATTGGTGTAACACACATTTTATGCAACTGCATACCAACCGTGAATCCATCCGTATTCTGAACCCAGTGAGGCTCCGTATCCTTCACTAATGTTGATAGCAATTTTTAATCTCATAATCATGGGATCAACCTGCGATCTAATTAGTGATATCCACCTAACATATCTATCATCTTGTGCCTCGCTTTGCACAGAAAATCCTGAATCAGAGTACTGAAATCGGTTTCTGCTTTTAAGGATACCCACTGAAGTAAGTATATGACAAATAGTTAATTGCAATAAAATACTACGGGAAGGAAAGTTAGAAATAGTGTTCGAAGAAAGGGGCGGCTTTACATTATACTCATCTAAGGCAAGACCAATACAGTATTGTATCATTCGATCAGAACTCTCTTCACCTGATATTAGACGGTTGAGTTCCTCAAAATCTCTAATGTACCCTCTGACTTCAGAGGTAAACTGGTCCATGGTTAAAGGAGTAGTCATAGTTTTACCAACATTGCTTGTTTTCCTCTAACAATAATTCGAATCTCCCCGGCTTTCTCTAAAGCCTTAAGGTCATCTGATACTCTTGATAAAGGAATAGTAACTGGAGAGCCTTTTTGTAAGGTGAGGTTGTTAATGCTTATAGCTTGTGCTTTTGCATACATTAGTGGATGTCTAATCTTCATCACTTTCCTCCAAGATCTTTATCATGTCTGCCTTCTTCTTTTTAGAAGGATCATAAAGACCTCTTTCCTTAAGGAGCGCTCTTAGCTCCTGAGATTTTAAAGAAGAGTAATCAATAACTTCTGCTTCAGATTCTTCAAGAACAGCTACAGGTTCTTCTGCAATCTCCTCTACTACAATTTCCTCAGCTTCTTCGCTTTGCACTTCTTCCACTGCCTCTTCTGAGACGGTATGAGGAATACTAGTAGGTGCTTCTTCTGGAATAGGAGGTACGACTTTAATTAAAGCCATCACGCCTGATTCTAGCCTAGCTTGTACTTGAAGAGTGTTAAACTGTTCTTCATACAACCAAAGAGATCCGCCTTTTCTTGATCCACGGACTCCACCTAAGGCGTGCCCATGGAACATTTGCATTTCTTTTGAAACATTTTCTACTAGATATTTCCTCATAATACTACCTTGTTTAAGATTAGTAAGTGCTGACACTTGGGAATACGATGCCACCATCCTCAGCTGACGCTAAGTTGAATACACCGTTACCATCAGCATCGCCGCTACCAACTGCAGATTCAGAAGGCATAACGTCTGGAGTAGTAAGCTTGTTGTACAAGATCAAACGATTGATAGATGCAACATTACCAATACCCATACCGATGTCTTCGTAACATTGGAAAGTAATCAAGTTTGCAATCTTGTCAATGTAGAACTTAGTATTATTCAATACAAGGAACTTACCCAAGAACTCAGGAGCAGTAAATCCGTAGATATTACCAGTAGGAAGAATGTCAGTCTTGATAGTGCGAACAATCTTACGACCCATAATAGTGTCGAAGTTAAATCCATCAATAACAACCTTACCTTGTACAGTATCTCCAAAGTCTTCAATAGTCCAAGCAAGACACTCGTCCCAGTTAACTTCGTTCATCAATACTTTGTCCAAACGACGACGCTTACCATCCATGTTTTTAAACAGCTTGATAAGGTCACCGCGTTGAAGAGTACCTTCAAAGTTAGTTCCAGTACCATTAGCAGCAACATCGTCTGTAGCCTGTTCACCCATAACTTGTTGGTTATTAATATCATTTCCTACACAGCTGTGAACATAAGTCAAGAAACGATGGTCTTCTACTTCTTGAATGTCTTTAACAGCATTGTCTTCAATGATCTTGGTGATTGGCATACGATATGCCATCAATTCTTGTTCCGTCTTTTCAAACTTCTCAGAGCTAATGGTGAAGAACGGAATCTCGTAGCGAGTACCTTGAATGTAACGAACACGAGGTTGGCCACGGAAAGTCAAAGAAACTGCTTGTGAGTTTGGTTCAATCTCATCAACATAAACCATGGTGTCGTGATTTACAGAAACCTGCAAGTCAGCTTTTGATACCATTTGTGGTGGCAAGATTTTACGAGCGAAAGAATTCTCACGCAACTTGTCTCTAATGTAAGCATTAGCAGCTGCAGCGAGCTTCTCTTTGCCTTCAGGAGAATCCAAATGTGCGGAGAAAATACTATTTAATGATGTACCATTCATTGTTATATCTCCTCAGATTAGTGTAATGGGTAAGGTGAAGCAAAACGGACAAAGTTGATTGTCCCTGCTGTTGAATCTACTTTTGAACATTGGCCTACTACAAACTCATTAGCTGCGTTTGCAACAGTAAGTTGACCTTGCTCATCTACAGTAAGCAAATCACCTTCACCGATACCAGCATGGAAGATATCTGTAGTGGCTTCATATTGCCCAAGGTAGAAAGTGGTTACTTTACTAAGGGCTTGCATCCCGTAGTCGCCCTTATCGTTCCAGATCTGTACCATCTGTACAGCGTTACCACCTGCTCCTGTGGAAACAACATTAACTGCTGCGCCTGCAGAACCAGGTCCTGAAGAGTTTACGTGAGCAGCTTGACCAGAAGCAATCTTCACCCAGCGCCCTGCTTCAGTAATCATTTTAGAGCCAGAGTGAGTTGGATCAGTAGATAAGTGAGTTGTATCAATCTCAAAGTCCTTTCGGAAGACATCTGAGACTGGTGAAATAATTTTTAGCATGGGTTTTCCTCCGCTAAGGTTTAAATATCAGATGATAGTAAAAATGTTGTTAACGGATCTGAACCTTCAGATCCACTGTATTCTGCTGCGGTCTTGGCAAGACCGGTTCCCAGAGGGATGCCTGCTGTAGTCTGTGTAACAAAATCTTCAACCATAGAGAGATCTTTGTCTCCCTCTGCCAATGACTTTGCATAATCCCCTGCATCCATAGGATCCATAATACCACGCTCAACTGCAGCGGATGCAATTTTCTCAGCATAGTTATGACGGTTCAAAACCGCAATCTCATGGCGAAGTCGAGAAATCTCTTCATTTTGTGAACGGAGAGCGCTTGCAGCCTTTACTAAAGTTGCATTAACTTCCTCACTACTAATTTTAATCATAAGTCCTCCTTTTATTTTTGCGCTAACTTAGCGGCAATAGCTTGACGTAAAAGTTCTTGAGTGTCAGCTGCCATCTTTTTCTTTCCTGGCGCAACGACCTTAGCTGTATGGATTGAATCTTTATTAGCATGAGCTAGCAAACTTTTAAGAGTTGGATCAATCATTTTATTACGTTCTTCAGGAGAATATGCGATAGCAGACTCATTTGAAGCAAGAGCTGGGTGATGAGATTTATTTTCTGAAGCACCAAAGTTTGGTTTTTCTGCTGGGTTGTCACCAGATACATGAGAGGCAGTCACATCAGCTTGTTGAGCCATCGCTTCTTTTACAAAAGACTCAACACCTTGACGTGCAACCCATTCAAGTGCGGAAGCAATCTTTTCAATATCATCTTCCTGGTATTCTACAACAGCTTCTGCTGAAGCAACTTTTTCTACTTCAGTGTCTACTTCACTATCAACACCGCTGATAGCTGACATGATTAAATCATTTAAACTTGACATTTTTTAACCCTCCAAACATTGTGAGCAGATTGATGAACCTTCAATATCAAAGTGATTGGTCTTACAAACTCTACACAAACCATTTTGCATGGCTTCTTTAATTAAAGTTAACTCATGAACACAGGCATGAGCCATCTGTTCTCCAGCTGATTTATCCATTGCCTCTTCCTCAAAGTAAGATTGAGCAGGCTCTGGTACCTCTACTTCAGCGTTGGCTTGTTCTAATTCTGATGCCATCTTAGTTAATGTATCTAAATCATATTGTAAGAAAGGGTTTTCAACCTCTCCTGAATTAGACAAAGCATTCATAAGAGTGGCTTCAGCTGTTTTTTCTAAGGTTGTCCCCGCAGCTTCGGATTGATATAGGGACTCAAGTAGTTGATTCATATCCATTTGAATTCTCCTCTAGAGAGACCCGATTAGTACACGGGCGCTTGAAAGGTTATTAAAGTTTAGATCCCATTCCGGAACTACATTTGTATTATAATATACATTATGCAGATATGGGACTGTTAAAGAAATATTATTTTGCGAAGAAACTTTTGTCAAAGAGTCTGTAATCATATCATTAAAGAAGTTTTTATAGTAAAAGTCTATATCACTATCTATAATATTATCCAAATCTTCTCCTAAAGTCCTTAAACTTTTTCTATATCCTGCGTAAGCGCTTGCTACTTTACTAAGTAATTCACCGCTACCCACATTCATACTTTTAGCTGGCTTAATAACAGTAATACGCACAACCCTATTAGGCAAATGCGGAGCAAAAGCAGACCTTCTTGGTATTAAAGAAGAAAGTAGTCTTGCTATACCACCATCATACATTGATCGTTCTAACCTTGGAGCCGCTCCTACATGAGCCCGCCCCATTGGGAAAATAGTATTCGAGGCTCTTAATGAACTAGCTAGTTCTGGCCTTCCCATTCGTCTTAACATACCGTACTGAAACTCACGGGGCTTTGCTACCATACCCAATGCTGCCATTGTTGTTAGCAACTTTTCAAATGGCATCTTATCAAGAAAAGTCTTGGGGATATCTGGCTCACAAGCCTGTGCTTTCATAATAGATTCACTAATAGAATTAGGTAAAATCTTTTTTTCAACTTCTGCAACTTTTTTATAGGCTGCAACTTTTTCTCTTACAGAAGTTTGCGCAGATGCAACTTTCATTAATACGCCTGACTCCTTAGCAGCTGGAACAAAGACATCTGAAAGGTCAAAAAAACGTGGAAAGAAGTTAATTGCTCCTACCACAGTTCCATCATCTCGAACTCTTCCCATTTCGTTAGCAAGATGGCTGCAGTAATCTCTAGTAGTCTTTGAGATATTCCCACAGACAGAGCAAACATCAAATGGAACTTTGCAACCCATTGATATTTGACGCGGCTTGCCATTATCTATATCAATAATAATCTGCTCTGCGCCTACTTCTTTTGCTTTTTCTCGATCATGCCGAACAACTAACTCTACACGGTGCATCGGTCTATTATAAGTAACAAAGACAATATCACCGAAAGCAATATCAGGATTTTTATTAACGTGGTGCTTATACCGTAAAGCATTCATGAATGTTCTAAATCCAAACTCTTTAATTGCGACCGGAGGTAAGCTTTTTCCATAGGGTTTTAAGTATCTACGCTCTAGTTCCTCAATTACCTCTTGAGGATTGTCTTTATGAGAGTCATGCCCTAAAGAAATCTCAGGAAAGATATCACCATTAACATTCATACCCCAAAACTCATGAGCGCCCATGGGAGTCATAAGAACATATTGATACCTTGGATCCGGCTTTATGTTTCTGATAAATGCTTTAAGTTCAGGGTCTATGTTCCCAGCTACCTTTGTCATTCCCTGTTTTTTAGGATTAATATCAATAGCTTCAGCGAAGCATCTTCCTAAAGTATCGTGTGTATGAAAATGAATAAC
>MDSZ01149869.1_pt1 | contig 24092 bp, 20 predicted proteins | sample 811201 | NCBI WGS metagenome assembly MDSZ01 (sample SAMN05326647, study PRJNA326480) | marine metagenome | isolation source: seawater | place: Indian Ocean: North | collected 2010
GACGATAAATCAAAAATTATAGTTTTTAACGGAGAGATATATAATTTCAAAAAATTAAAAAAAGAATTAATTGATAAAGGATATACATTTAGAACAAATTCAGATACTGAGGTAATATTAAAATTGTATGAAAGTGAGGGGCCTGATTCCTTTGGAAAACTTGATGGTATGTATGCTTTTAGTATATATGACAAGAATATTGATAAACTTTTTATTGCTCGTGACTACTTTGGAGAAAAACCATTATACTTCCATCAAGGTGACGGTAAATTCATTTGGGCCTCTGAATTAAAATCTTTACTATCTGTTTTGAAAAAAAAACCACAAATCGATTTGAATGGTCTTTGTTTGTTTTTTCAGTTAACTTATATACCAGCACCTTTTACAATATATAATGGAGTTAAAAAGCTAGAGCCCAATAAACTGATAGAGTTAGATCTTAAGACAAATAACTTAACAATTACCAAAATCAAGAGAACAAAAAATAAGTTTTTAATTCCTAATAAATATGAAGCAATCAAAATGACTCATGATCTAGTTAATGAAAGTGTTGAAAGTAGGTCAATTTCTGATGTACCACTTGGAACTTTTTTATCTGGTGGGGTGGATTCTTCAATTGTTACTTTATGTTTAGCTAATCAGAATTCTGAAAAAATCGATACTTTTTCTATAGGGTTTAATAAAAAATCCTTTGATGAGTCTGATAAATCTAGGTTAGTTTCAAAATTAATTAATAGTAACCACCATGAATTTATTATATCTGAAAAAATGGTGGAAAATAATCTCGATGAAATTATTCTAAACTTTGATGAGCCTTTTGCAGATTCATCTGCCCTAGCAACAAGTTTAGTTTCAAAAAAAACAAAAAATTATGTTAAAGTTGCTCTTACTGGAGATGGTGGTGATGAAGTTTTCGGAGGTTATAATAAATATTATGTAGGATACCTTAATAAGTTGTATACTGGAATATTTCCAAAAAAAATTCACGATTACAGTTTAGGTCTTTTAAATTATCTTTTAAAAAATAAAGATGACTCTAGGGGATATAGTCATAAATTAAATAAGTTATTAAATTCTGTTGATTATAATAATGACTATTATTATAATATAATCTCTTTAGCTTTCAAGGAGAGGGAATTAAGTCAATTCTTTAATAAAAATTTTTATAATCCTAACTCATTAGGATATTTCAAGGAAATAATCAGGCATGATAAAAAAACAATTACAGATTTTAGAAAAATTGATAAACTGATCAGTTTAGAAGGTGATATGTTAGTAAAAGTTGATAGAACAAGTATGTTTGCCTCATTAGAGTGTAGAGCACCATTTTTAAATAAAAAATTATGGGATTTCACAAATCAATTACCTGAAAAGTATTTGGTTAGTGGCTTTGATAAAAAGCATATTTTAAAAGAAGCATTCAAAAAATATTTTCCTAAAAATTTTTTAAATAAATCTAAAAAAGGATTTGAAGTCCCTGTTGGGGATTGGCTAAGAGTAAATTTAAGCTCCGAATTAAAATCTTTTATAAATAAAGATTTTATTAAAAAACAAAATATCTTTCAGCATTTAAATATTAAAAAATTAATTTTAAATCACTTAAATAGTAACTCAGATAACACATTTAAAGCATGGACATTTTATTGCTTTCAAAAGTGGTATGTAAATAATTATTTAAAATGAAAAATGTTTTAATAACTGGAGCAGCAGGATTTCTTGGTTCTCATTTATGTGATTATTTTATAAAGAAAAATTTTTTTGTTATAGGAATTGATAATCTCATAACTGGAAATATAAATAATGTAAAACACCTAATCAATAATAGAAACTTTAAATTCATTAATCAAGATGTTTGTAACTATTTGAAAATTAATGATAAAATAGACTACATACTTCATTTTGCATCTCCAGCTTCACCTATTGACTATTTAAAAATTCCTATACAAACACTTAAAGTGAGTGCAATTGGTACCCACAATTTATTGGGATTAGCATTGGTAAAAAATGCCAAAATATTGGTTGCATCAACATCTGAAATTTATGGTGACCCACTTGTACACCCCCAAAGTGAGGAATATTGGGGAAATGTAAACCCTGTTGGTCCGAGAAGTGTTTATGATGAAGCAAAAAGGTTTATGGAGTCTTTGACAATGGCCTATCACAATTTCCATGGATTGAAAATTTCAATTGCAAGAATTTTTAATACATATGGGCCTAGAATGCGATTGAATGATGGTAGGGTAATTCCAGAATTTATGGGTCAATGCTTAAGAAATGAAAATTTGACAGTTTTTGGTGACGGTTCTCAAACTCGCTCATTTTGTTATGTTGATGATTTAATTGAGGGAATTTACAGATTACTTATGAGTGATATTTTTCAACCAGTTAATATTGGTAATCCCAATGAAATAAAAATTATTGATTTTGCAGATGAGATACTTAAATTAACAAATTCTAGCAGTAAAATTATTTTTAAACCACTACCAGTAAATGACCCAATGCAAAGAAAACCTAACATATCCAAGGCAATGAAACACTTAAATTGGAAGCCAAAAATTTCAAGGTCAGTTGGTTTGAAAAAAACTTATGATTGGTTTAAAAATAATTATAGTGAAATCGATTTAAAAAATCACAGAGAATTTAAAAAATTCATTAAAAAATGAATTTAAAAAGTTACAGTGTAATAATTACTTATTGTTGTGAAAGAAGAAAAGAACTTCTAAGTTTAATCAGCTCAATACTGAATCAAACCTTACCTGCTGCAGAAATTTTTATAATTAGTGATGGACCAGCAAAGGAATTAAAAAATTTTAAATACAATAAAGTGAAAATTATTGAAAATAAAATATCTGGTAAACCAGCAACTCATAGAAACTTAGGTTTAAAATTAGTTAATAATAATTTTGTTTTCATCTCAGACGATGATGATATTTGGCATCCAAAAAAAGCAGAAATACAAATTAATCAAATAATAGAAAATAAGGCTTCAATTTGTTTTACTAAAAAGAAAAATTTTCTTTTTGAAAAAGAAATAGAATTTCCGCAAATTAATTTTCGAAATATTATATCTAAAAGCATTTCATCAAAAAATCTTCTTCTTTCAAATAAATTACCATTGAGTTCTGTATTACTTAATACGCATCTAATTGATATAAATTTTGATGAAAATGAATTTTTCAAGGCTTGGGAAGATTATGAATTATGGTTAAGAAAATCAAAATCCCACAAAATAATTCAAATTAATAAAAAGTTGCTTTACTATCGTCAAAATCCAAAATCTATTAGAAAAGGAATTACACTGAGAAATCTAAAAAATCAAAAAAAATATTTATTACAAAATCATTCAAAATCTTTCTCAGATAAAATATTAATATCATTTATATTTGCAGCTAGAATAATACTTGCATGGCTGAGACCATAGTTAAAAACAGATTATATTACGAACGCTTATCAAAATCAACAAATAAAAGAAGCCAACTTCACCTTTCATTTGATTTTCATTTTTATCAATTAATTTTTGATCCAGGTTGGTTTAAAAGATTTCTCAATAATCGTTCAAAATTTAAAGCCTCATTTCCGAGTAATTTTAGTTTTTTTTTACCTTTCATAAAAGAATTAGGTTTTTTAAAAGGAAGTTTTTCATGGTTAATTAATGCCATTCACATTGAAGGAATCATGAAATTTATTGAGCAAAACTCAATTAAACAAGTATTTTTTGATTATGAAAACCAATTAATTGACCACTTCTTTGTATACAACCTTAAATCTAAAACAGATTGCGAGCTTATTGGAATGCAAAGATTTATTATCAATCGTTCACTAACACCAAAAATAACTTACAACGCCATAATTAATTCAAAGTATAAGCCTGATAAGGTTCTTGTTGCAGGTAAAAATTACTCGAAATGCTTTGCAAAGGGTAACTCCTTTTTTAAAACACTAGATTTTCCAGTTAAAAAAGTTGTTCCTAATAAAACAAATGATGGCAAAACAATATATGTTGTCCTTGGTTCTGATATGTCTAATTTTCCATTAATTATTAATTTTTTAAGCAAATTTAATCATGCTAATATGAGAATTGAGTTATTATTACATCCACTAAATAGCATTAATAAAGTCAAAAAATCTTTTTCACATTTTAACTATCGAATTAAGAAAGACAGAGACAATTTTAATGAAAACTCAATAATAGTTTCATCCCCAACAACTTTTTTGTTAAGATTAGATGGTATTGCAGACACTATCTACATGATTTCAAATGTAAATTTTGAGGATAAATGTTTTGAATCTGAATTTAATCATACAAAAATTAAATACATTTATAAATAAAAATATGATACTTGATTGCACGCTTAGAGACGGAGGATACTATACAAATTGGACTTTTGAAACCAAAATGGTAAGAGATTTAATACATTCTCTGGATTTGTCAGGTGTAGATGTTGTTGAGTTAGGATATAAATCTCCAAAAAAAGGTGGAAAATACCGAAAGTGTAACGACAGATTTATATGGGAAGTTTTGGAGTATAGACTTCCTGTAAATCTTAAGTTGGCATTTATGATTGATGTAAAAGATTTTATAAAAGATAATAAAGTAAACTATGACTTAATTGATGATGTAATACACGATTCATCAGAATCTCCATTTGATATATGCAGATTAGCAATGAAACACTCTGAGATAGATCAAGGTATTGAAATTGGCAAGTACATTAAATCAAAGGGCTATGAGCTGATTGTTAACCTTATGGCAATAACATTATTATCGGAAAATCAAATATTAGATTTCGGTAAACTCAAAGATATTAGTCCCAAAGTTTTTTATTTCGCTGACTCTTATGGTAATCTTGAAGCCGAAAAAGTTGAAAGTATTGTGAAAGTTTTTAAAAAATTTTGTTCTAAAATAGGTATTCATACTCACGATAATCTTGGACTTGCTTTTTCAAACTGTTTAACTGCAATGAGATCTGGTGTTCAATGGCTTGATTGTACACTAATGGGAATGGGAAGAGGTGTTGGAAATGTAAACACAGAACAATTGATTACATATTTTCAATATTCAAAAAAAGAAAAATTCTACAATTGTAAACCACTCTTGCGTGTGATTGATAATTGGATGTTACCGTTAATGAATCAATACAAATGGGGTTTTACTCATAACTATATGGTAAGTGGTCTTGAGCATATCCACCCTTTGTATGTCCAAACTTTACAAAACTCATTTTTAAATCCTAATATGATTGAAGATGTAATAAATAAATTACCGAATTCTAAAACTTTTGATAATCAAAAAATTAAAGATACACTTACCCCATCCGTAGCAGTTGTCATACCAGCAAGGTATAAATCTTCAAGATTTCCTGGAAAACCCTTAGCAAAAATTAAAGGTAAGGAGATGATAATTTGGGTAGCTGAAATTGCCAAAAAGGCTGTGGGACGGGATAATGTATATATAGCAACGGAAAACCAGGAAATTGTAGATTTGATTAAGCACCATAAATTCAATGTAATCCTAACATCAGACTCTTGTAAAACCGGTACTGACAGGGTAGCTGAAGCTACATTAGAAATTAATGCAGATATAATTATAAATATCCAAGGTGATGAACCAATGCTTGACCCCAATGATATAAAAAAAGTTATTGCTGAAAAATTAAAATACCCTGATCATATTGTTAATTGCATGGCTTACCTAAATAAACATGAGGATGCAAATGATAGAAAGATTATAAAAGTTATTAGCTCATTAAACGATGAATTAATATATATGTCACGAAATTCAATTCCTGGCAGGAAAAATGGTGTATGCGAAAACCCAAAAAAACAAGTTTGTATTTATGCATTTAATAGGGAACATCTTAAAAAGTTCAGTGAGTTTAGAAAAAAAACCCCACTTGAATTTGAAGAGGATATTGAAATTATCAGATTTCTAGAAATGGGCGAAAAGATAAAAATGGTTATGTTAGATAGTCAATCTCATGCTGTGGATTTCCCCGAGGATATTGAAATTGTAGAGAAAATGATGAGTAAATTAAAATATGATTAATGAATTTAGAAGCTTACAAACTTTTTCAAGAAAAACAAAATTTAAATCAAATTGCTATTGATTTTGATGGCGTTATTCATAAAAATTCAAAAGGTTTTCATGATGGTTCAGTCTATGACGTACCTGTTAAGGGTTCTTTAGATGCTATCAAATGGTTTTATAGTTTAGGATTTGAAATAATTATTTTCAGTGCAAAAGCAAAACCTGATAGGCCTCTTTTAAATGGTAAGACAGGCAAGGATTTGATTCAAGATTGGTTAAAAAAATATAAAATCAACAAGTTTGTTAAAGAAGTTACATCAGAAAAACCAAGAGCCTTGGTTATAATTGATGATAGATGTATTAGGTTTGAAAATTGGGAGAAGACTATAAATTTTTTTAAACTTAATTATACTAATTAATATTTTAGATTTGGGTACATTTTTAGTTACAGGCGCTGCTGGTTTCATTGGTTCATCACTTGCAAAAAAATTGGTTGACCAAAATAATACTGTTGTCACTGTTGATAATTTAACCACCGGTATTAAACAAAATATTCCTGATAAAGTTATTTTCTACGAAGGAAATTGTCAAGATATTAAAATTATTGATAAGCTTGAGAAATATTCCTTTGATGCTATTTTTCATATTGCAGGACAAAGTTCGGGCGAAATTAGTTTTGATGATCCTGTATATGACCTTCAAACAAACACCCAATCTACACTTTTGTTACTTGAGTTAGCAAAAAAAATAGGATGTAAAAAGTTTATTTACGCTTCTACTATGTCTGTTTATGGCGATCAAGCAAATAAACCTGTTGAATTAGACGAAAGAACATTGCCAAAATCCTTCTATGGTGTTGGTAAATTAGCTAGTGAAAATTATTTGCGTATATATCAAAAATTCGGAATTGATTGTATTTCTCTTAGATTATTCAATGTTTATGGGCCAGGCCAAAATTTAAATAACCTAAGGCAGGGAATGGTTAGTATTTTTTTGGCTCAAGCTTTAACTAAAAATAAAATAATTGTGAAAGGATCAAAAAATAGGTATAGAGATTTTGTATATATAGATGATGTAGTCAATGCCTTTATAGTTGCTTACAATACAAAAAATAAAGATTTTTTAATTGTTAATATTGCAAATGAAATAAAAACAACTGTTGAGTCTTTAATTGAATTGATTAAAAAAAATATAAACAAAAACATTACTGTTGAATATTCTGGTTCTACACCTGGCGACCAGTTTGGTATTGTTGGAAAACTAAATCTTGATACAAGATTTTTTAATTGGAAACCAATTGTCGATTTAGAAACTGGAATAAAAAAAATGGTAAATTGGGCTCAAGAAAAATAAACATCACATGAATGATATTCTAAGTACTGGTGTAAAGGTTGTCAAAAATGTTAATCATTTTGAGTTCATCCATGATGATATTAAAAGAATTAAAGAGGTTATTGAAACAAAAAAAAATGAGCTTGATAAAGGTGATCGCGTGATAATTTTTATAGATGACTTTTTTGAAAATAAAAAAAATTTTAATTTTCTAGAGAGCTTTGAAATAATATACGTCAATACTAAAAATGAACCTTCGGTTGATTTTATTGATGATTTAATGGTTGAGCTAAGACAAAAATCAAGTGTTAAACCTTCAATAATTGTTGCTATTGGAGGTGGAGTTACAATGGACACTGCAAAAGCTAGTGCCAATTTATTTACTAATCATGGAAAAGCTTGTGAATTTCAAGGTTGGGATTTGGTTAAAAAACCTGCAATTTATAAAATAGCAATTCCTACAATTTCTGGTACTGGAGCAGAAGCGACGCGAACTTGTGTTCTTACTAATTATGAAAAAAAATTAAAATTGGGTATGAATAGTGATTATACAGTTTTTGATTATGTTATTATGGCTCCATCACTTTCAAAAACAGTACCTAGAAATCAATATTTTTATACTGGAATGGATGCATTTATTCATTGCATTGAGTCTATTGAGGGTCAGTTTAGAAATCCAATTGGGGATGAATTTTCATCAATTACAATTAAACTTTGTCGTGAAGTTTTTAATTCTAAAGACATGATGTCTGATCAAATGAGAGAGAAGTTAATGTTGGCATCATACTTTGGTGGTTGTTCAATTGGTATGTCATATGTTGGAGTCGTTCACCCCCTGTCCGCTGGATTATCAATTGTCTTAGGCACCCATCATTGTATTGCTAATTGTATTGTTATGAATTCAATGGAAGAATTTTATAAAGATTATTATTTAGAGTTTCATGAAATGGCAAAGCAACAATCTGTAGAAATACCTAAAGGTTTGGCTAAAAATTTGACAGACGAGCAATATGACAGATTATATCAATCATCAATTATTCATGAAAAACCTCTGTACAATGCTCTTGGAAAAGATTTTAAAGACATATTAAATAAGAAAAAAGTAAAAGAACTATTTAAAAAAATGTAACTATGCCCGGATTTGAACTAATTGGTAAAGAAGAAAAAAGAGAGTTAGATAACTTAATGGATAAGTCAGGAATTTTATTCCGTCATGGTTTTGATAACCTCCGAAATGGTGTTTACAAAACACGAGAATTCGAAAAAAATTTTTCAAATCAAATGAATGTTCAGGATGCACTTGCTGTAACATCTGGAACAGCTGCTCTTTTAGTAGCATTAAAGGCTTTCGGTATAGGGCAAGGTGATGAGGTAATTACTCAAAGTTTTACCTTTGTAGCAACCGTTGAAGCCATAGTAGAATCTGGAGCAAAGCCAATTATCTGTGATATTGATTCTACTTTGAATCTTGACCCAGACGCACTGGAAGCAAAAATTTCAAATAAAACAAAAGCCATAATTGTTGTTCATATGTTGGGAACTCCATGTAATTTAAATCCAATAATCAAAATTGCTGAGAAAAATAAAATCAAGATAATTGAGGATACTGCTTGGGGATGTGGTGGTAAACTTAATGGAAAATATTTAGGAACAATAGGAGATGCTGGGACATACAGTTTTGATTTTGCAAAGACAATAACTACTGGCGAAGGTGGTATGACTGTTTTTAAGAATAAGTCATATTTAGATAAAGCAAAAGCATACCATGATCACGGACATGAAAATAATCCACTATTACCAAGGTGGGAAGATTCTAGATCATCCTCAGGTTTTAATTATAGAATGTCTGAACTTCAAGGTGCTATTGGGATTGCTCAACTAAAGAAACTTAGCAGTATTGTTGAAGCCCAAAGAGCTAATGCAAAAAAAATTAAAGAAATTATCGTATCTAAAGGATATGAACTTAGAAAATCCCCAGATGGATCATTTGAGACATCTGATGCTGTAGTTTTTTTTGCTGATTCAAATTCCAAAGCAAAAAAATTGAGAGATTCTTTGTTATCAGTTGGAATCTCTACCAAAATTTTACCAGAAGCTATTAGCTGGCATTTTGCAGGGATGTGGAATCATATTAAAGAATTAGAAATCGACGACAAAAAAGAATTTTGTAAAAAAAGTTTAGCCATTTTAAATAGGGCAGTTGCAATTCCTGTTTTTGTAAAAATGGATAAAGATTTTTTTAAAAAAATTGAAGAAAAGCTATAATGTTGGATATTAGTGTAATTATACCTGTATATAACAGAGAAAAATATATAGGAAGGGCTTTAAGATCTATATTGAATCAATCAATTGATAAGTCTAGATACGAGATTATTGTAATCGATGATGCGAGTACGGATAATAGTGAAAAAATTATAAAGAAATATAGTAAAGAAATAACCTTAATTTCAAATAAAAAGAATTTAGGATTACCAGCTTCTTTGAATAAAGGGATTAATAATGCAAAAGGAAGATTCATAATAAGAATTGATAGCGACGATTATGTTCATAAAGATTTTTTGAAAATACCTTATTTATTTTTAACATTAAATTCCGACTTTGATGCTGTTTCATTGGATTATTATAAAGTTGATGATAGAGAAAATATAATTTCAAAAAACAATTGCATTACAGATCCAATTGGGTGCGGAATTATGTTTAGACATGAAAATTTAGTTGAAATTGGTTTGTACGATGAAAAGCAACTTTTACATGAAGAAAAGGAACTCAGGCTCAGGTTCGAAAAAAAATATTCTATTAAGAGAATACAATTACCTTTGTATCGATACCGCATGCACGACAGTAATATGTCTGAGGATACAGAATTAAATTTTAAATTTAAGGGACTTGAAAAGTAAATTTGGTAATAATCTTTATTTGATTGCTGAAATTGGTGTTAACCATGAAGGTTCAATTGCAAGAGCAAAAAAAATGATTTTTGATGCTAAAAATGCTGGTGCACATGCTGTAAAGTTTCAATCTTATAAGGCATCAAAAATTGCCGCTGTTAATAGTCCAGCATATTGGGATCTTTCTAAAGAGTCAACAAAATCCCAATATGAACTTTTTAGTAAATATGATAGTTTCACAGAGTCAGATTACATTGATCTGCACAACTATTGTAAGAAAATAAATATTGATTTTATGTCAACACCCTTCGACTTAGATGCTGTAGAATTTTTGGACGGTCTTGTTTCATCTTTCAAAATTGCAAGTGCTGATATAACGAATATACCTTTATTAGTTAGGGTTGCTTCTAAACAAAAACCAATTATTTTATCCACTGGATGCAGTACTGTAAAAGAAATTAAAAATGCATTGAGTATTTTGGAAAAAAATGGTTGCCCTGAAATAATTTTATTACACTGTATACTTAATTATCCAACAAATAATGAGAATGCTAACCTTGGAATGATTATAGATCTACAAAAAAAATTCCCAAAAAATCATATAGGTTATTCTGATCATACACTTCCAGACTCGACCATGTCAGTTCTACAGACATCCTACATACTTGGTTGTCGAGTAATTGAAAAGCATTTTACTGATGATAAATTAGCAAAAGGAAATGATCACTATCACAGTATGGATAAAAATGATTTATCAAATTTTATTTCTAAGACAGTTTTTTTAGATGGAATTTTGGGAGATTTTACAAAATATCCACTTGAGAGTGAAAAGTCAGCAATTTTAAATGCACGTAGAAGTATATATTACAATAACAGTATCGATTCTGGAAATAGAATAAAGGAAAATGATTTAATATCCCTTAGACCCGGTCATGGTGTTTCTCCAATTTTTTTCCAAAAAATAATAGGTAAAACTTTAAAGAAGTCAGTTACTAAAAATACACCATTCAATTGGACTGATGTCGAGTAGTAAAAAAAAAATATGTTTTTTTACAACTGTTGATTGGTTTATATTAACTCACAGAAAAAAACTTCTCCGCGAATTAATAAAAAGTTATGATGTCACGGTTATTGTTTTTGAAAATACAAAGAAACTAGAAATATCTTTCCCTAAATTGGAAATACTCAGTTTGAATATTTCAAGAAGCAATGTATCTTTTTTTAAAAATATTTTATCATTTTTTAAATTATTTAAAATCTCAAATAAAAAAAAATTTGACTTATTTTATGTAGTTGGAGTTAGGAGTATTTTCTTTACATTGCTTCTAGAAATTTTTATAAAAAGCTCTTTTCTATACACTTTTTCGGGGTTAGGTACGCTATTTATGTCAAAGGGTTTTACACTCTCAACATATAAGACCCTACTTAAAATTCTAGTTTATTTTTCAAAATCTAATATTATAGTTCAAAATCAAGAAGATCTAAATTTAATTAAATCATACTCAAAACCTGAGAAAAAAATAACATGTATTCTAGGCAGTGGAGTAGATTTAGAAACTTTTAAACCTAGCCGTGTAAAAAAATTAAAAAAGATAATTTTTGTTGGCAGATTACTTAAAAGTAAAGGGATTTTGGAATATATAGAACTTGCTAAAAGATTAAAAAAATATGACCTAGAATTTAATATTTATGGTTCTATTGATGATAATTTAGAGTCCATAAAACAAAGAGATTTAAAAAACCTTCCAAAACAAGTGATTTTTCATGGCAACTCTAATAAAATATCTGATGAAATGAGCGATGCGTCGATTATTATTTTACCTAGTAAAAGAGAAGGCTTATCTCTAACTTTATGTGAAGCAGCTGCTTCAGGCTTAGTTTTAATTACATATGATGTTCCTGGTTGCAGAGAGGTGTGCATTAATAATTACAATGGTTTTTTGTGCGAATTTGAAAATATTGATGCTTTACAAAAATCTGTAATTAGAGTTATTTCTGATGAGAAAAATTTTAAAAAAATGTCAGCAAACTCAAGAAAGTTAGCTATTAAAAATTTTGATATAAATATTATTAACAAAAAAATAATTCAAGAAATAGAAGTATTTTTTTAATAAATTTCTAAGGTGAATGATTGTTTAGTTGTATTACAAGCCAGAATGGATTCAGTTAGGTTACCAGGAAAGATGATGTTGCCAATTATGGGATTTCCGTTAATTGAGTTTATTATCAGAAGAATTAAACCGCTAGAAAAACATGGAGCAAAATTTTTTTTAGCGACTTCAAAATCAAAATCAAATTACCCACTAATAAAAATTGCAAAACAATATCAAATTGGTGTTTATTCAGGTGATGAAAATGATGTTTTTTCAAGATTCTATGAAATAAAAAAAATGAATCCTAATATTAAATATTTTGTTAGAATTTGTGGAGATAATCCATTTGTTGATCCAAAACTAATTTTGGAGTTATATGATTTTCATAAATTATCAAAAAATGATTACTCGTGGAATAATGTACCAAGAGATATCTTCAATTGGCCTGATGGTTTTGGAGCTGAAATATTTTCTTCAAAATCATTGGAAATCAGTTCAAAATTAAATTTAAGTAATGATGAAAAAGAGCATGTTACAAAATGTTTTTACAAAAGAAAAATATTCAAATCTGGTAGTTATAATCCAAATTTTCAATATCTACTAAATAAAAAAATTGATATTGATTCTATAAAAGATTATAACAAAATATTAAAATTAATTGGAGATAAAAACTTGACTTTAGATCTATCAACCTCTGATATTTTAAAACTAATTAGTGATGATTGAAAATATTTTTTCTATTTTTTTTAAAAAGAATTATGATATTGAAATGTCCGAATTTCAGGTAACTCGATTATTAGGTTATTGGTTAAGCTCAACAAAAATAATATTTGAAGATAGGTCAAGTAAATTCAGTTCAAAAATTAAAATAAGAGATTTTCTTGTTCCCTACGATTTAACGGAGTTTATGAAATTGGCAGGTACAAGTAAAAAATGGAACGATAAAATTTTATCTGTCAAAAATGTTCAAATAAACAATATTATTTTAAAGTCTCAAATAAATCAAAAATCTTCAAAAATTCATTTTTTTAAAGTTCTCTACAATTTTTCATCTAAATTCATTTTTGATCTTAAGTTAAAAAAAAGTGAAATTTTTAGATATATTTTAAAAGGCTTCATACCAATAAAAAGTAAATGGATTCGTACTGAAAAAAAAATTATTCCATCAAAAAAATTAAGAAAAGAGTTATTCAATCATTTAATTGAAAATGAAATTCAAGAAGATTTCGCAAAATTTTTATCATTAACTATGCCTCTAGTTTATTTAGAGGGTTTTGATTTTTTCTATAATTTTTTTAATAAAAAAAAGCCGCTAAATCTTGTTACGAGTTACAGCCATTTTTACTCAACTGAGTTTCAATTCATGATGTCTATAAACAAAAATACATTTCTTACTATATACGAACATGGTACAGAAAGTTTAAATAAAATAAACAAAACGTACAATTATGAATATAGTATTTGTAATATTTTCTATGGCACAAGTCGTCTTAAAGAAAAACTTTTTTCTAATTATTTTTTCAAAACAAAAACATATCCAAAATATAGACTTTCAAAGTCTTTTGTTGAAAAATGCTTGGTTGTGAATGTTACAATGCCCAAGTATCTTACTGATATTAGAAGCATGCCATCTTCATTAGATTTTAAAGATTATATGGAAAGTGTTAATCAATATTCAAAATGCCTAAGTCTTTTTTATCATGTAAATCATAAAAATTATCCAAAAAAAGAGGGTTGGTCAGCAGATGAATTGAAAATGTTTGGATTATATGGTGAAGAAAAAAGAAACCTTAAAAAATCTATGAAAGATTACAGCTTAATTGTTGTTACTTATCCTGGTTCTTTATTTTTTGATATTTTAATTCAAAACCTTAAAATAATTTTATGCTGGGATTATGAGAAGTATCCACTCAGTGATTACGAATTAGAGCAACAACTTATTTTGAACAACATACTCTTTAAAACACCAAAAGAATTAAATAATTATTTTTTGGAAAATAATTTCAAGGATATTGGTAATACTAATAACGAATTCAAAAACTTTCTAATTGAAAATTATAAATAAAATATTAAGAGCAAATGACGAGATTTTAGGATCATTATCATCATTACTGATGTCAGTTTCAAATTTTATTTTGCTAAAGCAATTAATATCTTTTTTAGGTATTACATCTTTTGGAGTTTTTAATTATTTTACAACGGTACTAATAGCATCAATGAGTTTAACCGATTTTGGAATTAATAACTCATTAACAACAAAAGTTTTTACTACTAAAAACACCAAAGAAATTAGTTCAGTATTACTTTTTTCAATTTTTTTTCAGATTTTGATTCTGATAACATTGGTTTTGATTTGGAAAAATTTAGATAGCAGATTGGCAATCTATAATTATAATTTGATAATTTTTATTACCATAGTAATATTTTTTTCAAAAAAAGCATGGGGGATTGTAAGTTCTGCATTATTGAGTATTTATAATGTCAGACCATTACTTTATATTTCAATTACATATACATTTATAAGTTTATTCTTATTAATTTTTGATTATCAATTAACACTTGAAAAGTATTTATCAGTTCAGGGATTAATATTTATAGCACCTTTTATCTATATAATAAAAACTTTTGCTCCTAATTTTAAAGTTGGTTTTGATAAAACACTTTCATTGGTTAGAAAGTTTATCACATCAAGCTTATTTTTTCTTTTAACTAATATCTTTTCTTTATACGCAATATGGTTTGAAAGAGATATCTTAATTGATAGTATTGGATTAGATGGTCAAGCTATATTTGGTATTGGAATTTTATGTATAAATATGCTTTCTGTTTTGCTTAATGGGGCATTAAAAGTTTCATGGTCAAAAGGTGGTAATGATGTTTTTTTAGAATTATTAAAATCCAAAAAGTTCCTTATTTATTGCATTCCAATTTTTACCATATTTAATCTTATAATTTCTTACCTAATTATAATATTTTTTGAACTAAAGTTTAGTACTTCAACTTACACTTTTTTTATGTTAATGTTTTTTTCGTCACCATTTTTACTATTAAATCAATTAATTAGTATAAATTTTTACGCAAAAAATAAATTTATTAATGTCAGTAAAGTAGGTTTAATGATTTTACTTTTAAATATCCTATTACTTTTAGTTTTAAAATATGAATTTATTGTAAGAATAAATTTAGTTGTTTTTGCTTTTAAAATTTTCATAATTCATTTGATTACATTTATCACTTTAACTTCATTAAGAAAATGAAATTTTAATTTCTATTCAAATTATGAGACTAATTTCATTATTGTTCATACTAATTAGCTTTTATCCAACTAGTCTGTTAGGTGGCTCAATTTTGAACGGCAGTTTTTCAGTATTTACTTTTTTATTTATTTCATTAATAATCATTATTTATAGTTTGAATAAATTGTCTTTAAAAAACTTTAAAATCAACGGTGACTTTAAGCCAATTCTTTTTACATTATTATTTTTAATTATCTTATTAATTGTTCATAAAGACACTTATTTAGTCAGAGAATGTGTTATTTTGATTGTTAGTTTTTTATTGTTCGAAACCCCGCAAAAAAACACATTTAAAAACTTAAACTTTTGGTTTAAATTTTTTGCGTTATCCTCGGTTTTTTTCTTGATATTATCTTACTTGGGGTTCTATGATTATTTAGTATCTAACTCAAATCATATTAGTTTGAATAACAGAAATCTTTACGATTTAAGGATCGATTATGTTAATATATTTAATATCCTACTTGACAGGAAAGTTGATGGTCTAAGTTTTGATCGATATTCAGCACATTTTTTAGAACCAGGATTTTATTGGTTTTTCTTGTTAATTTACACCTCAAAATTTAGAATTGAGTGGCTCCAATGGATTCTAGCCATTTATGGTTTAGCGCTTTTCGGATTGGTTTCATTAATTTTTAGTTTTTTTATTTTAAAAAAAAATAATTTCAAAAAGTTTTTTTTACTGATCATTTTTATAATTGTATTCTTATCAATAGACTACTCTGATAGATTTTTTCAATTCGTATTTATGTATGAAAAAGATTTTTTTTCCGTTCCGGAATTTAGCATTTTTGGAACTGGTAATTTAGATGACTCAACAAGGTATGGACTGGGCGTCTTGACAAGCTTAGAAAGGTATGGTTTTACAATAATTTTAATTATGATTTTTTGGTTTTGGAAAATAATACAATTGAATAAATTTAAAAGTAATATTATCTTACCAATATTGGGTCTATCATTTATTCTTTTGAGTTTGAAGGTGGGCTTGCTACTTTCTCATCTTGTTCTGTACTATTTAGTTTTAAAAGCTGAAATAAGAGAAAAACTCATTTTAAATAATAATTAAACTAATAGACTTGGATATTTTAAATTTAGTTAATTTTGGAATTTAAAATAATTTTTAAAAATTGATTCTTTTAGCTCTTAATGAATTAAATACAGATTTAATTAAGGAATACATAAAGTTAGGTCATTTGAATAATTTCTCTAGATTGTTCAAATATGGAATTATAGAAACAAGTAGCGAAACTAAGTATGATCTGCTTGAGCCGTGGATACAGTGGGTAACGGTACAAACTGGTCTTAAATTCGACCAGCACAAAGTTTACAGACTTGGTGATATAGTAAATAGACAAGATTTAACTCAGATATTCGAAACTTTAGAAAATAAAGGACTTACTGTTGGTTGTATCTCACCCTTTAACGCTGATAACAGATTAGAAAAGTCTAATTTTTTTGTACCTGATCCTTGGACCAAAACAAGAACTTCGGGAACATTCTTAATTAAAAGGTTAAGCAAAACAATTTCAAGACTAGTTAACACTAATTCATCTGGTAAAGTTGGTGTGAGTGATTTTTTTTGGCTTATAATTTCACTAATTTTTTATGTCAGAGTAAAAAGATGGCCAAATTTTCTATGGTTTTTTATTAATAGAAATAAGCCTGGTGTAAAAGCAGCTATTTTGGACTCAGTTTTACTTGAAGTATTTGTGACACTTCAAAAAAAATACAAACCAGATTACTCTCACTTATTTTTTAATGGTGGGGCTCATATTCAACATCATTATATGTTTAATTCAAAAGTATACAAGGGTAATTATAAAAACCCAGATTGGTATTGCTCAAACACTTGGGACCCAGTTTTGATGATACTAAAAACCTATGATAGAATTATAGGTGACCTCTTAAAATCTGGAGAAAAAATTATTGGTTTGACAGGTCTACACCAATCCCCACACGACAAACAAACTTTTTATTGGAGACCATTAAATCATAAAAATCTACTTCATGAAATGGGACTCAATTGTAGTTTCAAGGTTACACCAAGAATGTCTAGAGATTTTTTAATTGAGTTTAATAATCAAAAAGAAGCGAAATCGGCTGAAAAACTATTGAGTCAATTTGTTGATTCTAATTCTAATTTACCAGTTTTCAACATAGATAACAGAGGAAAATCATTGTTTGTTGAAATGATATATGATAAAGATATAGATAAAAAATTAAAGTTCATTGGCCCTAAAAATATTGTCATTGAGAATATAAAAAGTAAACTTTCCTTTGTTGCCATAAAAAATGGAAAACACCATGAAACTGGATATCTTTTTAGTAATGTTAAACTAGATTTGCCAAAAAAAATTGGTCTTGAAAAAACCTTTGATTTTATAATTGATTTTGCTTTAAAAGAGTTTAAAAATAAAACCCTGTGAGTCAAATGTCATTTCAATATCAAAGATATTTCCTAACTAAATTTGTAAATTTAAACTATGTATAGAATATTACTCATCATTATTTTTAATTTTTTAATGATAAATTTTTCGTTTGGACAAATTGATCAAAAGTTACTAGATGAAGTAAAAAAAAGAAAAATTAGCTCTGTTGAGGAAGCAGTATATGAGCTTAATCGTAACGGAATATCGATTGAACAAGCGGAAGAAATGGCTCAAATGCAAGGGTTGGACCTAAATACTTTCCTTTCAAATAATTTCGGCTTTTCACAAAAATCAAAATCAGTATCCGAAGAAAGTTTAGAAGAAGTAGTTGATACAATAAGAGTTATTGATGAATACAAAGAAGTAACAATTGAAACAAATGATAAAAAAAACAAAGAAACTTTAAATAATGATTTTTTTGGTTATTCAATTTTCTACAATAATCCATTTGCTACTAAAGATTATTTAGTTGGTAATATCGATGAGGGTTATTTATTATCACCCGGAGATGAGTTAAGAATTACAGTTTATGGAAATAATGCATTATCAACTGAAAGCAAAATTGATTTAAATGGTAATATTATATTTCCTGATCTAGGAGTTTTTCAAGCTGCAGGAAATTCCCTAAAAACACTAAAATCAAGATTAAAGATTTTTTTGGGAAAATTTTACAATGGGTTAGTTTCCTCCCCACAACAAGCTTTTTTGGATATATCACTTACACAAATAAGACCAGTTAGTGTCAACGTTATTGGAGAAGCATTAACCCCAGGTCCTCACCTAATAAATGGGTTAGCGTCAGTTTTAAATGCTTTATACTCCGCCGGAGGTGTGAAAACTTCAGGTTCATTAAGAAAAATATTGGTTTATAGGAATAACAAACTTTTGAAGGAGTTTGATTTATATAATTACATAACTCAAGGTAATATTGATAGTGATTTGAGACTAATGAATTCTGACATTATTTTTATACCCCCAAGAATCAGTAGCGTATCATTAAAGGGTGAGGTAAAAAATTCAGCAATTTTTGAATTAAAAGAAGGTGAAACTTTAAATGATTTAATCAACTACTCAGGTGGATTAGAGTCTAAAGCATCCATAAAAAATATTAATTTATCTAGAATAGTTCCTTTTGAAAACAGAGATAAGGATAAAGTTTTTAATCGATATCTTACAACTATTGATTTTGATTCAAATAAAGAATTAAAATTACTTGATGGTGATGCTGTTGAAGTAAGATCTGTCCTAGCAAAAAGACTTAATGAGGTCACATTGCAGGGAAGTGTTAACTCCGAAGGCATTTATTCAATCCTAAAATATCCTGATTTAAAATCACTTATTCAAATTGCTGGTAAAGGAATTTCTAAAAACACTTATTTAGAAAAAGTAGATATTACAAGAGTTGATAATCAGGGAAAAAAATCTTTCAAAACCTTTAATTTGGGTGAGATATTGAGTGATAATTCCAATTTCAAATTAAAACAAGATGATATTGTTAGAGTATATAGTTTGGAAGAAGTGCAAGGTGCAGAGAAAGTAAGTATTTCTGGATTCGGAGCTGACGAAAAAACTATTTTTTGGAGAGAAAATCTATCTATATACGACGTGATTTTTGAAGCAACATCATTCGAGGAGTTAAATTTTCAATCAAAATTGTTATTAAGTAGAGTAGATGTTGAAACTTTTAATGTTCAGACAGGTAAATATTTTACAAAATCATACAGCTTTAACAACATAATTCAACTCAAGGAAAATTTTCTTAAACCCAAAGATAAGATTGTACTTTACTCAAAATCTGTTTTTAAAAACATAAACCCAACTATTTCAGTTGTTGGAGGTGTAAATATGCCAGTGACTCTTGAACTTAATGATAATATGTATGTTGAAGATGCAATTTTAAAAGCAAACGGATTTAAAAAATTTGCAAATACTCAAGAAGTAGAGGTTATTAGAAAGTTAGTTTACAGTAAAGATAATTCATTGTCGACAACCTTTAATTATATGATTGATGAGGATTACTTTTTAGGATTAACTGATTCACCATTAAATCCTTTTACACTAAAAGATGATGACATAGTTGTAATTAGAACACCCAATCGTGATGATGCGATAGCTACAGTATTTATAACTGGAGAAATAAATTCACCAGGAAATTACTCATATGAAAATTTTAATACAAATCTTAAGGCTTTGATCTCTAAATCTAAAGGCCTAACAGAATTTGCAAATTTAAATTCAACACAATTTTTTAGAGGAGATAAACTGTTAAGCTATAGGAATAAAAATGAACTACTTAAACAAAATTTATCCCCTGGTGATGCAATCGTGATTGGGTCAAATCTAGATGATGTTGAAGTGTCAGGAAATGGTATTAATTTTCCAACTCTCTCAAGCTGGGAAAATAAATCTAGAGCAAAATATTATATACGCAAAGCGGGTGGTACTAAATCTAGAATTGAATCTAAAGTTATTCAAAGAAAAAATGGTTCCTCAAAAAAAATAAAATCTTTTTTAAGCAATCCAAAAATTTTTCCTGGTGATAACATTGTCGTAACCCAAAAACCAGAAAAAACCAAATCTAATGAGTCATTTCAAGATAGTTTTGTGAGAGTTCTTAGTATAATAACGGGTTCTTTAACCACAATTTTATTGATCGATAAACTTTAACTATGAATAAATCAATTATTGATAATGATTCGATAAATTTAATTTTACTTTTTTCAAAAATTTATAAAAGTCGAGCTAAAATAATAAAGTTTTCATTCAAATTTTTGTTGATTGGAATTGTCATATCTGTATTTATTCCAAACAAATTTTCCTCTCACACCACTTTTGTTCCCCAAATCTCAAGTGATTCAAAATCATCTAATTCGTTATCCGGCTTAGCTTCATTGGCTGGAATCAGTTTAAGTGATAATTATGAAATTTCTGAGATTTCGCCGTTACTATATCCTCAAATTGTGGAAAGTGCACCATTCAAACTAGAGCTTTTAGAGTCAAAAATATTTATCAGTAATGATAATGCTATTACCCTAAGGGAATTTTTATTAGAGCAAAATCAATTTAACTTACTAGGCAGTATCAAAAAATACACAATTGGATTACCAGCATTAATTATTAATAAGTTTAAACAAGATAAGTCTAGCCCAAATAACTCTAGCATAGATTTGTATTCTGTATCACCCGAGGATCAGAAATTATTTGATATTTTGAGTAATCTAGTTAAAATTAATTTGAATGAAAAGGAAAGATTTATAACTATTTCATCTACGCATCAAGAAAAAACAATTCCAGCTCAAATAGCTAAAAATGCAGAATTAATTTTGCAAAATAAAATAATTGATCACAAGAGTAGTTATTCAAAGGAAATATTAGCATTTTCTGAAAGTCAATATAAAGAAAAAAGAAGAGAATTAAATAAACTTCAAGATGAGATAGCAATATTTAAAGATCAAAACATAAATATTAACAGTTCGTTATTTCAAAACAAACTTGATAGACTTTTAAGTGAATCTCAAGTGCTTCAAACAGTTGTACAACAACTTGCCTCTCAGGTTGAGCAAGCTAAACTTCAAGTGAATAAGGATACCCCTGTTTTTACTGTAATCCAACCAGCCAACATTCCAAACAAAAAAAGCGGTCCTAATAGAACATTGCTTGTAATAATATTTTTTATGACAGGATTAATAGTTTCCAGTGTGTATGAATTGTTTATTGATAATGTCAAAAGTCTATATTTAGAAGTTACTTCTTAATTTTTTTAATTAGTCTTAAAATAACTAAATTTCTGTATCCTTTAACCATAAAAAATTCTTTAAATTGTCTTTTTCTGTAGTCATAATGATTTAGTTGATTAGAAATGAAATCATTTATTATTCTAAAATAAAAACTTTTTTCTCTTAATCTAAATCTTATAAAATTAAAACTGTAATTTTTTGAATCAATATTATCAAAAATATTAATGTTTAAAATCTTGGAAATTTTCATGTAGCTGTTAATTATTCTATTGTTGTTGATTTTTGTTTTTTTCACTAACAAACTAGTATCATACAAATTTTTTAAATCATAAGATAATTTGTAATATCCACTGTTGTTAAGCTGATGGTTGTATATATTATACTCTATTTGATTTCTTGAGCAAAGGAAGTTGTAGTGATATTTCTTAATTTTATTTTTAAGTATATCATTTGTTCTCAATTTTTTAAAACCAACTTTTTCAATTAATCTTTTATGAAGCTCTACTGCAAATAACTTTTTATCATGAATAAATCTTGGTAAATGCCTATGACTAGAAATTAGGGGAGTATCTTTATCTATCGAGTAACCATGATTCAGTAGTAAATTAGATGCTTTTAAAATACATTTACTATTCACTAAAATATCAATATCTCCAACCATTCTAATTCCATTGTCGTCATAAAGATTGCTATTAATAAAAGAAGCACCTTTTAGTAACACATAATCAATATTATTTTTATTTAAAATTTTGACAATAGCATTTGTTTCCTTAATCAAGACTTCATTTCTTGATTTATTGATTTTATATATCTCTTTGAGATATTGAACTAATTCATCCGCAAAGTACTTTGTAAGTTTTAATTTTTTTATTTTGAAATAAAAAATAGGGATCAGTAAATGACTGCTAAGAATTTTTATTAATATCTTGTTATCAATCTTTTTATATACATTCTTATCAAAATTTTCCTTCTCAAAAATAATTTTAATTATGAGCCTTTTCTCAATCCTCATTTTTGAATATTATTTTATTATTAATATTTGGATAAATATATTTAATATTTTAGCCTAAAATTAAATACCATTGTTATTATTTTTTTTGATCATAGGATTAATCACATCAATTTTTTTCAATGGCTATTTGCATGATTTTTTTTCCAAAAGAAAATTATTTGACCCAATAAACATCAGGTCCTCTCATGATAAAAAAGCAACCAGATCTGGTGGCGCAGCAATTTTTTTAACATTGTGTTTTTGCTATGGAGTTGGTCGAGCATTTCTTGATTTGGATATAAATCTATTTTCGCTAATTTCCTGCTGTTTTGTAGCCCTGATAGGTTTCTTTGATGATTTATTTGACGTTTTTTATGTAGAAAAATTTGCCTTACAAATTTTTGCGGGTATTATTTTAATTCAAAGCGATGTTTACATCAATAATTTTCATGGAATTTTCGGAATTTATGAAATTTCAGAGTTGTCATCACATATGGTTTCTTTATTTGTATTTTTAGTTATTGTAAATTCATTAAATTTAATTGACGGAATCGATGGCTTAACAGGACTTATATCTCTCAAGTTTTTTATTTCTATTTCAGTTATCTTATATTTTACAAATTCACAAGATTATGAATATCAGGTAAATTTAAATTCTATGCTTTCCTACTCAATAACATTGGTTGGAGCACTAATAGGATTTTTAATATTTAATTATAAATCTGACAAAAAAGTTTTTCTTGGAGATTTTGGTTCTCTTTTAATTGGTTCAATAATTACATATTTTATTTTTTCAATCCTTCATTCAGGTAATAAAATTGTAACTGATAATTGGATAAATAGATCATTAATTGCTGTTTTGTTGATTATTTATCCTTTGACAGATACTTTACGTGTTTACATACTTAGAGCTAAATCTGGAAATTCACCATTTCTACCGGATAGAAGGCATTTGCATCACAAGCTTATAGATAAAGGCTGCAGCCATGTAAAAGCTTCTATTATAATTGCTATTTTGTCTATTTCAGTTTTATTAATAGGATTTGTTGTATCTCTTGCAATCTGGGAAATTGATTTGTCCTCGATTTTATTTAAAGGGGTTAATATTACAACAACTATTTTGATTATTCTTGCCTATATGATTTTCCTTTATTATAAATTTTTTGAGTCAAAATCATTAAAGTGATTTTATCACATAGGTTACAATTCCCCAAATTTGTAACTCGTTTTCTTCATCAATTTTTATAGGTTTATAATTTTTATTTTCAGGATTCAAATATAAGTCTGCCCCTTTCTTA
>MDSZ01210506.1_pt1 | contig 24085 bp, 37 predicted proteins | sample 811201 | NCBI WGS metagenome assembly MDSZ01 (sample SAMN05326647, study PRJNA326480) | marine metagenome | isolation source: seawater | place: Indian Ocean: North | collected 2010
AAAAATAGACAGAAAATGTAAACTTTGTGATACAGGAGAACTGAGTTTAAAAAACAGCTTTAGAGGTGGTGCTTTTATAGGTTGTTCAAATTATCCTGACTGCAAATTTACAAGGCCACTTTCAAAGGCTAAAGCTAATGATCAAGTTGCATTAGCTGAGCCAAAATTAATTGGTCAAAATGATTATGGAAAAGACATATATTTAAAAAGCGGAAGATTTGGCCCCTACCTTCAATATGAGATTGAAACTGATAACATCATAACAAAAAAGAAAAAAAAGAAAAAAGATAATGAAAATTTAAAAAATGTTTCTATACCAAAAGGAATAACGATTGATCAGATTGATCTAGACAAAGCAAAATACTTATGTTCGTTACCGAAAATTATAGGTCAACATCCTGATAATGGAAAAGATATAACAATTAACTCTGGCAGATTCGGTCCCTATTTAAAATGTGATAACAAATCTGCAAGACTTGAAAATATTGAGGAGCTTTTTAGTATAGGTCTTAATAGGGCAATCACTCTTATCGCTGAGGCAAAGCCAGGTAGAATTTCCTCATCTTTGATTAAAGATTTAGGCGAACATCCGGAAGACAAAAAACCTGTTAGAGTAATGAAAGGTCAATACGGTCCCTACATTAAATATAAATCTTTAAACGCCACAATACCTGAAGATAAAGATCCGACAGAACTAACTATGGAGGAAGCATTAATTCTTATAGAAAAAAGGCGTGAATATGATAAAACAAAAAAGAAAAAAGGAAAAAAATGAAAAAATTATTAGTTCTATTTACTTTTATAACTTTAACTTTACCAAATTTGGTTTTTTCTCAGGAGGGTGACTGTTCTCAATACAGTAAAATATTTCCACTAAAATATAATGAGTGTATGGCAAAATTAAATAAAAACAATAAAGACAAAAAAAAATCATTTAATTTAGATGAAAGTAAATCAAAATTATTGGGCGGTTTAAAAAATCTTAATAAAAAGTATAAAGAACTAAGAGAAAAAGCTCCCAAAACTTTAAGTGATGCAACTAATTAATATTTCATCTTTTGTATCTAAATGATTGAAGAACGTTTAAAACTTCTTAAAATAAAACTTCCTAATGCTCCTCAACCTGTAGGGTCATATGTTGCCTATAAAATTGTTGAAGGTTTAGTATTTATATCTGGACAATTACCGATAGATGAAGAAGGGAAAATACAAAAAGGGAAAATTGGTAAAGATTTATCTATTAATGATGGTCAAAAAGCTGCATATACATGCTGTTTAAATTTAATTTCACAATTAAAGACAGCTTGTTCAGGAAATTTAGATCGCGTTCAAAGTTGTATAAAAATTACTGGGTTTGTAAATTCAACAGATAGTTTTGATCAACAACCGCAAATAATTAATCCTGCTTCAGATTTATTATCAAAAGTTTTTGAAAACAAGGGAAAACATGCAAGAGCGGCTGTGAGTGTAAACTCATTGCCACTTAATGCTGCTGTCGAAATTGATGGTATCTTTGAGATTAAATAATTTTTGGTCTACCAATAGAATAATACTTTATTTTTTTATTTAACATATTTTCGTAATTATACAAATTTCTTAAATCAAATACCTTGAATTGTTTTTTCTGCATCATCTTTTTAAAATCTAAAGCTTTAAATTCATCCCATTCCGTGTGAAGTATAACTAGATCTGTGTCTTTGCAGGCTTTTTTTATAGAGCTTGCAAATGAACAATTTTTAATTTTTTTAAAAATCTCTTTTTCTCCTGTGGGATCATAATAAACTACCCTTGCTCCCTTTTTAACTATATAAGGTATCATTGTTAAACTACTCGAATCCCTCATGTCATCGGTATTAGGTTTAAATGTTACACCTAAAAAAGTAATTTTTTTATTTTTTAAAGGACCAATTATTTTTTGTATTCTCTTCGTATGTAACATTCTCCTATTGCGATTTGATTTTATGACTGATTTGACTAAAGATAAGTTAATTTTAAATTTTGTACCAGTGGCGACTAAACCTTTTGTGTCTTTTGGAAAACAAGAACCTCCGTAAGCAGGTCCAGCTCTTAAAAATCTGCTACCTATCCTGTTATCTAAACCTATGCCGATAGCAATATCATCAATATTAATATTAGCATTTTCGCATAAATTTGATATTTCATTTATAAATGTGATTTTAGTTGCTAAAAAGGCGTTAGCAGAATACTTTATCAATTCAGCACCTCTTCTATTAGTAGTAAAAAATTTTGCTCCCTTGTTTATCAATGGTTGATACAAATTTTTTAAGATTTTAAAAATTTTTTTATTATTAGAGCCAATTACTATTCTATCAGGATATCTAAAATCCCTGATGGCGTCCCCTTCTCTCAAAAATTCTGGATTAGAAATTACCTCTATTAACTTTTTTTTCCTTCCCTTTTTAAGAATTTTTTCTATTTTATCTCCAGTACCAACGGGTACAGTAGATTTTGTTATTAAAATTTTCTTACTAGAAGTGTGCTTAATAATTTCTCTCACTGCAGAAAATACATATTTAAGTTCAACTTCTTGTGAATTTTTTTTATTTGGGGTTCCTACGCAAATAAATATCAAATTAGAATTTTTTATTGCATCAATAATGTTATTAGAAAACTTTAGTCTACCAGCTTGTTTATTTTTCTTTATTAATTCATCTAATCCAGGTTCAAATATAGTCGGTTTACCTGTATTCAGTTTTTTAATTTTATTAATATCTTTATCTACACATATGACATTATTACCAAGGTCTGCAAAACATGTGCCGCTTACCAAACCAACATATCCTGTTCCGACCATACAAATTTTCATATTAAAACTTTATTTTTTTTCCTGAATTTATATATCCAGACATTGTTCCGCAATCTAAATACTCACCAGAAAATATTTTTGCATAAAATTTTTCACCAGAGAATATTAATTTTTTAATTGCGTCTGTTATATGGATTTCATTACCAGATCCTGGTTTTAAGTTTGTCAATTTTTTTATTATTTTTTTTGACAAAATATATCTCCCAATTACAGCATAATTGGATGGAGCTTTTTTTATAGAGGGTTTTTCAACAATATTTTGAATCTGAAAATAATTTTTTTTCTTATTTTTAATAGAAAGTATTCCCCATCTAGAAACTGTGTTTTTTTGTACTTTTTTCGTTGCTATTATAGAGGATCTTTTTTTTCTAAATAATTCAATTAACTCTTTAGAACAGTTTTTCTTTATAATTAAATCATCTGGTAATAGCATTAAAAAATATTTATCTTTTAAATATTTTTTACACATGAGTACCGCATCTCCAGTACCTTTTGGTTTATTTTGATATACAAATTTTATCATTTTTTGATATTTTTTTAATTTTTTAAATTCCCTCAAAATCCTTTCATCTTTTTTTTTTTTAATAATTTTTTGGTAAAAATTATCGTTAAAAAAATATTTTTTTATATTCTCTTTTTTTTTTGAGATTATAAAAATAATTTCTTTAATACCTGCTTCAACACATTCATCAATTATATATTGCAAGTTAGGTTTACCATTAATTGGTAATAATTCCTTTGGTATAACACTGCTTAATGGCAACAATCTGGTACCTAGACCTGCTAGTGGAATTATTGCTTGTTTTATCATAAGAATCTTTTAAATATTATTATCATTACACATTGTAAAATGAAATTAATTAAAAACAATAATCAATTATTAGGCATTTTAGATAAAGTAAATAATTTATCTTTTGTTCCTACAATGGGCGCTCTACATAGGGGTCATTTAAGTCTTATTCAAAAAGCCTCGAATATGAATGGCAAAATTATGGTGAGTATTTTTGTCAATCCGAAGCAATTTAATTCAAAAAACGATTTCCTTAAATATCCGCGTAATTTAAAAAAAGATTTAAACATGCTTAATAAAAGTAAAGTAGACTATGTTTTTATACCAAGCTATAAAAATATGTTTAACTTTAAACCAAAAAATTCAATTTATATTCACAATTTTTCAAAAAAATTATGTGGCAAATTTAGACCAGGTCATTTTAAAGGTGTGCTAAATATCGTAAATCGTTTTTTAGATTTAATCAAACCAAAAAGATTGTTTTTAGGAGACAAAGATTATCAGCAATTTTTCTTAATTAAAGCACATATTAAGAAAAATAAAATAAATACTATTGTTCATAATTGTAAGACTATAAGAGACAAATATGGATTAGCATATTCATCAAGATTAAAAAATCTTACTAGAGCTGAGTTAAATACTGCTCGTTCATGTATTAATTTTCTTAAAAAAAATAAAAAATATTTAAAGATAAAGAAAACTAGAAATAAATATTTGAAAAATTTCAAATTAAATTTAATTAAAAATGGAGTGAGTAAAATTGATTATTTAGAAGTCTTAGATAAGAAAAATTTAAAAGAACCAAAAAATAAAAAAAATATTACTTTATTTACAGCATTTCATATTGGAAGGGTAAGAATAATTGATAATTTTTAATTTAAAAAAAAGTAAGACCCTATTCCAAGAAATGACAAAAATCCTATAACATCTGTTATAGTTGTTACAAAAACACTAGAAGCTATTGCTGGGTCAATATTAAATTTTTTCAATGAAATTGGAACAAGTATTCCAAATAATCCAGCTACGATCATATTTAAGACCATTGAGATTGCTATTAGTAAAGACAAATTAATTTCTTTAAACCAAAATTGAACTATTACAGCAGTAATTATTGCGAAAATAATGCCATTCATTATTCCAATTAAAAATTCTTTACCGACAATCTTATTTATATTTCCTGAGGAAAGTTCTTTTGTAGCAATAGCTCTAATAGTCACTGCCAAAGTTTGCATACCTGCATTACCACCCATAGAAGCTACTATTGGCATTAAAAATGCTAATGCAACCATCTGTTCGATCGAAGCTCCAAATAAACTTATGACCCAGGTTGCCAATAGAGCGGTGAATAAATTTAATAACAACCAATTAAATCTTCTTTTCGTTTTTATTAAAACACTATCTGTGATCTCTTCATCACCTACTCCGGCCAATCTTAAAACATCTTCCTCTGCCTCCTCTTGAACAACTGTGACCACGTCATCCGCGGTAATCATTCCAACTAATTTATTATTTTTGTTTACAACTCCAGCAGAAACTAAGTTGTAATTTTCAAATGTATGACCAACTTCTTCTTTATCCATATTCACTGAAATTAAAACTGGCATCTCTCTCATTATTGAATTCATTTTAGCGTCACGTGATGTTCTTAAAACTCTAGATGAAGGTACTGTACCTACTGGTTTAAAATCATTATCTACAACAAATATCTCTAAAAATTCTTCAGGTAATTCTTTATTTTCTCTTAAGTAATCTATAGTTTGACCTACAGTCCAATTACTTGGAACCGCTGTAAATTCTCTTTGCATTATTCTTGCGGCTGAATCTTCGGGAAAACTTAATCCTTCTTCAAGAAGAAATCTATCCTTAGGAGGCAATTTGTCTAAAACGGTATTTTTTTTATCTTTGTCTAGATTCTCTAAAATCTTTATGGAATTATCTGACTCTAACCTCTTTAAAACCTTTGCGATAGAATCGGTAGACAATAATTGAAGAACTTCACTTTGAATTGACTCATTTATTTCAACAAATATTTCAGGATCAATGTTAAAATCCTCAAGTTCAAGCAATTTTGATCTAGTTTCAATTGGTAAATTTTCGATTAAATTTGCGACATCAGATGGATGTAAGTCCTTTAAAGTTTGATTAATAAAAGAAACATCACCGCTCTTAATTTTGTCTGAAAATATAGTAATAAAATCTTTGTTAAAATCAAAATTAACTTTTTTGTCTCCAATTGATTTAATAAAACTCATAATTATACCTAGATATTATTTTTGAGACTATTAGTTGATATAGTGATAAAATTCAAATTAAAATGACAATAGAAATTAAGATAAGTAAAAGGCCAATTTCCTACGATTATGCTATGAAATTTCTGAAAAAACGTGTAGAAAATTTGAAAAAAGATCAGAATAAGGAATTAATTTGGTTGTTGGAACATCCAACAATTTATACAACTGGTATTCAATTTAACAAAAATCATATAATTGACAGAAATATAAACATTTTAAAAACTGACAGGGGTGGAAAAATTACCCTGCATAATCCAGGTCAAAAAATTGTGTATTTTGCTTTAAATTTAAATAAAAGAAAAAAAGATATTAGAAAACTTATTAGTATCATAGAAAAAACCGTTATAGAATTTTTAAAAATTTATAAAATAAAATCTGTTGCAGACAAAAAAAATATAGGTATTTGGGTCAAGAAAAAAAAAATATCAGCAATAGGTATTAGGGTAAGTAAGTGGATTGCTTATCATGGTTTTTCAATAAATATTAATAATGATTTAAAGAAATATTTAAAAATCTTACCATGTGGATTAGATAGTTTAAAAGTAACATCTGTCTTTCAAGAAAAAAAAATAAATATTAAGAATTATGATAAAGATTTAATAGATATTTTTATTAAAAATTTAAAGAAATTTTAAAATTCTTTTTTTAAAAAGTCTTTAAATTTATCGTCGTAATGTGCGTCAAAATTATATTTTATAGAACTTATCATGAATTTAATACTACTAGCGTGTAGCATTAGTCTTTTATACTTACTTTTTTTTATAAAGTACTTATTATCTCCTACGATAGGATGACCTAAGTTTAGTAATTGTTTTCTTAATTGATGCTTTCTTCCAGTGATAGGATTTAATTCAACATAACTAAATTTATCAGATGTTTTTAAGACTTTTATGTGTGATATAGCTTTTTGTAATATTTTTTTTTTATTTTCTTCCAGAACTAAATTATCAATTAATATTTTTTTCTTAAAGCCTAAAATCCCTTCTACAGCTGCAAGATATGTTTTATGTATCTTTCTAATTCTAAATAAAGAAGTAAATAGCTGAGCATAAGATTTGTTTTTAGCAATGATAATTAGACCTGAAGTTTCTTTGTCAATTCTGTGAACAATAAAAGGTTTTGTTTGATTAAAATATTTTGTTTTTTTTAGTATATCAATTAGATTCTTGAAAGATTTTGTTCCTCCTTGAACTGGCAAACCACTTGGTTTATTTAAAATAATAAAATTTTCGTTATCTTCAATAATAAAGTTATTATATTTATTTGTTTCTGCTTTTGATGGTATATATTTTTGTTTTTTCTTTGTTATACTTTCTTTAAATTTGTTAATTTTAAATAATTCTATTATATCCCCTTTTTTAATTCTATAAGAAGTTTTTGTTTTTTCCTTATTTACTTTAATTTTTTTTTTTCTTATTAATTTTTCAACAAGTGACTGAGGTAAATTTAAAACTTGATCTTTAAACCATTTGTCTAGGCGTGTATTATCGAAATTTTTATTTATAATGAACTTTTGATTCATTAATGTATTTTTAATTATTTTGATGAAACTTTTTTCTGTGCCGTTTCTTTCTCAGTTTTTTTTTCTAATTTTTTTGGTTTGTCTATTTTTTTTGCCTCTTTGTTTCTATCAACTAATTCAATAACAGCCATTGGAGCATAATCTCCTGTTCTGAAACCTGCTTTTAATACTCTTGAATACCCACCATTTCTTTTGCTATATCTTTCAGAGAGTTCCTTAAATACCTTTGTTACTGATCTTTTGTCTTGAAGTTTTGAGAAAAGTTTTTTTTTATTTTTTAATTCTTTATTTTTTCCGATTGTAATCACTTTATCTATTTGAGGCTTTAATTCTTTTGCTTTAGGCAAGGTTGTAATTATTTGCTCATATTTTATTAGCGAATTTAGCATATTTTTAAATAATGCTTTTCTATGCTCACTTGTTTTGTTTAATTTTCTATAGCCTAATTTGTGTCTCATCTAATAATTATTTTCCTCTAATTTTTTTGATAGCTCTGCGATGTTGTCCGGTGGCCAGTTGGGAATTTCCATTCCTAAGTAAAGAGACATAGTGTTTAAAACTTCCTTAATTTCATTAAGTGATTTTCTTCCAAAATTTGGCGTCCTAAGCATCTCTGGTTCAGTTTTTTGTACCAAGTCACCAATATATATAATATTGTCATTTTTTAAACAATTCATTGATCTTACTGAAAGCTCCAGTTCTTCAACTCTCTTAAGTAGATTCCTATTAAACTCAGGTTCCGATGATTTAACCTCTTTTATGACCTCTTTTGGATCTTCAAAGTTAATAAACAATGCCAGTTGATCTTGGAAAATTCTTGCTGAATACGCAATTGCATCTTCTGCGTTTACAGTTCCATTGGTCTCAACATTCATGACAAGTTTATCATAATCTAATGCACTTCCAGCTCTTGTATTTTCAATAGAAAATGAAACTTTTTTAACTGGGCTAAAAAGAGAGTCAACTGCGATCAGTCCTAAGGGGCTGTCATCAGATTTATTTTTTGCTGCAGAAACATATCCTTTTCCAGTATTTATAAATAATTCCATATGGAAGTTCGTCTTCTCATCTAAATTACAAATAGTTTGTTCTGGGTTTAAAATTTCTATTTCTGGAACCAAAGAGATATCCTTTGCCTTCACTTCTTTTGGACCTTTTACATCTAAAACAATTTTTTTTACAGCGTTTACACTAGATTTTATTGCTAAATTTTTTACATTTAGCACTATGTCAGTTACATCTTCTCTTACACCTTTGATAGAAGAAAATTCATGTAAAACACCATCAATTTGAATTGCTGTTACAGCTGCACCTTGTATAGATGAGAGAAGTATTCTTCTTAAAGAGTTCCCTATTGTTTGTCCAAATCCTTTTTCTAACGGTTGGGCTATAACTTTTGCTGTAGATTTATCATCGTTGCTAACTATTTCTAATTTGTTAGGCTTGATTAAAGATTTCCAATTTTTATCTATGTTTGAGTTCGGTGTTTGCATTTATACTCTCCTTTTTTTTGGTGGACGAACACCATTATGCGGCATTGGTGTTGTATCAATTATTGATGTAATTTTAAAACCTGTTGATTGTAATGATCTTAAAGCTGTTTCTCTGCCTGATCCTGGGCCTTTAACTCTTACTGATAAAACTCTAAGACCTTGTTCAAAGGCTTTTCCCCCAGCGTCATCGGCTGCAACCTGAGCTGCGTATGGAGTTGATTTTCTAGATCCTTTAAATCCCTTTGCACCTGCAGAGGACCAAGAAATTATATTTCCATTTTCATCGGCAATTGAAATAATAGTGTTATTAAAAGTTGAATAGACATAAGCTATGCCTGAAGTTATATTTCTTTTTATTTTTTTCTTTTTCTTTACTAGTGTTTCTTTTGCTTCAGCAGCAAATTTTTTAACTGTTTCTTTTTTTTCTTCCTTTGATTTTGGAGCCTTTTTATTCATATAAATATTTATTTCTTTAGAGGAGTAAGTTTTTTACCTGCTATAGCAATTGCCTTACCTTTTCTTGTTCTTGCATTACAATGAGTTCTTTGTCCTCTTACTGGTAATTTTTTTTTGTGCCTACTACCTCTGTATGTTGAAAGATCTACTAATCTTTTTATATTTACCGAAATTTCTCTTCTTAAATCTCCCTCGACTTTGTGATTAGCGTCTATAAATTCTCTAATTTTCAGCACTTGTTCCTCTGATAGTTTATTTACTCTCATATTTTTATCTATATTAAGCTTTTCACAAATCTTGTTAGACGAATGAAGCCCTATACCATGAATATAAGTTAGAGCTATACTAACAATTTTATTTTGTGGAATGTTTATTCCTGCTATTCGAGCCATAAATTAATGGGTTTTCTTTCAGCGTATTTATATGGCGTTATTATTTAAAGTCAACCCTATATAAGAGCTATAATATCGCTTATTTCTTTGTTTATTTGCTCGATTGACCTCTCTCCGTCAATCACTTTTAATAAATCCAATTTTTTGTAATATTCAATCACTGGCTCAGTAGATTTTTCATACATTTTATATCTTTTGATGGCAACTTCTTCGTTATCATCGGATCTTTTTTCCAAGTTTTTTCTCTCAGAAATTCTTTTTTTGATAGTTGTTAAAGTTACAGATAATTTTAAGACTAAGTCTATTTTTTGATTATATTTTTTTAATAAATTTTCTAAAATTTTTGCTTGCTTTAAACTTCGAGGAAAACCATCAAAAATTATTTGATCTTTATAATTATTATTTGAAATTATTTTTTCTATTAATTCTGATACTATTTCATCAGAAACTAATGAACCAGCAGCCATAATTGTAGATATTTTTTTTCCAATATTTGTATTATTTTTAATTTCATTTCTTAACATTTCTCCTGTCGAAAGTTGATATAAACCAAATTTTTCAGCTAAATATTTTGATTGAGTTCCTTTTCCAGCTCCCGGTGGACCAAAAATGATGATATTCATTTATTTTATCTTCCAAACTTTGTTTTTCTAATTAATGACTCATATTGAGAGCTCATTAATCTAGTTTGAACTTGTGTTACAGTATCCATTGCAACAACTACAACTATTAAGATTGATGTCCCGCCCAAATAAAAAGGAATTGGATATTTGGCGATTAAAAATTCTGGCATTAAACAAACAAAAGTAAGATAGAGTGATCCAATAGTTGTGAGTTTCATTAAAATACTTTCAATATACTCTGCGGATCTTTCGCCTGGCCGAATACCTGGAATGTATCCACCGTATTTTCTTAAATTTTCTGCAGTTTCTTTCGGATTAAAAACAATTGATGTATAAAAAAATGAGAAAAAAATTATTCCTGAGGCATATAACAACATATATAATGGTTGTCCTTGAGTGAACATAGATGAAATTTCTAAAAATAAATCTGAGTCAGAAAAACCAAAGTTAGTTAATGTAATTGGCAATAACAATAAAGCCGATGCAAATATAGCAGGTATTACTCCTGCTGTATTAATCTTAAGAGGTAAATGAGAAGACTCACCTCCATAAATTTTATTCCCCATTTGTCTCTTAGGGTAATTTATTAAAATTTTTCTAACCGCTCTCTCAAAAAATACTATAAATAAAACTGTTAAAATTACTAAAACAAATATTCCAACTATCATAATTGCAGAAAGAGCTCCAGTTCTTCCTAATTCAAATGTAGATACTAATGCTCTTGGTATTTCAGCTACAATACCCGAAAAAATTATTAAGGAAATACCATTCCCAACACCTCTTAAAGTAATTTGTTCTCCCAACCACATCAAGAATGTAGTGCCTGCGACCAATGAAATTGTAGTCATCACTCTAAAATATAAACCTGGTTCAACAACCATGCCTCCTGCGTTTTCTAAACCTACTGAAACTCCATATCCTTGAAGCGCGGCTATTAAAACAGTTCCATATCTTGTAATTTGTGTAATTTTTTTTCTTCCTAATTCTCCCTGCTCTTTTAAATTTTTAAAATAATCTGAAACACCAGTTAGTAACTGGACAATAATTGATGATGATATGTAAGGCATAATACCTAAAGCAAAGATAGCCATTCTAGTTACTGCTCCACCAGAAAACATATTAAACATACCAAGAAGACCTTGTTGACTTGATGACATTATTTCTTTTAATGCGAGAGGATCAATTCCTGATAAAGGTATGTAAGTTCCAAGTCGATAAACCATCAAAATCAGGATGGTAAAAAAAATTCTATTTTTAAGATCAGTTGCTTGACTAAATGCTCCAGGGCTTAAATTTTCATTCGACATAAAGTTTTATTTTTTAATTAAATTTAAGGTACTACCAGATTTTTCTATTTTTTCTTTAGCTTGTTTCGAGATAAAATTAGCGCTTATTGTTATTTTTTGTTTAAAATCACCTTTTCCCAGGATTTTTAATTTTGTAAACTTTTTATTTATTATTTTCTTTTCTTTCAGGAGGTTAATGTCGATTTTATTCTCTTTTGAAAGTCTTTTGTTGTCATAAAATTCTTGTATTGATGATAAATTTATAATGGCTATCTTATTTTTTTTAAACTTGTTAAAACCTCTTTTTGGCAATCTTCTATATAGAGGCATTTGACCACCTTCAAAACTTTTAATAGCTACTCCAGATCTTGATTTTTGACCTTTGTGGCCTCTACCTGAAGTTTTTCCTTTGCCAGATCCAATTCCCCTTCCTGGTCTAATTTTTTTTTTGTTAGTTTTTAATAATTTACTCAAGTTCATAATTAATTTTCTCTTTTAGATACTATTTCCGATATTTTTTTACCTCTCACAAAAGATAAATTTTTTGGTGTTATTTGAGATTGCAATCCTTTAATACATGCTTTTAAAACATTATGAGGATTAGATGAGCCTAATGACTTAGCGACTACATCTTGAATGCCTAAAACCTCACAGACAGACCTTATGGCTCCACCGGCTATTATACCGGTACCTGCTGGAGCAGACCTCATAAAAACTTTTCCAGATCCATTTTTCCCTTTAACATCGTGGTGTAGAGTTCTTCCGTCTTTTAGTGGAATTTTAATTTGGCTCCTTTTAGCTACTTCTGAAGCCTTTTTTATAGCATCTGGAACTTGTTTTGATTTACCAGTGCCTATACCGATCGATCCTTTTTGATTACCGACAACTACTAATGCAGCAAATCCAAATCTTCTTCCCCCTTTTACAACTTTTGTAATACGGTTAATTGCAACTAATTTCTCTTTTAATTCTGTCTCACTCATTTAAAATTTTAAACCATTCTTTCTTAATGCTTCTGCAAAAACTTTTATTCTTCCATGATATTTATTTTTTCCTCTATCAAAATAAACATTTTCGATTTTTTTTTCTTTTGCCCTTTTGGCAAGGATTTCAGCGATTATATTTGATTTTTCTATCTTTTTAATTTTTTTACTTTTAATTTCTTTTTCGACTGAAGAAGCAGAAATTAATGTTTTATGAGTTTTATCGTCAACTATTTGAGCAGATATATTTTTTAAAGATTTAAATACAGATATTCTAAAACGATTAGAATTTACATCCTTTAATTTTTTTCTATTTCTTATCTTTCTCTTCAAAATATTATTTATTTTTTTCATGCTACTTCTTTTTCCCTTCTTTTCTAAGTACATATTGATTCTGCTCTTTTATGCCTTTAGCCTTGTAGGGTTCGACAGGTTTTAATGATTTTATATCTGCTGCAACTTTAGAAACAAGTTCTTTATCAACGCCGTTTATTTTTAGTGTAGTTTGTTTTTCTACAACAATCTTTATTTCTTTTGGTATTTTGTAATTAATGTCGTGACTAAATCCCAGTTGTAAGTTTAGAAGTTCGCCTTTTAAATTAGCTCTAAAACCAACGCCTGAAATATTCAAAATTTTCTCATGTCCAACACTAACACCTTGGACAGCATTATTTATCAAACTTCTATATGTGCCCCATAAAATCATGGTTTTTTTATCTGTCTTATCGCTTAAAGGTTTTATCAAAAATTGATTGTTCTCATCTACTTTTGATGAAAATATCTTATCGTTAATTGTAAGTTTTTTTGTTCCTTTGGGACCAGTAATTATCAAGTTTGAACCCTCTATTTTTACAGAAGATTCTTTTGGTAAACTTATACTTTTCTTTCCTATTTTAGACATTAAAAAATCCTACAAATAATTTCTCCACCAATATTGTTTTTTCTTGCCTCGATATCAGTCATAACACCTTTAGGTGTTGATAATATTGCAAGACCTAATCCATTATGAATTTTTGGTATACTTTTGGCTCTTGAGTATACCCTTCTACCTGGTTTTGATATCCGCTTAATCTCTTTTATCACTGGTACTCCTTCATAATATTTAAGATCTACTTTTAAATTAATCTTATTGTTATCTTTCTTTTCTAAAAAATAATTTTTTATATATCCTTCTGTTTTCAAAATTTCCAATATTTTTTTTCTAAAATTTGATGCGGGAACATCTACAGAATTTAATGATCTCAGTTGACCATTTCTGATCCTAGTAAACATATCACCTATCGGGTCCATTAACGACATAATCCTCCTACCAACTTGACTTAGTTATACCCGGAATTTTGCCCGAGGATGCCATTTCTCTCAAAGCAATTCTAGATATTTTTAATTTTCTATAAACACCATGCGGCCTTCCTGTAATCTCACATCTGTTTCTAATTCTAATTTTTGATGAATTTTTAGGAAGTTTGTTAAGTTTTAATTGAGCTTCAAATCTTTCAGATAATTCTAGCTTTTTATTTTTAATAATTCTTTTTAATTCTTTTCTCTTTTTTTCATATCTTTTTGATAATTTTATTCTTTTTAAATTTCGTTGTATTGCACTAGTTTTTGCCATTTTAGTTTCCTTTCTTTATAATCGGAAAATTAAAAGCTTTCAAAAGTTCTAAAGTTCCTTGTCTATTTTTTGATGTTGTAACTATCGTAATATCTAAACCTCTAATTTTGTCTACCTTATCAAAATTTACTTCTGGGAAAATAATATGCTCTTTAATTCCAAAACTGTAATTTCCAAAATTATCAACACCTTTTGAGCTTAATCCTCGAAAATCTTTAATTCTTGGGAGCGCTATATTTACAAGCCTATCAATAAATTCGTACATTCTGTTAGATCTTAAAGTAACTTTTACCCCAGCATTTCCATTTTTTCTAGTTTTAAAATTTGAGATAGATTTTTTAAATTTTGTCACTAGTGGTTTTTGACCTGATATCAAAGACATATCCTCTATACATACTTTTAATTTTTTACCATCCGAAGCGTCTTCGCCTAATCCCATATTTAAAATTATCTTCTCTATTTTTGGGACTTGGTATTTATTGTTTAAGCTTAGTTTTGTTTTTAAGCTATTCACAATATCATTATCATATTTTGATTTTAATCTTGGAGTCATTTTTTATTAACCTCTTTTTTTTTTACTATTTTTTTATCTAAATTTTTAATATTAGATTGATGAATGTAATTTTCTTTTGAAATAATACCACCTTTATTTTCTTTAGATGGTTTTACATGTTTTTTTATCATATTGATTGATTTAATCTTTACTCTTTTTAATTTTCTATCGATTTCTAAAATTTCTCCCGTTTTGCCTTTATCTTTTCCAGTTATAATTTTAACCTGTGTACCCTTTTTAAAATTCAACATTTTATATGACCTCCGGTGCAAGTGAAATTATTTTTGTATGACCTTTTACCCTTAGCTCTCTAGTAACTGGTCCAAATATTCGCGTTCCAATTGGTTCACCCTTTTCATCAGTTAAAACTACAGCATTTGTATCAAATTGTACCTTTGAACCATCGTCTCTAAATATTTCTTTTCTTGTTCTCACAACCACTGCTTTGTGTACAGCTCCTTTTTTAACTTTTCCTTTAGGAATAGCATCTTTTACACTTATGACAATTAAATCACCCACACCTGCATATCGTCTTTTAGATCCTCCTAACACTTTTATACACTCTACTCTCCTTGCGCCCGTGTTATCAGCAACTAATAATTCTGTTTGTACCTGTATCATTTAATTATAACTTCCCAAGTTTTTTTTTTTGAAATAGGCTTACATTCAATTATTGAAACTTTATCACCCTCTTTAAATTTATTTTTTTCGTCATGAGCATGGTATTTTTTTGTTCTCGATATTACTTTTCCATAGAAAGGGTGTTTAAATTTTCTTGTGACCTCTACTACTATTGTTTTATTGCTTTTAGCGCTCGAAACTGTACCTTTTAATATCTTTTTAGTCATTTTGTACCCTTAAGTGTTGTAAATAATCTTGCAATATTTTTTTTTATTTCAGAATATTGGGCTGTATTATCAACCTGATTATTTATTTTTTTAAATCTAATGTTAAATAGATCTTTTTTTAAAACATCGATTTTCTTCAAAGCTTGATCTTTTGTTAGTTTTTTATCTATTTTCTTTTTATTCACCATTTTATTATCTACTTATGAATTTTGTTTTTATTGGTAGTTTTGCTGATGCTTTATATAGTGCTTCTCTTGCTACTTCTTCAGAAACGCCATCAACTTCAAAAATGATTCTACCTGGTTTTACTCTACATGCGTAATATTCGGGTGAACCTTTTCCTTTTCCCATTCTAACCTCTGTTGGTTTTTTTGAAACTGGTATATTTGGAAAAATTCTTGTCCATACTTTTCCTGTTCTTTTCATGTATCTTGTTAAAGCAACTCTTGCTGCCTCAATTTGTTTGCCAATTACTCTCTCTGGCTGCATTGCTTTTAAGCCATATTGTCCATAGTTTAGAACAGTAGCCCTTGTGGCTTTCCCATGAATTCTTCCTTTAAATGCTTTTCTAAATTTTGTTCTTGTTGGTTGTAACATTTTTTACCCTTTCAATTTTCTCTTTTTCAATATCCTTTTCAAAAAGTTCACCTTTATAAATCCATACTTTAACTCCTATAATTCCATAAGTAGTCAAAGCTTCAGCGAAACCATAATCGATGTTAGCCCTTAATGTATGTGACGGTATGCTTCCTTCTCTTAACCACTCTGTTCTTGCGATCTCATTTCCTGCTAATCTTCCGCTTACCATCACTTTAATTCCTTTTGCATTTAGTCTCATCGCTGACTGCATAGCTCTTTTCATTGCTCTTCTATAAGCAATTCTTTTAACTAATTGTTGAGCAATGTTTTCAGCTGCTAGATTAGCGTTTAACTCTGGTTTTTTAATTTCTCTAATATTAACAGCTACCTCACTATCAGTGATTTTCATTAATCTCTTTTTGATTTTTTCAATATCAGCACCTTTTTTACCAATTACAAAGCCAGGTCTTGATGTGTGAATTGAAACTGTGCAAAGTTTAGAAGATCTCTCAATTAAAATTTCAGAAACTCCTGAATTAACAATGTTTTTTTTTATATAATCTCGTATTTTAAAATCTTCGATTAAAAACTTTCCAAAGTCTTTCTTCTTTGCAAACCATGTTGAGTCCCAACCTCTATTTATTCCTAATCTAAGTCCTATTGGATTTATTTTTTGTCCCATTATTTTTTTCCTCTTTTTTCCTCTAATACTATTGTTATTCTACTAAATGGTTTTTTTATAGGAGAGGCTCTACCTTTAGCTCTTGGTCTAAATCTTTTCATAACAAGAGATTTTCCAACATATGCTTCTTTAATAAATAAATTATCTATATCAAGCTGATGATTGTTCTCAGCGTTAGATATAGCTGATTTTACTGTTTTACTTACATCGTTAGCTATTCTTTTTTTTGCAAAATTTAAATCTCTTAAGGCTAAATCGGCTTTTTTTCCCTTTATATAATTTAATATTAAAGAGACTTTTCTTGGGCTACACCTAATATTTTTGTTTACCGCTTTTACTAACATGTTATTTTTTTGCATTGTTTCCCCCTGCATCGCCAGCTGCTTTAGGCTTTGCATCTTTACCTGCAGAACTTGTTGAGGCTTCAGCTGCTGCCTTTTTGTCAGCTGGAGTATGCCCTTTAAAAGTTCTAGTCGGAGCAAATTCACCAAGCTTATGTCCTACCATTTCTTCTGAAATTGTGATTGGAATAAAAGATTTTCCGTTATGTATCATAAAACTGTGTCCAACAAAGTCTGGGATTATGGTTGAGTTTCTAGACCAAGTTTTAATAGGTTTTTTATTTGGATTAGCTTTTAGCTTATCAATCTTCTTTAATAGGCTAGGATGAACAAATGGTCCTTTCCAAATTGATCTTGCCATAATTACTTCCTTTTCTTCCTTCTAGTTATAATTAATTTGTCGCTTCTTTTAGGTCTTCTAGTCTTTAAACCTTTTGCAGACTGACCCCAAGGTGATACTGGACTTCTTCCCCCTGAAGTTTTTCCTTCTCCACCACCATGAGGGTGATCCACAGGATTCATTGCAACCCCTCTGCTTTGAGGTCTACGACCCTTCCACCTGTTTCTACCTGCTTTTCCTATTTTGATATTTTTTTGATCTGGGTTTGAAACTACACCAATAGTAGCATTACAGTCGCTTCTTACTTTTCTACTTTCACCAGAGGAGAGTTTAATAATAGCGTAGTCATCATCATAGCCTGATAATGTTACTGAAGAGCCAGCTGATCTCGCTAATTTACCGCCATTTCCCGGTATTAATTCTACATTATGCAAAAGTGTTCCTGGGGGAATATCTTTTAATTCCAAACAATTACCAATCTTTATTTCAGCTTTTTTACTAGAAATAATCTTTTCTCCAACTTTTAAATTTTGAGGACATAAAATATAACTTCTTTCATTATCATCATATTTTATCAAAGCAATATATGCAGTTCTATTAGGATCATATTCAATTCTTTCAACTACAGCTGAAATATCTTTTTTTTTTCTAAAAAAATCAATAATTCTAAATTTATGTTTTTGACCACCGCCTTTGTGTCTGGATGTGATTCTTCCATAATTATTTCTTCCTCCTGTTGAGGTTTGACCTCTTGTTAAATTTTTGAATGGGGATCCTTTCCACAAGCCACTTTTATTTACAATTACAGTCCCTCTATTTGACTTAGTATAAGGTTTGTATGTTTTTAGAGCCATATTTAAATTCCTGTAGTTAGATCAATACTTTGACCTTTTTTTAATGTTACAATTGCTTTTTTATATCCTGTTTTCTTTGATATTTTGCCTTGTTTCAATTTTATTTTGGTTTTTGAATTTATTATATTTACTTTAACTACTTTTACTTTAAATAGTTTTTCAATATTTTTTTTAATATTCTTCTTGTTCGCTGTTTTATGAACTTTAAAAACAGTTTTATTCTGTTCTGATAATATAGTTGCCTTTTCTGTTATTATAGGCTGCCTAATTGAGTCTATTAAATTAATTTTTTTCATTTAAAATCCTGTTTTCTATTTTCTTTATTGAGCTAGAAGTAATAATTACATTTCTATATTTAAAAAGATCATATATATTTGTGCCTTCATCTAAAAGTATTTTAAGATCTTTTATATTTCTGGCAGACTTGTTAATATTCTTTAATGACTCTTTGTCCGATAAAATTAATACATTAGAAATTTTATTGCTCAATAAAAATTTGTTGAATTCTTTAGTTTTTTTTATCTCTTTTTTTACATCTGCTATAATAAATAAATTTTTGTCCATATTTTTCTTTGATAATGTTTGCGCTAAAGCAATTTTCCTTACTTTTTTGTTTATCTTCTTAATTTTATAAACATTGCCTTTAGGACCATGAGCAACACCGCCTCCAACAAATAAAGGTGCTTTTCTACTAGCGTGCCTAGCACCACCACTTCCTTTTTGGGGTACTATTTTCTTTGTTGAGCCCATTATTTCATTTCTTTGCTTTGTTTTAGCCTTTCTTGGCTTAAGGTGATTTAGCTGCCAATCGATCACATATTTAATAAGTTTATGGTTTACCTTTAAATTTAATAATTTATCAGAAACTTCTATTGTATCAGCCTTGTTACCACTTATGTTAAGCATTTTAATTTTCATTTATTTCTTTTTACCTTTGCTGGCCTCTGCTTTTTTTATTTTCTCATCATATTTTTCAAGCACAGTTTTTCTTTTTACTTGTTTTACGGACTCTCTCAAAAATATTGTTGAGTTTTTTGATCCAGGAATAGATCCCCTTAGATAAAGCAAATTATTCTCAACATCTGATTTTATAACTTCCAAATTAAGCATTGTTCTATATTTATCCCCCATATGGCCAGCCATTTTTTTTCCTTTAAATACTTTCCCCGGATCTTGTCTTTGTCCAGTGGAACCATGAGATCGATGTGAAACTGAAACACCATGAGAGGCTCTTAACCCACCGAAATTCCACCTTTTCATAGGTCCAGCAAAACCTTTTCCTATAGTTTTAGATCTTGCGTCTAAATATTTTTTATCTTTAAAAATTTCTAGACCGATTTCATTGCCCTCTTTAAATGCATCTGTTTTTTCTACTCTGTATTCTTTTAAAATTTTTTTTGGTTCAGTATTTTTTTTTGTAAAAAATCCCTTCATTTGATTGGTGAGTTTTGAATTTTTTTCCTTAAAAAATCCTACTTTAATAGCATTATATCCTCTTTTTTCTTTTGTAATTACATCTACTACTCTTCCTTTTTCTATTTTTATTACAGTCACAGGCACAGATTGACCAGACTTCATAAATTCCCTCGTCATACCTAATTTTGTTCCTATTAATCCAATAGTCATATTTAAATTTTTATTTCTATATCAACACCTGAAGCCAAATCTAACTTCATAAGCGCTTCAACTGTTTGAGGTGTTGGTTCAATTATATCTATAAGTCTTTTATGCGTTCTAGATTCAAATTGCTCTCTACTTTTTTTATCTATATGAGGAGATCTTAATACTGTGTATCTTTCAATTTTTGTAGGAAGCGGAATCGGACCTTTTACCTGTGCTCCAGTTCTTTTTGCAGTATTAACAATTTCTTCTGTAGACAAGTCTAGAATTTTATTGTCATAAGCTTTTAAATGTATTCTTATATTTTGATTTTCCATAATTTATGCCATTTTCTTTGTAACTTCGTCTTGAACATTTTGGGGCACTTTATCGTAGTGACTAAATTGCATCGTATATTGTGCTCTTCCTTGTGTTGAAGATCTTAAGTTGTTTATATAACCGAACATATTTGCTAATGGAACATTAGCTGAAATTGCTGTAGCGTTTCCTCTAGGTTCAGTTGATCCAACTTGACCCCTTCTACTATTTAAATCACCAATTACATCTCCCATAAAATCTTCAGGAGTAACTACTTCTACTTTCATTATTGGTTCTAAAAGTTTAAGAGTTGCTTTTTGACATGCTTCTTTAAAACAATATCTGCTTGCAATTTCGAAGGCTAACACGCTAGAGTCGACATCATGGTGTAAACCATCTAATATTGTAACTTTGTAATCAATTAAAGGGAAACCAGCTAGTATTCCATTATCCGCAACACTCTCCACACCCTTTTCAACACCGGGTATAAATTCTTTAGGAATTGCTCCTCCTTTGATCTTGTTTTCTACTTCTCTGCCTTTTCCTGGCTCCAAAGGCTCAACTATTAGAGTGACCTTAGCAAATTGACCTGCTCCTCCACTTTGTTTTTTATGAATGTATGTAACTTCAGATTTTCCTAAAATTGTTTCTCTATAAGCAACTTGTGGTGCTCCAACATTCGCTTCCACCTTAAACTCTCTTTTCATTCTATCTACGATAATATCTAAATGTAGTTCACCCATACCTTTAATTATCGTTTGACCAGACTCTTCATCTGAAGAAACCCTAAAAGAAGGGTCCTCTTTTGCTAATCTGGCTAACGCCTCACCCATTTTTTCTTGGTCACCTTTAGTTTTTGGTTCAACTGCGATCTCAATCACTGGATCTGGAAATTCCATGGGTTCAAGTAAAATTGGATTCTTTGAGTCACATAATGTATGCCCTGTAATTGTATGTTTTAATCCAGCTAAAGCGACTATATCTCCTGCGGTCGCTGATTTAATATCTTCTCTGCTGTTGGCATGCATTAACAACATTCTTCCTATTCTCTCATCTTTATCTTTAGATGAGTTTAATATTGAAGATCCGGTATTTAATGTTCCAGAATATATTCTTATAAATGTTAATGAACCCACAAAAGGATCATTCGCGACTTTAAAGGCTAGAGCAGAAAAATTTTCTTTTTCATCAAATTTCATTGTTACTTTGTCATCAGATCCTACTTTAGTTCCTTCTATTGATTTGAGATCGCTAGGGCTTGGCAAGTAATCTATTACAGCATCCAATAATGGTTGTACTCCTTTGTTTTTGAATGCAGAACCGGTTAATATTGGAACAAAATCAAAAGATAAAGTTCCCTTTCTAATACATTTAATTAAATCTTGCTCAGACGGTTCTTTGCCCTCTAAATATAACTCCATGAGTTTTTCATCTTGCTCTACTGCTGTTTCAACCAATTCTTTTCTATATTTGTCTGCTTTTTCCTTAATGTCTGCAGGAATATCAATATATTCAAACTTTGCTCCGAGATCTTCATTTTGCCAAACTACACCTTTCATTTTTACTAAATCTATAATACCCTTTAAATCTGCTTCTGAGCCTATTGGTAATTGAAGTGGTAAAGGTTTGCATCCTAACCTGTCTTTAATCATGTCGACGCAACGGTAAAAGTCAGCTCCTGTTCTGTCTAGTTTGTTAACAAAACAAATCCTTGGAACTTTATATTTATCTGCTTGTCTCCACACTGTTTCAGACTGAGGTTCTACGCCTGCAACTCCATCAAATACTGCTACAGCTCCGTCTAAAACTTTTAATGATCTCTCTACTTCAATGGTAAAATCAACATGTCCAGGTGTATCAATAATATTAATTCTGTGGTCTCTCCAAAAACATGTTGTGGCAGCTGATGTGATAGTTATTCCTCTTTCTTGTTCTTGTTCCATCCAATCCATCGTTGCTGCGCCATCGTGAACTTCTCCTATTTTATGACTTTTACCAGTGTAATAAAGTATTCTTTCTGTAGTTGTTGTCTTACCTGCATCTATATGTGCCATGATGCCAATATTTCTATATTTTTCTAATGAATATTTTTTGGACATAATTACCACCTGAAATGAGCAAAAGCTTTATTTGCTTCAGCCATCTTATGAGTATCCTCTCTTTTTTTAATTGCAGACCCCTTATTTTGAGATGCGTCAATCAATTCAAAATATAGCTTCTCGGACATAGTTTTATTTTTTCTTTTTCTTGTTGCTTCCATTATCCATCTTAAAGCTAAAGCTTGAGCTCTTTTATTCTTTACTTCAACAGGAACTTGGTATGTTGCTCCACCCACCCTTCTAGATCTACATTCAACATTGGGTTTAACATTATTTATCGCATTATTAAAAATCTTAACAGGATCTTCCTTGCTTTTACTTTTAATTTTATCCAAAGCACCATAAAGAATTTTCTCAGCTATTGATCTTTTCCCATCGTACATAATTGAATTTATAAACTTTGATACTACCTCTGAATTAAATTTTGGATCAGGATAAACTTTTCTTACTGGAGCTTTTCTTTTTCTGGACATAATTATTTAGGTTTTTTTGTTCCGTAAAGTGATCTTCTTTTCTTTCTATTGGCAACGCCCTGAGTGTCTAAATTTCCTCTAAGAATATGATAACGAACACCAGGTAAATCTTTTACTCTTCCCCCTCTAATTAAAACTACTGAGTGTTCTTGTAAGTTATGTCCTTCCCCGCCAATATAAGCTGTCACTTCAAATCCGTTTGATAATCTTACTCTTGCCACTTTTCTTAATGCGGAATTAGGTTTTTTTGGAGTAGTCGTGTAAACTTTTACACACACACCTCTCTTTAAGGGTTGTTTTTCCAATGCTGGTACTTTATTCCTTACCAAAGGTTTAGTTCTAGCTTTCTTAATTAACTGGTTTATAGTCGGCATAATAAATTTTGAAATTAGATACTTAAAGGCAGGTCGTGGTTTCCTAGTTAGTGTTTAAGGTTAAATACTACCTTACATCTAACTTTCAAAATTGCGATAAACTAACACTGAAACAGTAAAAGTCAATAAATTTAAGAAATAATTAGGTAAATAAATGGCTCAATTATTCAACAGAACCGGGGTTTTCTTGCTCTTGTTTTTTTAATTCCTCTAATCTAACTTTATCTTGCTCTCTTGCTGATTTGTCCCAACCCATTTTAGTTAAGCCTGTGCCGGCTGGAATTAGTCTTCCAACGATTACATTTTCCTTTAACCCTTCTAAATTATCTACTTTTCCTTTTATTGAAGCGTCCGTTAAAACTCTTGTGGTTTCTTGGAATGATGCTGCAGATATAAAAGAATTTGTTTGTAATGAAGCCTTTGTTATCCCAAGTAGAATTCTTTCATATTTTGCAGGTTTTTTGTTAGATTTTTTTAAGTCACCGTTTGTTTTATCAATATCTAAAAGATCAATTACTTCACCAGTTAATAAACCTGAGTCCCCTGGATTTTTTATTTCAACTTTTCTTAACATTTGTCTAACTATAGTTTCTATATGTTTATCATTAATGACCACACCTTGTAGTCTATAAACTTCCTGAACTTCACTTACAAAGTATTCGGTCAGTTTTTCAACACCCAATATTCTTAAAATATCGTGTGGTGCTGGGCTTCCATCTAACAAATATTCTCCTTTTTTAATTTTTTCAC
>MDSZ01074509.1_pt1 | contig 24083 bp, 22 predicted proteins | sample 811201 | NCBI WGS metagenome assembly MDSZ01 (sample SAMN05326647, study PRJNA326480) | marine metagenome | isolation source: seawater | place: Indian Ocean: North | collected 2010
ATAAAAATCAGTCATTTTATACTTTGGGGATTTTCTAGTAGGGCACATGTCTAAAAAATCCTCTCTATCTGTGAGAAACATTGGTGATTTTAACTCCTTAATCTCATGAACGTGTTTTCTGATATTCCAAATCTCTTCCTTAAACCACTTGTCTTCTATGAGCCAAAAACTCACATTTTTTACTCTTTTTTTTCGTATAAATTTTATTAATGATTCTTTATAAGTATCTGTATTATCACTCAATTCTTCATAATATACATTTATATTATTTTTCTTTAGTTCATCTCTGTAGGACCTCATTGCAGATAAAAATAATACTATTTTATGTTTATGGTGTTTTTCATATGTGCAAAGACCCAAGTCTTCTCTCATAAAGACAATTTCAGGCTTTATTTGTTTGATATATTTCATTGGAAATAGTTGGTTTCCAAGAATTACATGCATATTATTCATACTTCAGACTTCCTTATCATCTTTCAGGGTAGGTTAATGACATTATAATCTATTAATCAGTATATACATATGTTCGTATAATATATATTATGTAATATCAATATGTAAAAAATACATTTTGACCATCAATAGTATAATTATCGATTAAAAGTTTGGCATCATCTCCAGATAACCACTCATATAGATTCTCAGTTGCACTGCGATTAATGTTGGAACATCTATCGAGGTCAACTAATATCATCCCATATGTATTTTGAAGTTCGTCACTATTTTCATATAAAATTACATGGTTTTGTTTATTCCTGAATTTTAGCCATGTTGACCGATCAACGAGCGTATATGCGTTCATGGCTATCGCAATATTTAAAGTTGGCCCCATCCCTTGTCCAGTCTCGTAGTACCAAGAGATATCGAAAGATTCATCATTATATTGATCAGTATTTTTCCAAATGTTCTTTTCAGCAGTATGTGTACCACTTGAATCTGATCGAGATATAAACTTATATTTCATTTTTGATATTCTAGAAAATGCTTCATAAGCACTTTTACTTGATGATATTTTTGCTGGATCATTCCGTGGACCTATAATGATATAGTCATTGTACATAAGATCAAGGCGTTTAGATCCTAAGCCTAAATTCATAAACTCTTGCTCTTTTTTAGTATCATGAACTATGAGAATGCCACCGTCACAATTCTTTGCGTTCAAAACAGCCTGTCCACTTCCAACAGCAATCACCTTAATTGTGACAGAATCATAGTTTGGGTATTTAGGAAGGAGATAATTGTAAAATCCTGAATCTCTTGTAGAAGTAGTAGACTGAATAACTATAGAATCAGCAACAGAAAATGATGCATATAACCAAGTTAGTAAAAAAAATATTCTACTCATTTGATATATTCTCCAGCATACAATCTGTTATTTTAAACTTGATAGAATCAATTTGATCAATGATCCTTGAATCATGAGAAACTATTAATAATGTTTTATTTTTTTCAGCCATATCGTTCAATATATTAACAACTAATTGGATATTATCATTATCTAAGTTGTTAGATGGTTCATCGTAAAATATAATATCAGGATCTAAGACGATTGATCTAATAAGTGATAATAGCTGTAATTCACCACCAGATAGAAGATTTACATTTTTATCTAGCAAATTGCCAAAAGAATATTTTTCAGAAATATCTATAATAAGTTTTTCACGTTGATTATAATCAGTATAGATACGTCTAAGTGCATAGTTTATACTTTCTTTCACTGTTCTATTAAGAAATACTGGATCTTGAAAAATGAATGTAGAGTTTTTACCTGGAGTAAAATATCTCTTGATTTCTCCAGACGTAGGATTCTTCATACCAAACAATATTTTCATTAGAGTTGTCTTCCCTGCTCCATTATCTCCAATGAATATATAATTTTCCTTAAATGATAAAGTCAGATTTATATCACATAATATTTTTCTACCATTTACAGAAAAGCATAATTTATTTGTTGATAATAATGTCGTCATAAATATTTATTTTTGAAAATTAAAATTATGAGGTTTATAATCAAGGCTAAAGCCAGTAACACAATTCCTAAACTCAATGCCATTGAAAGCTCACCTCTTGAGGTTTCAAGTACAATACTTGTTGTCATTACTCTCGTCAGATTTGCTACATTACCACCTACTATTATCACTGCTCCTACCTCGGATAATGCTCGTCCAAGTGATACCAATAATATTACTATAAGTTCAAATCTTTGCTCATAAATAATTGTTAAAGAGATATTACGTTTGGACAAATTTAAAGATAGAAAGTATTCTTTATATTTGTAGAAACTTGATTCAAGAGACTTAACAGTTAAAGACACTATTATAGGTATTATGATTATAATTTGAGCAATAATCATTAAATACACAGTATATAAAAAGCCTAACTCTGAAAAAATTCCAGTGGCTGAGAATAATATGTATAACACTAGGCCAACGACCACTGGAGGTAAGCTCATTAGTGAGTTGAATAATATTATGATCGACTTTTTAAAGTAAAAACTATTTACAACTATTAAACACGATATAAATACAGCGATGATCATTGCTATGATAGTTGCAGATCCAGAAACAAGCAGAGATCGTGATATTATTGACAGAAGTTCTGTGTCATGGCTTGTAATTGTCAAAATGGCTTCGTTAATTAAATCCACTATAAATTCTCTCTTGATCTCAAATAACCAAATAATGATATTAAAAATAATATAAATCTATCTCTCTTTCTCCGTCTATAGTATCTAAAATTCATAGGGTTTCGCATTAGTGATTTAAGTTGATCTTCATAGCCTAGGCACTTGGCTTGGCTCCATATCTGGTTCGCGTATTTATAGTCTTTAATTAAACTTAAACGTTTTATTATTGCTCTAATTCCTAAATTAACACCAAGGTCATTGAATTTATGCTGACGATATTTTAGTGAAGATATCTCGTCGATTATCCACTTGTATCCTCTAGTTCTTGCAAATGCATATATAAACCAATCATGATGCCGTATGTCTGATAAAGACGAGCTATTCATAATCAGAAAACTTTGAAGATCTAAAGCGACTCTATTATTGAAAATATAAGTACAGCCAGGACCTGCAGCTTCAAACATATAATCATATTTTTGTTGGGGTTGATTTTTCTTAATTATAACTTCATTTCCTGATGGCCAAAAAGCGGTAACATTAGAGCTGTAGCAGTCGGTATTTGTATTGATCAATGTTGATACTGCCCTATCTAATTTTTCAAGCTCCCAAATATCATCTTGATCTGATAGTGAAATATAATCGTAGTTCGACACAGGGATTTTCTCTAAAATATCAAAAAAAGCATATGATGCTGATCCAGATCTATTAACAGATTTAATGACAGTTATGTTTTTATGGATTGACTTATAAGAGTCAATTAATTTGGGGCTATTATCTGAGGACGCATCATCCTTTATAAATACATCAACTTGAACAGATTTTTGTTTTAAAATAGAATCTAATTGTTCGGTTAAATACTTGCTTCCGTTGAAAACAGGTAATGCAACCGCTAATTTTATAGACATCTATTTTGACAATATATTAAAGAAAATTTAGAACAAACCAGTTACATTGCCATCATCATCAAGGTCAATCTTTTCTGCTGCTGGTACTTTCGGTAGACCCGGCATCGTCATTATGTCTCCGCAGACCATAACTATAAACTCTGCCCCTGCAGCAAGCCTAACCTCTCTTATAGGTATTTCATGATTAGATGGCGCTCCTCTTAGTGATGGATTTGTCGAAAAAGAATATTGAGTCTTTGCAACGCAAACAGGATAGTGACCATAGCCATTATTTTGTAGCTCATCAATTTTAGCTCTCACACTCGCATTAGCACTAATGCCACTAGCGCCATATATTTTCTTTGCTATAGTATCCATTTTATCCCACAATGGCATCTCATCGGGGTATAAAAATTGAAAATTATTTTCAGATTCTTCAATTACCTTAACGATTGTCTCTGCTAGCTCAGCAGCTCCAGCGCCACCATCAGCCCAATGTGTAGATGATATAATTGGCACTCCATATTCTTTAGATTTTTTTTGTAATAGATCTTTTTCATTTTCTGTGTCAAAAGAAAAACCATTAATCCCAACTACAACTGGCAAACCAAAATTATTCTTAAGATTATGAATATGTCTTTCTAGATTCTCTAATCCTTTTTCTAAATAGTCTAAACTTTCTTTGTTGAGTTCTTTTAAATCACAACCTCCATGATATTTCAGAGCTCTTATTGTGGCCACAAGCACCACCACAGATGGCTTGAGGTTAGCTTTTCTACATTTAATATCTAAAAACTTCTCTGCACCTAAGTCAGCCCCAAAACCGGCTTCTGTAACGACATAATCAGCAAGTTTTAGTGATGCTTTTGTCGCAATCACCGAATTACATCCATGTGCAATATTAGCAAATGGTCCGCCATGAATCATTGCGGGGTTATTTTCAAGTGTTTGAACAAGATTAGGCATCAATGCATCCTTTAGAAGAACTGTCATTGCTCCATGGGCATTAATATCTTTCGCAAGTATAGGTTTTTTGTCTCTTGTATATGCAATGACAATTTTCCCCAGCCTCTCTTTCAAATCCATAATTGATGTAGACAAACAGAATATAGCCATAATTTCTGACGCTACCACAATATCAAAGCCATCCTCTCTGGGATAACCATTACCAACAGAACCAAGTGAACAGACAGTTTTTCTTAATGCTCGATCATTCATATCCAAAACTCTTTTCCATGTAACTCTTCGAACATCTATTCCTAATTTATTTCCATGATGAATGTGATTATCTAACATAGCAGCTAGTAAGTTATTTGCTAGCTGAATGGCATTAAAATCACCAGTAAAATGAAGATTTATATCTTCCATAGGTATAACTTGTGCCATACCGCCACCTGCAGCTCCACCTTTCATACCAAAAACTGGACCTAATGATGGTTCTCTAATTGTAACAAGCGCTTTTTTACCAATTTTATTTAATGCATCACCCAAACCAACTGATGTCGTGGTTTTGCCCTCACCTGCTGGTGTAGGGCTGATTGCAGTAACAAGTACAAGATGTCCGTCATCTTTGGTTTTAAGTTTATTGATGAAATCAAAATCAATTTTAGCCTTCAAATGACCATATGGGATAAGATTTTCTTTTGGAATATCTAATTTTGATGCAATAGATGTAATATTTTCGGGCGTTGCTGCCTGCGCTATTTCGATATCTGATTTCATAATTTACCTCCTAAGCATGGTACTATATCATACTATATAATTACAACTGATAGCGTTAATGAAATATCTGAATATATTGTATCAGATTACTATAAGAGAAATAAAAGTTAAGTTCCGGGGGTCAATTTTAGGTTTTCTATGGCCTATCATCACTCCTTTACTACTCTTAAGTATCTATACAATTATATTCTCACAAGTCTTTGAGCTTAAATGGGAAATATCAAGTGATAGTCAGATGAGCTTCGCTATTTTTTTGTTTTCTGGTTTAGTATTACTTAACTTCTTCAATGATGTAATATCTAGAGCACCGACTTTAATTGCTTCTCAAAGTAATCTTGTGAAAAAAGTTTCATTCCCTCTTGAATTACTCCCTATATCAACTGTTCTTGTTTCGTTATTCCAGTTGATAATTAATATATTAATATTATTTTTATTCATAATAATTGAGAGTGATTTAAATTTCTCAATTATTTTTTTGCCAATTATTTTAATTTCACTTGTCCTATTTGCTTCGGGCTTCTCATTTGTTATTGCGTCATTAGGTGTTTTTATTAAAGACCTCGCTAACATAATCCCGATAATATGTACCCTGCTGTTATTTCTATCTCCTATTTTTTATCCATTATCTGCAGTTCCTGAAAATCTACAGTTTATGATTATGATGAATCCGCTAAGTATGATAATTGAGCAGATGAGAGATATTATGATTCTCGGTATTTATCCAGATTTTATTGTAGCCGGTATTTATTTCTCTAGTTCTGTAATCATATGTTATTTTGGCTATCAATTTTTCATGAAAACTAAAAAAGGTTTTTCTGATGTCATCTAATAACATTGATGTTTCAAATATTGTTAAGAGATATCAGATTTTTGATAAGCCTTCAGACCGACTAAAACAATTTATATTACCTAAAATATCAAAAATATTTTTAGGAAAAAATAAAAGTTATTATCGGGAATTTACAGCTCTGGATAATATTTCATTTAGTGTCAATAAAAAAGAAACACTTGGAGTTCTAGGTGTTAATGGTAGCGGTAAGTCTACATTACTTCAGTTATTAGCTGGAACACTTTCACAAACTTCTGGCGATATCATAATTAAAGGCAAAATTGGTTGTATCTTAGAGTTAGGCTCTGGATTTAATCCTGAATTCACTGGTATTGAAAATATTTATCTAAACGCATCATTACATGGCCTATCAAATGATGAGATAAACGATAGATTGGGAAAAATTATTGAGTTTTCTGAAATAGGTAGTTTCATAGATCAACCAATTAAAACATATTCTACAGGTATGGTAATGCGTTTAGCCTTCTCTATTATAGCTCATATTGATGCTGATATTCTTCTCATCGATGAGGCATTTGCGGTTGGTGATGCGAAGTTTGTTTCTAAGTGCATGAGGTTTATTAGAAATTTTCAGATTGACGGTACGATTATTCTCGTAAGCCATGACATAAATGTCATACAAAGCTTATGTAATAGAGCGCTATGGCTGCATGAGGGTAAACTTATGGGAATAGATAATCCAAAAATTCTATGTGAAAAGTATTTGAGATTTTTGCTTGATGGTGATGAGAAAAATAAGCTGATTGAAAATACAAAATTAGATCAACATGAAGTATCTCACAAAGAGATTTACAAAAATGACATTGAGATTAAAAATAATATTAAAAGCGCCAGAGGCTGGGAAACAGGTAAAGCTAAGATATTAGACATCACACTTCTCAATCTTGATAATAATGATTCAAATATATTTCATGGCGGTGAAAAGGTAGAGCTACAAATATTTGCCGAGACTTATACACAGCTTGATAGACCAATTCTAGGTTTTATGGTGAAAGATAAGCTTGGACAGGATTTATTTGGTGAAAACACTCTAGAATTTACAAAACACAAGAATATCATAATACCTAAAGATACTTCGATCACAGGGAAATTTATATTCAGACTACCAATGTTACCTGATGGGTTTTACAGTGTAATGGTCTCAATTGCAAATGGTGATATAGCTAGTAATGTGCAGCATAATTATTTGCATGACGCCTTAATAATTCAAGTATTTAATAGTAATGTGAGATGGGGTCTAGTAGGCATAAAATATGATAAAGCAGAGATAGAAATTAATGACAAATAAATCTAATCTTAATAAGAATTCATTCTTATCTATAGCATTTCAACTTTTTATAACCGGATTTAGATCCATATACTTACTAGTCAGCTTTAAAAACCTCTCATTATTAAATTTAAGGCAATATGCATTCTTACTTAAAGATAAAAAATATCTCAATAAAATATCAAAAAAATATTCCCTTAATCCTCATGCATTGAATATTCTCTGTATACTTTTAAGATTTAGGATTATATACATAATCTTCGATTTCATATTTTCGATAATGAAATTTATTTTAAAAATTTTATATTTAGATCATGCTATTAAAATATTTATAAAAAAAAACGAAGTTAGAAAGTTGAATATACTTTTATCTAATGAGAATAAAAATTATTCACATCAGGAAAATGAAATAATGAGTCATATCGAGGATATGACACGTAAGATTCATTTCTGTTTATTGCTAGATATTCATAAAATTAATAGATATGAGATAAATAAAACTCTTATTTCAATTTCTGATCAAATATATAAAAATTTTTGTATCGCCTTAAGGGATAATATAAGTATTGAAGAAGAAAAATACTTAAGAAACTTTTTTGGAGACAGACATGTTATAATGAAAAAACGAGAAATAGTATGTGAGCCAAATACATTTCTTGTTTTTATTAGTGGGGGCAATATAATTCATTCTCATTTGCTCTATGAATATGCTTCAATATTAAACATAGATGATAGTTTAGATCTAGTTTATGCTGATGAGATGTCATTCTATGGAAAATCTATACGAGGACCTAATTATGATGATATTAAATTTCACTCTCCTTTTTCTAAACCTGATTGGAGCCCAGACTACTTAGAAACCTTTAATTATATCGGTTATGGAGCATGTTTCAGAACAACTAAAGGTAATATAGCTCATTTTTTAAATTATTATGACTTTGTTCTAAAATATACAGAAGCTGAAATACAGATAAAACATATTAGAAAATTACTTGTCGCTAAAGATGACACTTTCTCCGAAGAAGATTCTAAAGATATTCAGGCTCTAAGCGAAAGATTAAAAAGAACAAATCGAAATGGAAGCGTACAAAAAATCAAAACGGACAATAGATTAATAATAAATAACATCAATATTGAGCTGCCCAAGATGAGTGTTGTTATACCAACAGCAGGAAATACTTACAAAGGAAAAAAAGGGATTGCTCGTGATCTAATTGTTGAGCTAGTCAAAGACCTGAGGAAGTTAGATAAGAATAATAATATTGAGATAGTTGTCGTCCACAATGATAATCTGACAGATCATCAGCTTTCATTTATTACTAAAAATAATTGTATTTTAGTGAACTATGGTAAAAAAATATTTAATATATCTAAAAAGCTTAATCTTGGTGTAAAGAGTTGCTCACATGAGATTCTTTTGTTGATGAATGATGATATTGAATTTCTCGATAATTGCTGGATAGAAGAGCTTTATATTCATTTAACCAAGCCGCATGTGGGTGTAGTTGGATCAAAACTACTTTATCCTAATATGTCTATTCAACATGCTGGCGTTGTATTCAATTATGGAAACCCTGATCATGTTGCAAGGTATTCTGATAGAAATGATTGTGGATATTTTAATAGTATTTCTTCAACTCATAATTATTCTGCGGTCACTGGAGCAATAATGATGACAAGAAAAAGTATTTATAATGAAGTGGGCGGATATGATGAGGAACTAGCAGTCAGTTTCAATGATATAGATTATTGTCTTAAAATAAGAGAGAAAGGTTACCATGTGGTGTATGAACCCAAGAGCGAGTTAATACATCTAGAATCTGTCTCTAGAAAACCAAACATAAATATCGATGAATTAGATTACTTTTATCGAAAATGGCCAAATGTATCAAATGATCCATTTTATAATCAAAAAATGTTAACTGTTTGCCCCCCTACTTTTGAAGAACGGATACATTACTATGACTAATAATTTTACAGTTGGCTATCTAATTAATGGCGAAGAGCAAAATATCGAGGAATCGATAGTAAACTTCTCATCGTCTTATATGAAATATTCATCTGGTATTGAGCATGAGCTTTACCTTTTAATAAAGAACTGCTCAAAAAATAGTCTTGATAAAATTATTAATGATTCTTTTGTTAATTGTAATTATAAAATTTTTTCGGTAGATAATGAAGGATTCGATATAGGCGCCTACTATCAATTTGCTAAGCAAGTAGACGCAAAATATATTTTTTTAATTAATACAAATTCGTTTTTACTAACCAATAATTGGCTTAAGAAGGTTAGTGTTGGTATTGAGAAAGGTATTGATTTAGTTGGGACATCAGCATCTTATGAACAATTAAAATTAAAAAATAAAAATGATAATAATTTTTTTGCAAAATTTCCTAACCCTCATATTAGAACAAACGGATTTATGATTAAGAGAAAGTTATTTATTGATATAGTAAGTAATTATCTCAATGAAATTCAAAAAAAAAATTTTCTAACTAAACTAGATACATACAGATTTGAGAGTGGGAAGATAGGCTTAACATCATATTTATTGAATAATGACTTTAAAATTTCACTCATTGGCGCAAATGGAAGGCTATATAATGTAAAAAATTGGCCTGTAAGTGACACTTTTAGATTAAATGAACAAGAAAATCTTCTGATATCTGACAGACAAACAAGGTTTTATGATAGCCTTCAGTATCATAAAAAGAAATACTTTGCCTATATCTCATGGGGAAACACCATAAATAAATCACAAACAAGATAATCAATAAATACCAAATAAATTAGATCAATCTCTAATGTTTTTGACTATTCATTGCTATGACTGCAACTTTTTTGTTATAGTGTTTAGAAATAATTTTTAAAATTTATCATCGATTGGGGGTTCTTTTTTATGCAACTTGTCATTCTAGCAGGCGGTTATGGGACAAGAATTAGTGAAGAGTCTATTCTGATACCAAAACCTCTTATAAGTATCGGAGATAAACCAATTATTTGGCATATTATGAAGTATTACAGCACTTTTGGTATAAGTGAATTTATAATCTGCCTTGGCTATAAAGGCCATAAATTAAAAGAATATTTTTTCAATTACTCTAAATATACTTCAGATTTTATGGTAAAAACGAAAAATAGCGACTATAAGATATTGACTAATAATAATGAAGACTGGGAAGTGACACTAATTGACACAGGAGACCATACCATGACAGGTGGAAGAATAGCTAGAGTCAAGAATTATATTCGAGGAGATTCTTTTTTCTGCACATATGGTGACGGGCTATCAAATATTGACATAAATGATTTAAGTAATGCGCATAAAAATAATAAAACTATAGCTACGATATCTGCTGTCCGTCCTCCGGGGAGATTTGGTTCACTTAAAATAAATAATAATCGCGTTTCTTCTTTTGAGGAGAAAATAGAAGGAACAAATTCATGGATAAATGGAGGTTTTTTTGTTTTCGATAAAGATATCTTTAACTATCTTGATGGAGATGAATGCGTTCTAGAGAGGGAGCCCATGGAAAAATTAGCAAAAGATAATCAGATAAGTTCTTTTAAACACGATGGATTTTGGCAACCCATGGATACTCTACGAGACAAAAATTTGCTTGAGAAAATGTGGAATAATGAACAGGCACCATGGAAAATCTGGTGATGTTTGATGGTATTTATACAAATAAAAAAGTGCTTATTACAGGGCATACTGGATTCAAAGGTAGCTATCTTGCTCTGTGGCTAAAACAGCTTGATGCAAATGTTGTTGGGATATCGTTACCACCTCAAGATGATATGAGTCATTGGAAATTGATTAATATTGATATGGATTCTTATTTTTTCGATATCAGAGACAAAGAAAAGCTCAACAAAATAGTTAAACAGATTAAACCAGATATTATCTTTCATCTAGCTGCGCAAGCACTAGTAATTGCATCTTATGATGATCCAATAGATACTTGGCATTCAAATTTAATTGGTACTGTGAATGTTTTAGAAAGCAGCAGAGATATCGATAACCTCAAAGCTGTTTTATGTATAACAACTGACAAATGTTATAGAAATATCAATAAGTTAGAAGGATATTCTGAGAATGATGCTCTGGGTGGTTTTGATCCATATAGTGCTTCCAAAGCAGCATGTGAAATTGCTATCTCTAGCTACAGAGATTCATTTTTTATGAATACTGATACTCTGATAGCAAGTGCACGCTCTGGTAATGTAATTGGCGGAGGAGACTGGTGCAAAAATAGACTAATTCCTGATTTGATAAGATCTATAGATTCGGGAAAACCCCTGGAGATTAGAAGCCCTAATGCTACGCGTCCTTGGCATCATGTGCTAGAAACAGCATCTGGATATCTAAGGCTTGGACAATGTTTATTAGAGGGTAACAGAAACTGTGCAAAATCATATAATTTTGGGCCGAAGAAAGACAATAACTGTAGCGTAGAAACAATACTGAAAAAAATTGAACCATTATGGGATAAAGTAAAATGGAAGATAGATACAAAAAGCTGGCCTCATGAGGCATGTGAGTTATATTTGGATAGTTCGCAAGCGTATAGAGATTTAAATTGGTATGAGGCTTGGAATATTGATGATGCTCTATATCACACAATAAGGTGGTATAAGGAATGGTTTGACAATAATTTGATTATATCCTTGGATCAACTAGACCTATATATAGAAACTATGCAAAAAGAAAATATTGATTGGATAAAGTAGTTATGACTTGTGTTGAATCCTTAAGTGACGTAGTTGTCGTCAATATCAAATCATATAAAGATGATAGAGGAAATTTCTATAAATTATTTGACGATGAGCTTAAAAGATACTCGAAATTAAAAAATCCAATTTTAGAAGTTAATAGGTCACTTACGAAAAAAAAAGGTACGATCAGAGGTATGCATTTTCAGTATCCACCCTATCATGAAACGAAGCTAATTACATGTCTTAGAGGTTCAGTTAAAGATATTATTGTTGATATAAGACAAAATTCGCCTACATTTTTGGATTATATGTCTATCAAACTTGATGATGTTGATAATAACATGATTGTCATTCCAGGTGGTTATGCGCATGGATTTCAAACCCTACAAGACAATTGTGAGCTTCTGTATTTTCATGACCAAATTTATAGTAAAAAACATGAAGGTGCGTTGTATTATAATGATCCGACACTAGGTATAGATTGGGATTTAGCATGTTCGGAAATATCTGAAAGAGATAGTTCCCATAAATTAATAAATTCAGAATTTAAGGGTGTGATGATATGAAATGTAGACATTGTGGAAATCTACTTAAATACACATTTGCGGATCTAGATTCTGCCCCACCATCAAATGCCTATCTAGACAACCTTGAAGACATAGAAAATGAGGTCAACTACCCTTTAAAAACATACGTTTGTGAAAAATGCTGGTTAGTTCAAACAAAAGATTTTGTTGCCTCTGAAAAATTATTTAATTCAAAGTATGCATATGTATCTTCAGCATCTGAAACTTGGAAAAAACATTGCAAGAATTACAGCCAAATGATAATAGATAAATTATCTCTAGATGATAAAAGCTTAGTCGTAGAAATCGCGTCAAACGATGGATGTCTATTAGAAAATTTTCAAGATAAGATACCATGCTATGGTATAGAGCCAACAGCAGAAGTTGCGAGAATAGCTCGAGATAAAGGTATCTCAACACATGAGGAATTCTTTACACTGACTTATGCTAAAGAACTTGCAGAAAAAGGTAAAGCAGACTTAATTTGTGGTAACAATGTATATGCTCATGTCCCGGATATTAATGACTTCACAGCAGGAATCTCTCAACTACTCAAGAATACTGGTACAGTTACACTCGAATTTCCTCATCTAGTTAAGCTAATCAAACATAATCAATTTGATACAATCTATCATGAGCATTTTTCATACTTATCTTTAACTACAGTGAAAAATATCTTTTCAAAATATAATTTAGATATTTATGATGTTGAAGAGCTACCTACTCATGGGGGGAGTTTAAGAATATATGGATCACACACGTCATTGAGTAAAAAAATTACAAATAATGTTAAAAATATTCTCCTTCAGGAAGAAGAGTTTGGTATAAAGGAGATTTCAACGTACACATCTTTTCAAAAAAAGATAGAAATTGTAGCGAGTGATTTTGTTAGGTATATTAAAGATGCAAAAAACAAAAATCTTAGAATTGCAGGGTATGGTGCAGCTGCAAAAGGAAACACTCTATTAAATTTTTCAAAAATATCCAATAAGGAAATCGATTTTGTTTGTGATGCTTCGCCCTTAAAGATAAATACGCTTTTACCCGGAAGTCATATCCCTGTGCATGATATCTCTGCGCTCAGTAAGTACAAGCCTGACATAATTATCATTCTCCCATGGAATATATCGCGAGAAATAGTGAATATCTTAAATAATGTTAATAACTGGGGTGCAGTATACGTGTCTTTTATTCCCTCAACTATTAATCATAAATGAAAGTAGTAGTTACAGGTTCATCAGGGTTTATCGGGCAACACGTTGTTAGAGAGCTTATAAAAAATCATAATGTAATTATACTTACGCGTAGTAAAAATAATATATTACGACATGATTGGTTTGATGATATAAATTACATTGAAACAGATATTTATGATTCATTTAATTTTAGTAAAAATTTTGATATAAAGCCGGATGCACTAGTACATTTATCGTGGCAAGGGATACCTCACTACAAAGATAAGAAACATGTGAGTGTATATTATGATCAAAATCTAAGATTTTTGAAAGCTGCAATTGATTACGGTATTGAAAATATTGCGATAACAGGATCTTGCTTAGAATATGGCCTTAGGGAGGGTGAACTAGATGAGAAAGATTATACAGAACCGGTTACAGAATATGGAAAAGCAAAAGATATGCTAAGAAAAAAATTACAAAGACTTGCAAATGATCAAGTGGCATTGAAATGGATACGATTATTTTACATGTATGGTGAAGGTCAAAATCCGAAAAGCCTAATTCCTCAACTTCATGTTGCACATAAAGAAAATAAAAAAATATTTGGAATATCAAGTGCTGAGCATATAAGGGATTTTATGAAAGTAGAAGAGATAGCTAATTTTATTTGTCAAGCTATAGATAATACAGATATAAATGGAGTAATAAATTGTTGTAGTGGTAATCCTATTAGGCTCGGAGAATTTTTAAAAAATTATTGCGATATGATGGGAATAAATATTGAAATTAAATCAGGTCTCTATCCTGAAAATGACTACGAACCTAGAGCTTTTTGGGGTAAGAGAGGAAAAATGAATAAAATATTAAATAATGAATAGCTTAAAAATATACTTCTCTACCCTCTCGTTTATTTTTTTTATACTATTTGTAAACATCGTAGTGACTGATTGGTATGATTATAAAAACAAACTTATATCTTTAGAGATAAAATCCTCTGTAAATGGTACCGCTCAACTTTTTTATGATGCAGGCTCTGGTATAAATGAAAATGATTCAAAAAAGCATATTATTACAAAAAAAAATAATTTTACCAATATCAAATTTCGTATACCAAGGAAAGAGGATATCTCATTTCTAAGGTTGGATCCTATCGATAAGGTTGCAGATATTCAGATAAAAAATATTCGTGTAGTTAGGGGAAATGGTGAATTTATTGAATCAATATCATTAAACTCATTTTCTCCACATAAAGGTATAAAAGATTTTTCTATCAAAGATAATATTCTGACTCTCAGTGTAGAAAATGATACGAATGATCCAATATTACATATCAATGATTTAAATATCCTATATGAAAAAAATCGATTTTATCATTTTAGTTTAGATAGACTGCCTATTCTTCTACTTTATTTTTTTATATCCCTCACTCTCTTATATTACAGTCTTCGTGCAATATTATTTAGTACAGCTGTAAGACAATACTCGATTTTATGTATAGATTACTTAAAAATTATCTCTAAATCACGACCATTATCAGCTATCTTTGTTGTATCTGTAATTTCTATAGTCATTAATATGTATCCTCTTTTATTTGGCAAATCTATGAATTATGCAGCTGGTTTGCCGATGCTATACGATACTCTTGGGTGGATGCCAGGATATGAATTTGACGGATTTTTTGAAGATTTCAGAGGTGCTGATGTGGCTGCTCACCAATGGATCTTCTCGCCAATGAGCATGATAGTTCATCAGTCAGTATTTCAATACGGAGAATTTCCTTTTTGGAACAGATTTGTAGCTGGTGGCGTGCCTTTATATGGTCAAGGTTACTCAATGCTTGGGGACCCAATACAATGGATTACTGTATTTTATAATGGTTCATCAATATCATGGGATATAAAGTTCACACTTTCAAAATTTATTTTTAGTATCGGTTGTGGCTTATTAGCATTCAGGATATCAAAAAATGTCACTGTTTCTATGGTCATAGCTGCAGCAGCGCCATTTATAGGATTCTATACTCACGTTTTTAATCATCCTAATTACTTCAGTCTAACATATCTACCATTAGGTATTTTACAGTGGATAAGATTCACGGAATCACTAAAATCTTTTGATTTGAAATTAAAAAATATCCTAATTAATTTTATTTTACTTGTAGTAGTAATGTGGTTGATAATTAATTCATCTCAAACTAAAGAAGCTGTAATATCATTTGCATTTATATTTGGGTGGGGGCTTCTGTATATGGTACTTTGCCTATCGAGTAGATATAAAATTATTAATGTAATTTCAATAACGACGATTGTCCTAATGACGATAATTCTATTTGTTTCTCCATATGTCATTATATTCTTGAGCTCTTTATTTGAATCAGCAACCTCGTATGATGGTAAAGTACCAACTGACCCCTACCCGACTTCGTTGATATTTGGTTTTTTTGAACCTCTAGTATTTCAAGAATGGACGAGTAATCATCCTTTAAAAATGCAAAAGTTAGTTGGATTATCATCAAACATACTTTTCTTATTTCTTTTGATATGGGCTATTAACACTAAACTAAAAGGTAACCATATATTCCAATCAACAATTGTTTTTTTTCTAATATCATTCTCTATCGCATATGGTCTGATGCCTGACATAATAATACAGTCTATTCCACTAGTAAATCGAATTGGCCATAATGGTATCACTTTTGGTATACCGTTAGTAATGTTTACTGTAATTCTATCAACTTATGGGGCAATGAATCTAAATAAAAAAGATTTAACATTATATTGTATAAAATTCTGGATGATATTTACTCTATTAACTATTTTAGTGATATCTCATTTTTATATTGATGATAATATAATTCATACCCTTTCATTTTTAGCATTTCTATCTATAGGCCTCTATATAATAAAGAAACTTACATCGGATCTTGCTTATAAAAATAAAACGGTAGAGCTGTTAACCATTACGTTTTTAACTTTCATGACCCTTAAGAATGGAATGCACTTACAATATGGTAAAACATTTGATAATTACCTATTGAATCCAAATTTAAGAATGAACACAAATGTAAGCAACGATGCTATCAATATAATAAAAAATAATAATAAAATAAATGGACCTGAGAGAGTTATAGGAGAAGGTCTAAATTTTATTCCTGGTACAAACACATATTTTGGCATCGAGTCTATTGGTTCTGCGGAGGCTCTCAAGAATCCATACCTGGAGGAATACTATAAAGTGTTCGGGATTGAAAAAGTACCAGGTTGGGATTGGATGAGGCTATATGAACCTGATAAAATCACTGCAATTCAAAATATCGCGTATGATTCACTGAATGTGGGTTATTTTATATCGAGTCCAGGGAAAGTAAATAGTAAAAAGTATAATATGATCCATAAAGGAGATATTGATTTATTTAAAAGAGACTCAGTCTGGCCAAGAGCATATTTTACAAATAATTTAATAAAAGTAAGCAATAATGATGAGTATTTAGACGAAATTATAAAGGCAAATGGTCCAACAGCATTGGTATTTAGTGATGTATCCATAAATAGTAACTACAAAAATGACGAGGCAGCGAATATCATTGCCGCTTCAAACTATTCGCTCACTCCAAACAGTACATGTTTTGATGTTTCAGCAATTTCTCCTGGAGTAATCGTCCTTCTTGAGGGTTATGATAAAGATGATTATATTCTTGAGGTGAATGGTGAGACTAAAGAATATTTTAGAACTAATTTTTGGAGTAAGGGATTTTATGTTGAAAATAAAGGTAATTATAATGTGTGTTATAAATATAAGCCAAATTCACTTAATATTGTAAAATATAGTTTTTCAGCTTCTCTAATATTAATTTTGTTGTTTCCTATCTTAATTAAATTATTTAGATCTAGAGAAGATTTATAAAATTTTTTTTATCTTTTAACCCAGAATTTCGTTTCAAATTTATAGCTCTGGCGGTAATTTGACCAGTTGGCTTCTTATCATTTATAAGAACTCTTAGCCCGCTATTTAAGCCAAACAGGATAGAGTCAAACCTGATATCATTTTTTTTGAGGATATCAATAGTATCTTTCTTGTACTTGTATGGTCTCGCGGTTGTGATTATTACAATATCTTTTTTTGAAATCTTACTCAAAGCTTCTCTAGAACCCTCAATTAACTCGTCATTACCAGACTTATATTGATTATGCATAGCTAGGACACCATCGAGATCAATGAACCATGTTTTTGCATCTGTCTTTGATCCAGAAAAATTAAGATACATGTTTACTTGATCCAAGCTTTGAAATCGTTCATAAAACCATCCACAGACTGGGTCGTTAGGATATGCTTAGAAGATTTTTCGTATACATTAAGGGCTGTTGTACATATATGAGCTCCAGAGGTAAGTGCTCTCTCTATATCAAGAGGTGTTCTTATACTGCCCGCTATGATCTGTGAGTTAGAGTTTGTTTTCTCAATAATATTTCTAAGTTCATAACATACATCCTCAGGGTTTCCTCCCGAATCAGATAGACGGCAGAAAAAAATTGAAATAAAATCTGATTCAGCATCCAAAGCTAAGTGTGCTTGGCTCAAAGAAAATATACATGTTGTATTTACTCTTATGCTCTTACTTTTGAGTGATTTTATGACAGATAGCTCATTCCAACCTATTGGAACTTTTATATTTAAGTTTTTATAATTTATTTCAGATATAAACTCTAAAGCCTGATCAGTCATTTTAGAGTAATCTGATTCAAATATTTCAATACTTAATGGTATATCAAGTTTACATTCTTCTATTTGACGAGCAATACCAGAAACAACATCAATATAGTTTGAGCCAGTAGTTTTAGCAATTAGTGAAGGGTTCGTAGTCACACCATCTAGGATACCTCTATCAGCCATTATTGGAATTTCATTTTTGAAGGCAGAATCTAAAAAAAGTTTCATATTATTTACACTCCTGACTCAACGATGTACGAGTCGGAGTCATTATCTTTTGTACTTATTTCTATGATAACACAGTTTTCTGTTGAACCTCTTCTTCTATGCATTATTCCTGGGGCTAGATGAAAAATATTACCTTTTGTTAGTTTAATACTTTTATTAATAGCTCTACCATATCTTAGATCAACATAGCAGCTTCCCTCGTAAATATAGTAAGTCTCATATTTTTCGAGATGATATTCTAAGCTTCCAGATGAGCCTTCCTCCACGCACATAACTTTGCCACATGTATTTTCAGAAAATATAGAATAAATATATCCCCAATATTTTTTACGATAATCACTAATACTATTAAGTTTCTTTACTTGTTTAAAATGACTTTTTGAAGAGCTCAACGAAAATGGTAGAGTCATGGCCTCTACTTGTTTTATATCCAGATGAAAAATAATGGTGTTTGAATTTTTTTTTGACTTAATCTCAAAAACTGTATTCTTTTTTATTTTATAGGATTTTTTTGTTGGAATATCTATCTTCCTATAATTATCCACCCCATTGTATTCAAATAAAGTGACTGAACCGTCAATAACAAACATAATTGCATCATTGCTGGTTATAATCATTGTCTTTGTCTTTTGTTTAGCTTTTAGAGGAATGTGCCATATACCATAAAAGTTCTTACGATAATCGCAAAGAATACTAGAATCATTAGAGATTCTCTTTATGACTTTTTTCTTAGGTAAATCCGAGGATTTTAGGCCATATTCCATTTTTGTTTTTCCTTAAAATACTCTTTTGTAACTGGTAAGGTTCCTAGAAGAGTTGTGGAACATGCTGCCCACTCGTTTGCAAATTTCAACGAAGCATGAAAATTATCTCCATTAAAATTGTAGACAAATGATGCGAGAAATGCATCGCCTGCTCCACATGTGTCAACAGCATTGACACTAAGGCCTTCTTCAGTAAAAATTGTGCCATTATCTATTCCAATAACTCCATGTCTACCGTTCTTAATAATTAGAGGGTATGTATAATTAATTTTTTCTAATAAATGATGTATATCATTATTGCTATCTAGTTTGATGTGGAAATACTTTTCTGCTTCCTGATTATTCATAATAGGAATACAGCCTTTAAACCATTCATACCTTGGTTCGTGACGATGACACTGAGAGTCAATAAAGCATAAATTTATATGTTCGATTGAATCAAAAAGAGCTTCACAGAAATCTTTTGTAAAAAATCCAGTTCGATAATCACAAAATACCAGCTTAGTATTGTCATCAATGATTGATAATAACTTATTTATCAATCTTTGTTGTGTATTTGATGAGATATCATAACTTGTTTCATCTAGTACCTGAAGAAGTTTATGATTATCAGCCCAATATCTTTTCTTTTTTGTGAGAGAGAATTTATCATCCTCAATGAGAATTACATTATCGTCATTGAAAATATGAGTATCTTTTTTACCACTAGCTGTAATCAAGCTAACATTGGAATGTAATGATTTTAAATTCTGATATACAAGTCCAGCTCCACCCAATGTTAGCTCATCTTTAATATGTTTTACGCTAATAGTTGGTGTTTCTGCAGATAGACCAATTGGTAGGCAGTGAGAATATACATCAAGTATAACATCGCCTACAACTATAATTTTTTCTTTATTGTCCATAAGTATTCGAGTATCTATTCCAACAAGAATCTATTATTTTTTTTGGAAGTTTTTTTATCTTAGAGAGTTTCATTGAATAATGGATAGTTTTTGCTATCTCCTCAACACTGATCACATGTTTCAAGCAGGATTCTAATGTATCACTAGCAGCAAAAACACCATGACCCTTCATAAGTACAACATCTGATCTAAATTTTTTATAAACCCTAGCAAACTCATGCCCTATTTTATCGTCACCTATGTCGACCATTTTGCCAATTGGAATGTCACCTCCAAATTCATCTGCTATTGAAGTCATGTAACAGGGTATAGGTTTTCCTGCAACAGCAAACGCTGTGGCATAGGGAGAGTGAGTGTGAATAACAGAATTAACGTCAGGCAGGTTTTTGTAAATCTCAATATGTGACTGAGTATCAGTCGATGGTTTTAGGGTACCCTTAATAACTCGATTATTTTCAATAGACACAACTACAAAGTCAGAGCGCTTAAGTAGATTATATGACACTCCGCTTGGCTTTATTATAATATTTTTACCAATTCTTAAACTAATATTACCGCTTGTTCCTTTAACAAGCTCGTTGTTGACAAGTTGTAAATGTGCAGAGAGTAATGCTTCTCGTATTTTATTTTGATTCATCAGAATGTATTTTTTCAATAATATTTGTCGTAGAGTAATTTTTATAAAATGGAAATATTTTAATTTCAATATGATCTGCAATTTTATCTCTACTTCTTACCTCATCAGCTGTCCATTCTCCGCCTTTAACTACAATTTCTGGATTAATTGTCTCTATTATCCTCGTAGGGGAGGTATCATCAAAAATAATACAGTCATCAACGAAACTCATTGACATAAGTATTGCTCTTCTATCATTCTCGCTATTAATAGGACGACTTTCACCTTTGATTGACCTGATTGATTTATCTGAATTCAAAGCAACAATTAACTTATTTCCTAATGACTTGGACCATTCTAAGAGTTTAATATGTCCAGTGTGGATAATATCAAAACATCCGTTAGTAAGGACTAAATTATCTTTTTTTGGTGGGTCAATCTTCTCAACCCTCTTTACGTGTCTATACTCACCGTAATCCGTCCCGAGCCATTTATTAACAAATGAAATATTATTGTTATCGTCTGTTATCCAAGCGCCAAGAGCGATAATATTCGCATCATTGTGTTCTCTAGATTTTTCTGCAGTTAGCTCATTATGAACAAGTGCCGCTCTGACTCCATTGATTTTATTAGCTGACACCGCCATGCCAACTCCTGTTCCGCAGATTAGTATACCTTTATCAAGCTCTTTGTTGCTTATTATTGTTCCGATAACACTCGCGTAATCAACATAATCAACACTAACGCCATCAACATATGGCCCAACATCTACAACGGTATGGCCTGCTTTTTTAAGATGTGTTTTTAGTTTTTCCTTAAGTTGAACCCCGTTATGATCAGATGCTATAGCTATACTGTTTTTCACAAACACACTCCAGTATCATAATACAATCATTCTATATTCATATGAGTATATGTACAAGGTTATTTTATTTATGATGCATGTTTAGATTAATTATTTTTGAATGCATAGTTCTGTAGTTTTGTGAAAAATTCTTCGATATCATCTCTCTCTAAATGCGCGCATTGAGTCTGAAACTTACATGGGGGTATAAAATATCTATGAGAGCATGGACAACAATCTAAAGCTTTAGAGAATGGATAAGAGGTCTCTGTAATGTTTAGTGCAAATGGTGATGAAGAAGAAAATAGAGCAAGGCAGAATTTTTTATACTTTTCTGCAATGTGTAGGGCTAGAGAATCAACTGTAACTATGAAATCATTATTCTTAATAGATTGAATAAATTCGTCATAATTAGTAATTTTAAGTTCAATTGAATCATCATTGAGGAAAAGTGAGTTAAAATCATCGAATTGCTCATCTTCCTCATTTGGAAAAATCAGTGTTATTTTACAGCCTGATACATATTTTTGAATCATATCAATAATGATTGCCCATTGATCAAGAGGATATCGTCTTAACTTATCAGTTTTACTACATGTAGGATATATGTTGATATTTTTAATAATTTTTTTATTACTTTGAAAACAAGACCAGAATTTTTCTTGTTGATGTATCAGTGCAATTTTGAATCTTTCTGATTGGTATGGAGTAAATTCTGTTAGCATTTTTTTTGCATAAGTGAACCTTGATACAAATTCGGACTCAGGATAAAAAACATCGTATCCATAATAGTCTAAGAAGTTTTTATGTCGACTCGATAATCCTCTCACAGTATTTGACATTGAAGCAAAAGAGAGGAATCTAGCAAATGATGATTCTCCCTCTAAATTTATTACTAGTTTATATGGAGTGAAAAATATGTGAAAAATATTTCTGAAAAAGCTGATGAGTAATTTTACCGTACCTGATAAATCTAAATAAATATTGTGTTTATTATATACTGTTACCTTTTCTATAGCTGTTTTGTTTGACTGTAAGGTAATTAAAGTTGTATCTTTATTCAAGATTTGATCATAAACATAAAAATTTCCTATACCCATAAATTTTATAACTAGTATTTTGTTAGAGCTAGTTTCAAATATCTTGAAGTAGGTTTTCCAAAATGATCGCATTATAAATCCCAAAATATTAAAAATTGGACTTAGTAGCGATTCAGCTATGATCAATCTTGATGTATTCATAGAATTTTAGATCTTAGTGAGGCAGTCACTATAAATTCTGTTTGATATGGGGCCAGGATTATTTTGAGAAACAAAGCTCATGCCAACTCCTTGAATATTATTATACTTATTCATTATATCATTTATTTTAATATTATTAATATGTAAGTTGCAGTAATGAATAGAATCTCCAAATTTAATATTCTCATCATCTTTTTGTGTGATTAAATCTTTGAAGTAAATATTATTTAAATCATGGACTTTGAGAAAAAGTTTACGCTTTTGATTCTTAAAATGTTGGTGAATTCTTAATAAAGGAATAGGATTAATGTTTTTCAATAATTTTGAAGAAATACCAAGATAATGTGATAAAGCTCTATTAAATTTGTAACTGATTACACAGCCATTTTCTTTTGGTTGATCTTTTTCTCCAAGACTAATCGATAAACTATACGCATTTTCCTCAAGAGAGAGTATATCGTCAGGTTTGATTATATTTGATCTTAATAATAAATCTATAGTTTGTATGACTCCGCAAGATATTATAACCCTTTCTACTTCTATTTCTTTGGTTTCAAAATGTTTACTGTCAATCTGGACATACTTTACTAGCTTCTTCTTATCATTGAGATTACTGATCTGAATTACAAAACCATTAATATCAGGTTTTATGAAATTAGATGATTTTATTATCTCATGATTTGAGCATTGAAGCTGGACGATACCATCGATGTTTGATGTTACTCCAAAGTTTCTATTCAGTTGAACAAATTTAATACCATTCATTGATAGTTTGATCAGTTGGTCAGATGTAAAATCAGTTGTGTCAAAGAATCCACCCCATATTTCAGAATTACCTCCTCCCGAAAACCTATCATGCAAATAAATATTTTTAGGTAATTTATAATTCACTGTACCAAGAGATTTTGATTTAATTTTAAGATGTTTATTTATACTGAGATTTCTTCGTGAATTCAAATCTGAGA